>Ga0207706_10000251_pt1 | contig 58605 bp, 58 predicted proteins | sample KBSC53metaG_FD_184318 | JGI IMG/M metagenome (GOLD analysis project Ga0207706, IMG submission 184318) | Corn rhizosphere microbial communities from Kellogg Biological Station, Michigan, USA - KBS C5-3 metaG (SPAdes) (version 2) | ecosystem: Host-associated > Plants > Roots > Rhizosphere > Soil ... | reverse complement strand
ATGAAAGATCGCCCCGCTTCAGAAAGGTGAAGCTGAGTTGGCGCTGCCCGCGCTGCGACCCAGGATGGTTAACTTCAGCTTCTAAAGGGCGGGACTAAACCATGGCAGTTTAACCTTGGGGGAAAGTAGACGTTGGCACGAATGAGCTTCCCCCCAAGGAGGCAACTCACATGAGTCGTGACATTAAGTATATCGGCATGGACGTGCACAAGGAAGCGACGGTGATCGCCGTTCTGAATGCGAATGGGAATCTGGTGATGGAGTCCATTGTCGAAACCAAAGCCGGCAGCCTGCTGCAGTTTATTCACGGTCTGCGGGGAGAACTGCATGTCACCTGGGAAGAAGGCACCTGGGCAGCCTGGCTCTACGACCTGCTCAAGCCCCAGGTGCAGGTGCTGGTCTGCGATCCGCGACGCAATGCCTTATTAAAGGAAGGCAACAAGAGCGACAAAGTGGACGCGCGCAAACTGGCCGACTTGTTACGCACGGGAATGCTGCGACCGGTCTACCACGGAGAGAATGGCTTACGGACGCTACGCGAGTTGGGCCGTAGTTATCAGACCATCAGCCAGGATCTGAACCGGGTGATGAACCGGCTCAAGGCACTGTATCGCGGGTGGGGGATTGCCTGTGCCGGTACTCAGGTTTATGCTCCGCGCTATCGGGAAGAATGGTTGCAGAAGATCGAGCACGCGGGGGTGCGCCGGCGAGCCGAATTGCTGTATCAACAGTTAGATGGATTGCAGGCCTTGCGGCGAACGCTGCGCCCCGAGTTACTGGCGGAGAGCCGGAAACACAAAGCCACCAAACTGCTGCGCCAGATCCCCTGCATCGGTCCGATTCGGGCCGCCCGCCTGCTGGCGTTGATGCAAACTCCGCACCGGTTTCGTAGCAAGCGACAACTCTGGACCTATTGTGGCTTGGGGATTGAGACGCGCGACAGTGCGCAATACCGCTTTGTCCGCGGACAACTGCAACGTGCGAAGAAACCGCAACAGATTCGTGGTCTCAATCGGAATCACAACCATGAGATGAAAGAGATCTTTAAAGGAGCCGCCACCCGGGCCAGCTGTGGAGTGGGACCGTTGCGCGACTTCTATGTGGCTTTGCTGGACAAAGGCATGAAGGCCGAGATGGCCCGTCTCACCTTAGCGCGGAAGATCGCGGCCATTGCCTTGACACTTTGGAAGAAGGAGGAACGTTTCGACGCCGAACAACTGAAGACGCAAGCCGCTTGAGCGTTGCACAGAACTCCAGGGGATCCCAGGTTTTCATGCCTGGCGGTGGCCCATCGGTTCTACGACGCTCGGGTTCGAGGGAGAGTATCCATGCACTCATTAGGCGTTCGCGTACTGTCATGCAGTACCGAGTCTCCGGGTCAATCCTATGCCCCCTCGGATAACCCAATAAAGCCATAGGCCTCGAGCCTCACATAGGATGATGGTTGGCACTTAAGCCAACGCTGGGCTTGCGTAGCTTCGTAATCGAATGGCGTCGAGCACCATCGTTCCATGAAACTGTTGAGTTGGGATCAGCAACTGGGGCTGGCATCGCCACTGCCATACGCGGCGAACCAAAGCGGTAAAACCAAAACCCCTCTAAGAACCAGACAGGGCTGGATGCAAGTCGCCACACCCAGGTCTCCGCCCAGGGAGCGGCGAAGAATTTTCTCTTGACATCCTCTTTCATAGGATGAGTCTAATGGCGATATTACGACAACTGACGGTACCCCCGCCGACTGCCGATTCGCTCTTTGAGGCACCTATAGAGTAATGGCCCGCCGCTATGGGCACCGGCATGCCTTCCGGTTGCCCCAAATCGACTAAACTGATGTGAATATTTTTTGGGCGACTAAATCGGGCGCATACTCCCCCACTGTCCTCTTTGGGGACCTCTAAAGTATCGCTTTGCTGCGGCAACGCACGATTGCCGTCGTTCGATCCCGCCCATTTTGGCAGCGTATCCGCACAGGAGGATTAACGTGGAAACTCATAAAATCACAGGTGGCGGGAGTGTTCAACTCCACGTCGTAGAAACGGGGAACAAACAGGGTCGGCCGGTCTTGTTCCTCCACGGCGTTTCACAGTCTTTTCTCACATGGAATCTTCAGATGAGTTCGAGCCTAGCCGATGCACATCGCTTGGTAGCAATGGATCTACGAGGTCATGGTCTCTCCGACAAACCGCATGACGCCTACACCGACTCTAAACTGTGGGCCGATGATATTAACGCGGTGATTCAGAGTCTTGACCTGGATCATCCCCTGCTCTCCGGATGGTCGTACGGTCCGCTTGTCTTCCTCGACTACATTCGGTACTACGGCGAGGAGCAGATCGGCGGACTGCAATTCGTCGGAGGGGTCACCAAGCTGGGCAGTCCGGAGGCGATGTCTGTCCTCACCCCTGAATTTCTCAACCTCGTTCCGCAGTTCCTCTCCACTGACGCAGAAACCACCGCCCGAGGTTTGGAGGGATTGCTCCGGTTGTGCTTCGCCCGAAAGCCCTCGCCTACCGAACTGTATCTCATGCTGGGATACAACTTCTCGGTCCCCCCGTATGTTCGCCAGGGGATGTTCTCGCGATCCTTCGATAACGATGACCTGTTGTCGAAGATCCGCAAGCCGGTGCTGATTACCCACGGTGCAGCTGACGCGATTGTCAAACCCAACGCCGTCGAGCAACACAAGGCAGCAATGCGTCATGCAGAGATTCAGTTATTGCCCAATGTGGGGCACGGGGTGTTTTGGGACGATACAGCTGGTTTCAATGAGCGGCTGCACGCGTTTTGTGAGCGTCTGTAGAAGCATGACTGGGGAGCAGAGCGACGTTCTTCCGGGCAACAGGGTGCCGGTGCGGCCCAACTGTCTCTAACAGGCGTTAGCACAAGCTTGCGCCGTTTGTTTGCCGGACCCCGGTCAATGAGTGAAATCGCGATTCATCGCCAGTCGAGACGATTACTGGCGGCCTGGATCGTGATGCTCGCGTATCTATCCGCCAACTCGGAGGCGGTTTGCGCCGGGGGCTATCCATTGGAGGACAGAAATGTGTATGCTGTCTTCGCCGTCAGGAAGGAGCTTCCGACGTGTATCGAGATAACGCTGTGAACTGCCATCCTCTGCGCAGGCCGGCGCCATGTTATTCGCGTGCGGTGTTCTGGCTTGCTGTCCTGCTCTTCACCATCCCCTTTTCTGCTGCCCAGGAGACGAGTTCCAGGAAGGGCGCGACACCGGGCAAGGCGATGCTATCGGGCAAAACGCTATTTATGGAACACTGCGCGTCGTGCCACGGTGACGATGCGAAGGGAGCAGGACCGGCGGCGCTCGCCCTCAAGAGGCAGCCGCCCGACCTCACTGCGCTGGCCAAACGGAATCACGGCAAGTTTCCCTATGACGAGGTCTCCAAGGCAATTGATGGCGACGTTGAAGTACCGGCGCACGGCTCCAGGGAAATGCCAACCTGGGGTCCCCTGTTCCTTGCCCTGACTGATTTGAACACCCGCGAAGCTGAACGCCTTACCACCACACTGACCGATTACATCAAGTCACTACAGGTCAAGTGAAGGAATCGCTTTTGCCTTGTTGTGAGGCGTTCAAGCGGGCGACGATTCGCGCGACACGTCCTCGATAGCACGCTGTGCTTCGGGAGAGATCTCGACTCCGGGCTCAAATCGTCGTCCCTCGATCCCGTAGACTTGGAGCCGCGACGGAAGACACTGCAAGACCTGGGCCAATTCGATCGTTCTCCGCCACGCCAAGGCCAATGAGTCGAAGCAGCCTGCCTAGTCGCTTACTGTTCGCTGATAGTTGATGTAAACAGGCGTTATCGCAACTTTGCGCCTTTCGCCAGATAGGCGAAAGGAAAGCGCAAACTTGTGCTATGGCGATTTAACGACAGTGACGGTGACGCAGTGCCATAATCAGCGGGTGCATTCACGTCACGCGCATTCCGCTATCGCCGTTCTGGTGCTGCTCTCCTGTGTTCCTGGCACGCCCCATTAAAGGCCGGGGTCAACAGCTATCGCATCTCCGTGCAACTCGACGACAAGATTTACGTCTGCCAGTACAAAGCCGAATGGGACCTTTCCTGGGTTGAGGGCAAAGACGTTCAGGCCCGCGTGAAGGGCAAGATGATCTATGTGAAGAAGGCGAATGGCAAAGAAGCTAAGGGATCGATCTTGAGCACCGCAGCTGCTGGGCAACCGTAGACAACCACGGAATGGCAGCCATTAGTAACGGTGAGCTCTTAATCGAAACGAAGCATAGCGGTCACCGCTTCTTCTACAGTTGGGACCAAATTACATACTCGCCGTTGAAGTGGTTGCAACTGGGCCTGGTATCGCAACGAACCCGGGCCTACCACACCAGCCTGGACGTACAGCGCGGGGTTTTGGTCGGGTTCACCTACAAGAAGGTGAATTTTACGACCAACATATTCAATTTTGGCTGGACGGAGCCCACCGAGGTCCTATCGTTGGGGCTTAATTTCTGAGTCTGTTTCGAGCAAAGGGCATGAGGGGCTTGCCGCGACGGCTGGTTTGATTCTAGGCCAAGTAGTCCACTCCCGGCCCGCTTGCACGACAGTGCCGGCGCGGAGCGTCATTGGGGCTGTCGAGCGGCTAAGAGAGGCCCAGGGTTCAGATGATGCCTACAAGTGGTGTTGAGACACCGATGTATTGCTGCGAAGTCCGTTGGAGGGAGCTTCGTATTTTCAAGCAGCTAGAGGCAAGGATGGATTGAGGACGACACCTGTCAGCGAAATAGCCCCTCGATGTAATGCTCGGCAATCCCCTCCTGCACAGCCAATTTACGAGAACACCTTTTCTCGCTGGTGCTGCGGGTCCGCCAGACTTCCATCCATCAGAAAGCATGGAGGCGCTGGGGCCAACGGGCTCGGATCGTTGGGTTTGTAACCCGACGGTCATGGCCTGGCAAGATTGACTGTGTTGGCTTTGCTCACCTCGCGTAGCCGTCGCTTCCCACTCGCGCCGCTCGCAGACGGCACCTCCACATCAAAAAGGGGATGCCGATATGGCTCAGGTGGTGATCGATACTGAAAACCATCAGCGTTGTGCGTCGGCAATCTGGCTTATGGTCTGATTGAGCACGATGGAGAGCATCAGCGCGAGTCTACTACTGCACAGCTGGCCTCGTACCGCCGGAATCGCGCCCAAAAGATGAATTCAATACCGCAGCGGCGGCTGTTCCAAATCCGAAGTCGACCTCTATTGTCCTTACTCCGGGATGCGTCCGCAATCGTCGAGCTACCGTTCGCTTCTCCACGATCTCTTCCAACGCGCGCGTCAGTTCCTGGATCTTCGGCGTCAGTTGGTCGAGTAAGTCGAGCAGATCCTGGCGACGCCGGCTGGCCCAGGGCGCCAGCACCAACGATTCCAGTTGGCTACCCCCGCCGGCCGCCATAGCGCATTCTTCCGGCGCACGCCCTCATTGAGCGCCACCACAAGCAGTCGGTTCATGATGCGAGTGCGCATCTGCACCAGCCGATGGCGATGCCAGAGTAGTTGCTGTAGGTCCCGATTCTCCGCGTCCACTACCCAGATCCTGGGAAAGCGACGGCGGTTTCCCGAGCGGCCCTGAATAGTAGTGTCAACTCTGGCAGCACCCAATGGAGGCACAAGATGACGTTACTCGGTATAATCTCCGACGTTACTCAGTACAGAACTCCGAAAAATCCCAAAAATCTAAAAGTCCGCAAAGAATCCCCCAAGAATCCCAAAAACTACGCAATTGAACCACATGTTGAGGCAATGCCTGCTAAAGCGAATTTTTTCAACAGTTTATGGCCGCCCAAGTTTGACGTTTGACCGGGCCAAGGCCCTCTCAGCGTCGCGGCCCTTGCTAAGGGTCGGCTGCCGGGGGCATTTCCTGCGATCGGTACCCCCCTATCTTATTGATCAGATTTATCTTAGCTCATGTCTGGGATGTATCGGGTATCTACTCATGAATCAAGGTTTTGCCAGTGGAGCAAGCCTCCGGATATGTGGCGCCAAATAGTATCAAGTCTATTATTATCAATGCGATGCATGTTGTCGACATGTAGTTTTGTCAACTGAACTGATGGCTTGAGTTGCGAAGCGCATCGGCCCGGTGAGAGTTAGAAGCTCACTTCTGCATCTTGCTGTCGCAGATCCAGCCCACGGCGGAACTACTTGCGAAGCTGCCCGCTATAGCCGCACGGACGTGGGAGACACGGAAAGAGCAGATTGCCGAAGATGCCAAGGCGTTGACACGCAGGCTAGAAGAGCAGCGAGCACTGAATCTCCGAACCATCAAATCCAAGATTGACGGCCACCTGTCTGATGAGGACTTCAGGACCATGAAGACAAGCATCACTGAAGAAATGGCCCGGATCGAAGAAACAATGAAGTCTCTGGACGCCGAGAAATCAAGTTACAGAGACTTGATGCAACAGGCCGAGGCCGAGGTGATCAACTTCGAACGGGCATGGCGCGAAGGCGGACTTCATCGTAAACGTGAACTTCAGAATGCACTGTTCCCCGAGGGACTGACATGGTGGGTAAAACGCAAGGTCTTTGAAACAGGTAAAGGCCTTTCGATTCATGACCTTGGGACGGTTTTCGATACCCTCGGTCTTGTTGGCGTCCCTAACGGGATTTGAACCCATGTTACCCGCCGTGAAGGGCCAATAAGGCATCTTGCCCCGTTTTGCATCGGTTGGTTTGGGTGTTTATGCGCCTCTGACGAACAGCTGAAAGTCTAGCTAGTACCGCAAACCGATCATGGAGGCGCACCTGGAGTTTTGGTTTTGGGGAGCAGCCCAGAATCCCGCTTTGGCCGCCTGAGCATCCGCAATTTAGGGCGTTACCTGGATATGGGGATCTGCTGCTTTCTCGCCCTCTCGCTGGAATTCTACATTGTAGAGACAACCCTCCGGAACGTCGGACCGGAGCGGCCCCGAAAAGTATCCATCCACCGAGTCCTGCGTTGGGTCGAACTTAAACGGATGCCGTCCGCACTTATTTGCGTCATCCTGGGGATAGATTTTCAACTTGAAGTTCTTACCCGAACCGGACACCCAGAATATGGCATCGCCCTCTCGCTTGCTCAGACATATCGGATCGTGTTTGTGGGTTTCGTCATAATCCGTGTCATAGACTTTGACCTTTCTATCAGACTTAGCAAACTTGACATCCTGCGAATAGCCCGTTTGCAGATTTGCCGGTGCGCAGTGCAGGAGGGTTTCGGATCTTTGGGTAGAGGTGCCGGAACTTGACTGCGACGTGGCCGTGGTCGTGTGAACGAGCACGACTGCGCAGCACACCAATGCGAGCGAAAAAACCTGGCTAGTGGTTCTCATTGGAATACACTCCGAAGTGAACATTGGGCCCGGTTGAATAGGATAACAAAAACTCACAGTCGCGGGCTGAACCAATCACACTAGGGGCTGAACCGATCACATAAGTCCACTGGCGTCTGGGAAAATTTAGGGTAAGATAACCGACCTTCGCTCTGACATGGCAAGCATGCGGCCCGTGTTTTGACTCCGACTAATGCCTTAAATTCAGCGAGTGTTTCGCTGAATCGTTGCAAACGTCTTTGATACCTTGCCCTTGCATTCTCGCCCCTGTTCGGCACAGCTCACACACCGCAAGAGTCACCCCAAGGGCGGCTCGGACGGTGCTCCTGCACCGGGACCGACCTGCTCCAGACAGATCGCGAGGAGCATCCCCACAACGCACCGGGCGAAGAAACAGCAGCGGCAAGATGTAGGCTTTCGGCACCGAATGCCACGCTCTGTCTTCACAGGCCGCCGAAAGCAGTATAATTCGCGCCCTATGGCAACGCCGGTCCCGGCTCAGCCGACAGACACAATCAATGAGGAGAAATCATGAAGAACAAAAAACACTTGATCTTGGTGGCGGTATTCGTAGGTCTTGCGATTGTGGGCACGATGATGAACCCGCACCGGGCTTCCGCCGTCAGCTCCAATCCGAGCCCAGTCCAAATCGTACCAAGCGCTCCCTTTGGAGACACTGAATCTGGCGGGTTTGGGCAGCCTTCTTCAATCACCGTCCCAGCCGGGCGGCACCTGATCATCGAGACGTTGAGCCTTCAGGTGGACGTGAACCCATCAGGCAGCAATATCGAGGCCTTCGTCACTTACACGAGTGCGGGCAAGAGCGTCACGCTGTTTGTCCCATTGACGTTCACATCCACCAACACATCCAACGGTTTTGATACTTATGTCGCAATGCAGGCGGTCCGCCTGTATGCGGACCCAGGCACGTCTGTCACCTTGAGCACATCTAGCCCCAATGGTGCCTCGGCGGGTACGACGTTCCTGACGGTGTCGGGCTACTTGATCTGACGTTCGGTGCTGGGGTCTAGGCTTTTCTTTGTCTTTGCCCGTAGCGCAAAAAAGGGATGACCCTCGAGGGAGTCGTCCCTTCCTCTTCAGCGGATAAATGGCAGAACTTTCTTGCTAAAGCTTCCAGCCCCAAAACCGGGTCTCCCGCCGGTACATGGTCACGGTCAGGAAAATAGGGTACATACCCTAGTGACCAATCTCTGTCTTCAGTTCACTCTTCATCTTGCAATTCAGGAGGTTCGCATTGCAATTCAGGAGGTTCGCATGTTTCAAACCCGGCTCGTTATTGCGCTGTTAGCCGCACTAGTATTCCTGCCAGGAAGTTTAGGGAGTGAAGCACAACCCGAGATGACGGCGGCCCTCCAGAACCTGCGGGAAGCCCAGAGGAACCTGCAATTAGGCTCACATGACAAGGGCGGACACCGGGCGAATGCGATACGGATTATCGACCAAGCCATCGCAGAGGTTGAGGCGGGCATAAAATACGACAACCGGCATTGATAGCCGCCGGCCCCGCGGGCCCTGAGGGTTTCTTCGCCTTAACCTGTCTCCGAAAAAACAAAGCCCGGCGGACCTCTGTTTCCGAAGCTTCAGCCGGAATGGGTGAGCGTTGCTTTCTCCCGTCTGTGCCGCAAGCTCGAGATCGAGAACTTTCACTTTCACGACTTGCGCCACACCGCGGCAAGTTGGCTGCGCATGAAAGGTGCCGACATTCACACCGTGGCGCAACTGCTCCGGCATAAGGATTTAAGGATGGCGGCGCGGTATCAGCACCTCTCGCCGACCGTCCTGGCGGATGCCCGTCAGCAGCTTGGATATAACCCTCTCGGAATGTCACCAGTATGTCACCGGCGCGAAGGCGCTTCCGGCTGGCGATGATAACTATTTGATTTGATTTGGCGTCCCCGACGGGATTTGAACCCGTGTTACCGCCGTGAAAGGGCGATGTCCTAGGCCAGGCTAGACGACGGGGACCACGATGATGAGGTGGGGGCCTGCGACTGAGGTTTGATGTTAACAGCGCGGCTGGAACAGTGTCAAAAGACAGCCACCGATGACGAGCTTTTTATCGGGGTTGCCGGTTTCCTGCGTACTCCGCCGGACTATGCGCGAACGGTGGTGAACTGGCGGTCGTGAACGCAGGTCCGCCCTGCTCTCCCCGGGGTTGTCGCCGCGCCTCATGATTTGTTTCGGGTCAACCTCCACGTGACTGTGTGGGACGATTTACAATAAACTGCGCACTGTTAATGACGAGTCTGGCATGGCTGATCCTCTCTACTTGAACCTTTGGTTTCCCTTCTTTGAAGTGGACAACATGTTGCCTCATGCGCTCAACGTGATGCGCCAATTTCCGTTTTCTGTGGCGCGGCCGGGAATCACCTATTTGGCCCTCCACCCGGTTTCCTGGAATGAGCCAACCATCCTGGAACGCAGACTTACACCTGGAGTTTCCGCCGAGGCCGCTGTGCTCATCGCGTCCGACCTGTTGCACGAAGATTACGCTTACCTGTTTGAGGCTTTTTGGGATCTGTGGGTGGTGACCGGGAATGGAGAGTGGACGCTGCAGCCGTCTGCAGTGAAGTTTCTGGTTCATGGCACGGAGTTTGACGAGGGTGTCCATCAGCAGGAGGGACATATCCAGGTGGACCTTGGCCTGGACTCGCCATTTCTTCAGGAAGATGTTCCGTTGACCAGCGAGGCTGAGGTGAGGGTGCGCGCCAACGTACAGAAGTTGGTGGAGTTTACCAGCAAGGTGGAAAAGAATTCCGGCGCCAATGCCCGGCTGTTGTGGTCGGAGTCGGAACAGAACTTCGCGCAAAAGCTGATAGCCCGGCTGCAGAAAGTGCAGTAAACCCCTCAAACCACAGAGGACGCGGATACACGGAGGAAGCCTGCGGGATTCCTCCGTGTTGGCGTTCGAAGCGCACTGTTACTTCGTTCTGCCGCCTTCGACCTTCAACTTATCGGCTGCTGCAGCCTGCGCCGCCGCCAGACGCGCCGTCAGCACGCGGAAGGGTGAGCAGGACACGTAGTTCAGTCCTACCCGGTGGCAGAATTCAACCGACGAGGGTTCACCTCCGTGCTCGCCGCAGATGCCGACCTTCAGACCGGGGCGTGTCTTCCGCCCTCTCTCGGTCGCCATCCTGATCAACTGGCCGACGCCCTCCTGGTCGAGCACGGCAAACGGATCCTGTTTCAGGATGCCCTCCTCCAGATATGTGGGCAGCACCTTGTTGATGTCGTCTCGGGAGAAACCGAAAGTGGTCTGGGTGAGGTCGTTGGTTCCGAAAGAGAAGAACTGGGCCTCTTTCGCGATTTCATCCGCGACCAGCGCGGCGCGGGGGAGTTCGATCATGGTGCCGACCAGGTAGTCCACTTTCTTTTCTTTTTCCTTGAAGACCTCCTGGGCGACGCGGTGGACAATCGCCGCCTGGTTGGCCATCTCTTTCAGCGTGGCGGTGAGCGGGATCATGACTTCGGGGAAGACCTTCACGCCGTCCCTGGCCACCACGACCGCGGCCTCGAAGATGGCGCGGGCCTGCATTTCGGTGATTTCGGGATAGGTGATCCCCAGGCGGCAGCCGCGGTGTCCGAGCATGGGGTTGAATTCGTGCAACTCTTCCACCCGGCGCAGCAGTGTTTTGAGTCCCTTCAGCTTGGGGGATTTCGGCTTAGTGGCGTCGAGCACGGCGATCTCCACCATCAGGTCTTCTCGCCGCGGCAGGAATTCGTGCAACGGCGGATCGAGCGTGCGAATGGTGACCGGAAAGCCGTCCATGGCGCGGAACACGCCGACAAAATCGGCGCGCTGTAACGGGAGCAATTTCTTGAGCTCGGTGCGACGATCCTTCTCGGTGTTGGCGAGAATCATGGCCCGCATATGAGGCAGTTTCTTTTCGCCGAAGAACATATGTTCGGTACGGCAAAGGCCGATGCCCTCGGCGCCAAAAGCGCGCGCCTGGATGGCGTCGCGCGGAATATCGGCGTTGGCGCGCACCCCCAGCTTGCGGAACGGCTCGGCCCAGCTCATGAGCTTCATCAGTTCCGGATCGTCCGGCTTTGCCGCCATGGTGCCGAGCTTGCCCTTGATGACGCGTCCGGTGGTGCCGTCGAGCGAAATCCAGTCTCCGCCCTTGAAGACCTGCCCTTTCACCCGCATCTCGCGCGCCTTTTCGTCGACTTCGATATCGCCTGCGCCGGCCACGCAGCACTTACCCATACCGCGTGTGACCACGGCGGCGTGGCTGGTCATGCCGCCGCGCGAAGTCAGAATTCCAACCGCGACTTCCATGCCGTGAATATCTTCCGGAGTGGTTTCCGCGCGCACCAGAATGACGGGGTGCTTGCTGGGGCCGTGTCCTGCCTTTTCTACCGCTTCATCGGCGGTAAAGACAATCTGTCCGACGGCCGCTCCCGGCGATGCTGGAAGCCCGGTGGCCAACACCTCGATCTTGGCGCTCTTCTCATCCAGACGCGGCAGCAGGAATTCATATAGCTGATTCGGGTCCACCCGGAAAATCGCGTCCTCTTTGGTGATCAGTCCTTCATCCACCATTTGAATGGCGACGCGCACGGCCGCCGGCCCGGTGCGCTTACCGTTGCGGGTCTGCAGCATGTAGAGCTTGCCTTCCTGAATGGTGAATTCGAAGTCCTGCATGTCTTTGTAATGCTTCTCCAGGCGAGTTGTGATTTCGCGGAGCTGGTCGTACACGCTGGGCATTACCTTTTGCAATTCGAGGATCGGGACCGGAGTGCGGATTCCGGCCACAACGTCTTCGCCCTGTGCGTTCATCAGGAACTCGCCGTAGAATTCCTTCGCGCCGGTAGCAGGATTGCGCGTGAAACCCACGCCCGTGCCGCTGGTGTCGCCCAGATTGCCGAATACCATGGCCTGCACGTTGACTGCGGTGCCCAACATGTCGTCGATGTTGTTGATGCGGCGGTAATGCTTCGCACGGTCGTTCTGCCAGGAGCGGAATACGGCATCGCGCGCCATGGTGAGTTGCTGATGCGGGTCCTGGGGGAAATCCTGCTTGGTGTGTTTCTTGACGACCTTTTTATAGTCCTCGATCACTTCCTTCAGCGCTTTGGCATCGAGGTCAGTGTCGAGCCTGGCCTTTTTCTGCTTTTTCTTGGCATCGAACACTTCGTCGAAAGCGTGCTTCGGGATTTCGAGCACGACGCTGCCGAACATCTGGATCAGACGGCGGTAGGAATCGGCGGCGAAGCGTGGATTGCTGCTGCGTTTTGCCAGGGCCTCGACGCTCTGATCGTTAAGACCGAGGTTGAGAATGGTATCCATCATGCCGGGCATGGAAAACTTCGCGCCCGAGCGCACGCTCACCAGCAGCGGGTTCTCACCCTTGCCCAGTTTCTGGCCCTGCAGTTCCTCCAGCTTCTTGAGCGCGGCATCCATCTGGCGTTCGACTTCTGCGGAAACACCGTTAGTGCGCATGTATTCCCGGCAAGCTTCGGTCTGGATGGTGAAGCCCGGAGGCACGGGTAGCCCGGCGTTGGTCATCTCGGCAAGACCTGCGCCCTTGCCGCCGAGGTCATCCTTCATCTTGCCGTTGCCGTCGGCCTTGCCGCCGCCAAAAGAGTAAACGTACTTGGTGCCGGGATTCTTGTCCGTGGTCCCAACGCTGGTTTCGGGGAGAGTTTGCGTCGCCATATTTAGGTGTTCATCCTTTATTGTTTCAAAGATACTCTGGATTCCCTGCCTTCAGTGACGATTTCCGAGAAATCGGCAAGGGTGGAAAATTCTTTCAAAAGCGTTTGCAGCAGCGCCAGACGGTTTGCACGGACGCGCTCGTCTTCCGCCATGACCATGACTTTGTCGAAAAATGCGTCCACCGGCTCTCGTGCCGTCGAGAGGACCGAAAGGGCCTCTTGATACTCCTTCTTCTGCCGGTGTGCTTCTACTCTCGGAGCATAAGTCTTAACGTAAGCAGCGAGCCGCTTTTCTTCGTCCGCGGAGTCAGGCAGCGCCTGGAATTCTGCGGCAGGCTCGATTCCGGCTTCCTTCGCCTGTTTCAGGATATTGCGCATGCGTTTGCAGGCCGCCGCGATGGCTTGGAATTCGGGCAGATGCAACACGCCCTTGAGTGCCTGCGCCCGTGCCACCGCACCCACGACGTCATCCGCATCCGCCGCCAGCACTGCGCTGACTACGTCGTAGTTGTAGCCCAAAGCATCGCGCAAATAAAACTCCAGGCGCTCGCGCAGAAAGTGGCTTATCGTGCCGCTATAGTCCACGGCGGCGGCGAACTTCTTCTCGGCAGAAGAACCGCGATAGGCCTCGCGCGCATCCTTGAACAACTGGCTTAGGCTGACCGGCAGCTTGTGCTCGGCGATGCTCTTGACGATGCCATTGGCCTGGCGGCGCAGGGCAAACGGATCTTTCGATCCCGTGGGCTGAAGTCCCAGTGCAAACATTCCCGCAATACTATCCGCCTTGTCGGCAATCGAGAGCACGGCACCCTCGACTGTACGTGGCACCGAGTCTTCCATGGACTCGGGCTTGTAGTGATCGTAAATCGCGATGGCGACAGCCTCGCGCGCTTCGGCTTTCATGTCGGGGTCGAGCTCCTGCACTCTGGCGTACAGGCCGCCCACTATGCCCTGCAATTCGGTAAACTCCTTGACCAGTTCGGTGGTGAGGTCAGCCTTCGCCAGCAACGCAGCCTTATGCACCACCCCCGGGCGCACCGCGACGCCGCCCTGGCGGATCTTCTCACACATCCAGCTGCATACCCGCTGCAGCCGCAGCACCTTGTCCCAGTAGCTGCCGAGATCCTTCTGGAAGGTAACGTTCCTGAGCCACGCCGTCCGCTCGCGCAGCGGATGCTTCTGGTCAGTCTGCCAGAAAAAACGGGCGTCGTTGAAGCGCGCCCGCAGCACGCGCTCGTGCCCGTGCCGGATAATGCCGTCGGGATCGCCGTCGGTATTCAGCACTGCAAGAAAGTGCGGCGAGAGGCTGCCCCGGGAATCCTCGACTGCAAAATATTTTTGGTGATCGCGCATGACCGTGACTAATACTTCTTCGGGCAACTCCAGAAATTCAGGATCGAACGAACCCAGGATAGCCGCCGGCCATTCGGTCAGGTTGACTACGGTGTCGAGCAGCGATTTGTCTTCGCGCCAGCGCGCGCCGGGAATGGTGCGGGTCGCAGCATCGAGAGTCTTCCGAATCTGTTTTTCTCTCTGCTCGCGACTGATGACCCTGGCTTTCTCCAACGCTTCTATATAAGGGGTCCCGGCACGGGGAATCGCGACTGAACCATCAGCCAGAATTCGATGTCCGCGCGACTGGTTGCCGGCGCGAACTCCGTCGAACTCCAGCGGGATGACCTCCTCATCGAGCATGGCCACCAGCCAGCGCACCGGACGCACGAAGCGCTCGCTGGGCTTACGCCAGTACATGTTCTTCGGCCAGTAAATGGATGCGATCTCTTTGGGCAGGGCCCCGGCCAGAATCTCAGCCGCGGAACGACCCTTCTTCCTGACTACCGCGGACAGGTACTCGCCCTTCGCAGTGGTGACGCGCTGCAACTGCGAGACCTCCACGCCGGCCTTTTTTGCGAAGGCATGCGCGGCGGGAGTGGGCTGCCCATCTTTGAAAGCAATCGCGACCGATGGACCGGTTTGTTCCTCGACGATCTCTGGTTGGACGACTGGAATATTTGCTGCCAGCACCGCCAGGCGGCGAGGCGTATCGAGATAAGTCAAGGCACTCGCGGGCAGCAGTCGTTCGCGGTCGAGAAGCCTGTGCAGGCGTTCGCGCAGTTCCAGCGACGCCGCGTCAATCATCCGCGCCGGAATCTCTTCGCAACCGATTTCGAGTAGAAAATCTGGCATCCTGAATAGCCAATCGATCTTTGTAGCGCCGGCATCTTGCCGGCTGTCCCGAGGGCATCTTGCCCTCGGCGGTGAGGGCGGGACGCCCTCACGACAGCCGCCGGGACGGCGGCGCTACAAAGACCTACCCTTTACGATCCCACGGACGACAACCTCTCTTTCTTGCTGCTCTGTTTCTTCCCTGCGATCGCTTCCCCTCGAATCGTCACGGAAGGGTCTGCGCGCTGCTGATCTACAAAGGCCTTCGCGATCCCCACCGCCAGAGCCCTGACCCTCGCAATCACGCCCACACGCTCGGTCACCGAAATCGCACCGCGCGCGTCCAGAATGTTGAACAGGTGCGAACACTTCAGGCACAGGTCATAAGTTGCGAGCAAGGGGAACCGCTGTTTATCGCGGCCAACGCCATCGTTCTTCTCATTGGCGAATGGCGCATACTTTTCCAGCAACGCCTTGCACTCACCCTCGCACAACTCAAAGTGCTTCCACGCTTTTTCCACGTCGGCCAACTCGAAGTTGTACACCGAGAATTGCAGCTCATCGGCCAGCCTGACGTCGCCGTAGGTTGTCACGCGCGCGTTTTCGGGGTCACGTGCCCACACGATGTCATAAATCGAGTCTTTGTCCTGCAAAAATGATGCGATGCGCTCCAGCCCGTACGTGAGTTCCGCTGAGATGGGGTCCAGATCGACGCCGCCGCACTGCTGGAAGTAGGTGAACTGGGTGATTTCGAGGCCATCGAGCATGACCTGCCAGCCGATTCCCCAGGCTCCCAGCGTGGGCGACTCCCAATTGTCTTCTTCAAACTTGATGTCGTGCTGGCGCAGATCAATGCCCATCGCGCCCAGGGATTCGAGATAAAGCTCCTGCACATTTTCCGGCGGCGGCTTCAGGATGACCTGCAACTGCATGTGCTTGAACAGGCGGTTGGGATTTTCTCCATATCGTCCATCGGCGGGACGGCGCGAAGGCTGCACATACGCGACCTTGTAGGGTTGTGGCCCCAGCACCCGCAAAAAGGTTTCCGGCGCCATGGTGCCGGCCCCGACCTCGACATCGTAGGGTTGTTGCAGGACGCACCCGCGCTCCGCCCAGAAGGTCTGCAATCGCAGGATCAGTTCCTGGAACGTAAGCGGATTGGGTTTGGGGCTTGGCATGCGGTTCTTGACTCAGTTCCCAGTTATTGGTTCCCGGTTCTCAGCGGAAACGTTAAGCGGCGATCTTCTCCAGCATACCTGCAGTGATCAGCTTCTTCTCAAGGTGCCGCTGCAGCGTCTGTACCAGAAACTTGCGCAGATCGCTCGCCTGCTTCTTGGGCCAGGGTGTCCCCGCAAAACTTTCTACGGGTGCGCGAAACATCTGGGCCGCCAGAGCCCGCGATTCTCCGGAGATCTCGGATGATGCCAGCCGCTTGTCATCGGCGCACAGCAGGCCGTCGGTCAACGCGTGAAAGAAGGCCCGGCTGCCGTTCAGCGTGCGTCCGCAAACCATGCACTCGCCGAGGTCGGGCAGGTAGCCCATCAGGCGGGTCATCCACAGCTCGAAGTACGTCACCGGCATCCAGACATCGGGCCCGCGCAATCCCGCCAGGACCGCAAGCGCCAGCCGAAACACGGCATCATTGGCTTCGCGGTCCGGCAGCAACTCGTCGAGCAACTCCGCTACATGCGCCAGCGCGACTGCCCGCGGATAACTTACTTCCGTCGCCAGCGGCGATTCCAGCACCTCGCAGGAGTCCAGCCGCGCCAGTTCCTGCCGCTCGCGATCTTCATAAAGAGCCCGCACGTAGGTGAGCGGTTCGAGCGCGCCCCCAAACCGTCGCTTCGATTTCTTCGCTGAGCGCGCCACGCCGCGAACTTTCCCCTCCGCTCGCGTAAACAACGTGACCAGCAGATCAGCCTCGCGCAAAGGATAGGTGCGCAGGACGATCGCTTCCGACTCCTTCAGTGTCATGGAAGCCCAGCAGGTTAACGTCTGATTGTAATGGAGCGCTGGGGAGATGGGAAGGCGGGGGCCGGACCTCGGACGTCAGACCCCGGGCTTTGGGCGTCAGACTTCGGGCCTTGGACTTTCAAGTCACACCTTCGACACAAACAACAAAGAGTCATTTTGAAAATTCACAGCTGACGCCTGAGGTCCGACGCCTGACGTCCGCCTTATCTTCCGAAATACTTCGCGTTGCGCTCGGTGAAAGACGCCCACTTCTCCGGCAGATCGTCCAGCGCGAAAATGGCCGATACCGGGCACACGGGCACACAAGCTCCACAGTCGATACATTCCACGGGATCGATGTACAGCATCTCTTCTTCGGCGTAGGCGGGCGAATCTTTCTTAGGATGAATGCAGTCCACCGGGCACGCGTCCACACAGGCGGTGTCCTTGGTTCCGATGCATGGTTCCGCGATCACGTAGGTCATGGTTCTGGTCTCCCTGGTGTGCCGAGCTGTATTGAACTCGATATATTAACAAGAATGCAAGCTGTGAGTGCAAGTTTTGGAGGACGGGCGTCCCCGCCCGCCGGCGGAGACGGGCGGGGACGCCCGTTTTCCATGACCGCAACTTGCTAATCCGGGTAAATTCTGCAAAAATAATGGTTTGTCTCAGCCTGCCTGAAGCAATTAGGAAAGGAACATAAGCTCTGTGTTAATGATTCGTCTGTCGCGCACCGGTGCGCGCAAACAACCGCAGTATCGGGTGGTGGTCATCGAGAAAGAACGTGCACGCAATGGCCGTCCGGTCGAGGTGGTCGGGACATACAACCCCCGGACCAGCCCGGCCAGCATCGAACTCAAGCGTGAGCGCATAGACTACTGGGTTTCGAAGGGCGCCAAGCTGTCGGACCGGGTCAGCAAGATCGTGTCCCGGCCGGCGCCCGCCAGCGCCGTTCCGGTGGCCTGATCTCGGGTTGCTCCTCCCGGCAAAGTCCAACACATAGAACAGGATATCCCTATGAGCGAGCCCACCGGGGACATGCGAGTGCTGATCGAGCAGATTGCGAAAGCTCTGGTCGATGATCCCGCACAAGTCGCGGTCAATCAGGTCGAAGAAGACGGAGAGTCCGTGCTTGAGCTTACGGTTGCCCCGAACGATCTGGGCCGGGTGATCGGCAAGCAGGGACGCACTGCACGCGCCATGCGCAACCTGCTGGCTGCGTCCGGTTTGAAGTTCAACAAGCGTTTCGCGCTGGAGATTCTGGAATAGCCGGCGAGTTCATCACGCTGGCGCGCGTTCTCAAGACGCAGGGACGCCGCGGCGAAGTGGCAACCGAGCCCCACAGCGACATCCCGGAGCGCTTTCAACCAAGTATGCGCCTATGGGCCTTGCCCAAGGATGGGGACAGCCCCCGGCGCGAGTTGAAGATTGCGGAACTGTGGCCCCACAAAGGTCATCTGGTCCTGAAGTTCGAAGGCATCGATTCGATTTCCGATGCCGAAACCCTGATCGGCTGCGAGTTGCAGGTCCCCGCCAGCGAACGTTCGCAGTTGGAGCCGGGTTGGGTTTACGTCAGCGACCTGGTGGGATGCGTACTGTTCGACGGTGAACGCGAGATTGGCGTAGTGCAGGACGTACAGTTTGGAGCGGGCGAAGCGCCGCTGCTTATTGTCAAGGCGGGAGCGAGCCAGTACGAGATTCCTTACGCCGAAGCATATTTGAAGAGAACTGATCTTGGGCATAAGAAGATTGTGATGACATTGCCCGAGGGCATGCTCGAGTTGAACGCTCCGTTGACGGCAGAAGAGAAAGAGCAGCAGAAAAACAGCAGGAAGCTGTCATCCTGAGCGGAGCAGCTGCTTCGCGAAGCGAAGCATTGCGGAGTCGAAGGACCCCTACTTCCTTCGTCATTGCAAGGTATAGGGGTGCTTCGACGCTCTCGCCGCGCAAAGCGCGGCTCGGTTGCTCAGCATGACAACTTGCTGTGTAGTTCTAAGGTCCAGCGATGAAGATCGACATTTTAACGATCTTTCCTGATTTCTTTCGCGGACCGCTCGACTACGGAATTGTTCGCCGGGTCCGCGAAGCTGGCCTGGCGACGATCGAAGTCCACGACTTGCGGGCGTTTGCGCATGACCGGCACCGCACCGTGGATGACCGCCCCTTCGGCGGCGGCGAAGGCATGGTGCTGAAGCCGGAACCGATCTTTGAATGTATTGAAGGGCTGAGCATCCAGGGCCGCGCCGAGCGCCTTGCGCCGGATGCGAAACAGAGCGTAGTCCTGCTCTCGGCACAGGGCCGGCGTTTCGACCAGAGCGGGGCGGAAGAACTTGCGAACCTGGAGCGGATTGTCCTGATCTGCGGCCGCTACGAGGGCGTGGATGAGCGTGTGGGGCAGCACCTGGCCGACCGTGAGTTGTCCATTGGCGACTACGTGCTGAGCGGCGGCGAATTGGGTGCGGCAGTGATTCTGGACACGGTGACGCGGCTCATTCCCGGCGCATTGGGAAACGAAGCGTCGGCGCGGCAGGAGTCATTCACGGTAACCACGGCGGTGCGAGCGGGTGGCGCCGACTCCACTTGCGCCTCAGGTGGATTGCTGGATTATCCGCACTACACCCGGCCGGCGGATTTTCGGGGATTGCAGGTGCCTGAAGTCCTGGTTTCAGGTAATCATGAAGAAATACGCCGCTGGCGCCGGCGCACGGCTTTGGAGAAAACATGGCGCAACCGGCCCGACTTGCTGGACGGGGCCGCGCTGGGCGACGAGGATAAACAGTTGCTGGCCCGCATCACGGGCAAAGAAGATTGAACCATCAAAGATTTCTGGTACTGGGGGATAAATCGTGACTAACCTGATCATCGAAAAACTTCTGGCTAAGACCAAACGCACCGACATCCCTGAATTCGTGCCGGGCGACAGCGTCCGCGTGCACGTAAAAATCAAGGAAGGCGACAAGGAACGGTTGCAGGCATTCGAGGGCGTGGTAATTGCGCGCAGCCGGGGGCCGCAGGCCAGCTTTACGGTGCGCAAGATCAGCTTCGGCCACGGCGTCGAGCGCATCTTCCCGCTGCATTCCAAAGTGGTGGACAAGGTGGAGCTGCTGCGCTCCTCCAAGGTGCGCCGCGCCAAGCTCTATTACCTGCGCAGTCTGAAGGGCAAGGCAGCTCGCTTGAAGGATGTGGATCGCGAGCAGCCCGTGGCCGAAGCCGCCAGTAATTAGCGGTGGCCCAGTGCAGGCGCGAGCGTCCTCGCTCGTGCGGCTCATTGCGCGGCACGGCACGAGCGGGACGCTCGTGCCCACATTCCATGCTGACGCCCGAAGCCCGCTTATTTATGGATTTCGAACTGCAGGGTGTCTTCGAGATGCTTTTCAGCTAATTTGCGGATCAGGAACTGCAGTATCTGGCGCTCGCCCTTGCGAATCTCGCGGAATTCGATTCCGAGCCCCACCTGCGGTTCCGCATGCCTGACCTGGCCCTTCAGCGTCAAAACCTGGTCGTCCACATGGAGCGTCAATTTCAACTCGGTTCCGGCCGGCACCATGTGCTTGGTCAGGACGAGGCATCCCATCTCTGACATATTCTTCAGGATGACGTCGGCTTTGAAGATGTGATCGCCTTGTTCCACCAGTTCAGCGGACCCTTCCAGGTTAAAGCGTTCGCGGCGGCGGCGGCGCTCGTGGGATGCAAAGGTTCGAGGGCCCTTGGCGCTTCCATCCAGCGTGATGGGCTCATAAACTTCCACCATATCTTTCAGTTCGGCTTCCCACAGCATCCGGTCCGATTCCACAGACTGCAATCCGATTTGACCCGCCAGCTCCGAATTTGGCTCGCCTACCCAGACCACACGGCAGAAGGCCTTGTTCCTGCCTCGCTCGATGGCGATAACTTCGCCCGCTTCCTTCACGCAGCGCAGGCCTGTGACCCGGGCGCCGTGCTCGGAAATGTCGTAAGTGCAGGCAATCTCGAGGCAGGGCTTTTGCGTGTTATCCCAGTAGGTGACGCGAATGGGAAGAGCCAGCTGAATGCGCTTTTTGTGGCGCTCTGGCGATGCTTTGGAAATATCTTCTTTCAAAATAGGTCCGATGCTCTGACGCTTCTAAATCGAAGCTAGCAACGGACGGAGGGATCGTCAATTTACCCCGGTAATGGCTCCAGGTGGTTACCTTTGGGGCCGATGAATCGACGGCAGTTGCGGGAAGGGCAAGTGTGGGGCGGGCGCCATCGCCCCCGCTTCTGACGTTGATCTCAGCTGTCTAATCCAGTGAGCTCGCAGCGAAACCAGCAGGAGCTAGAGAGTCGAAAGGGGCGGACGAGGGCCCGCCCCACACGAAACGATTTCCACATTGCCCCACAAGCGCCGGCTGGTGGAAGATGCTCTTACATTACCCCGTGCCGAAAGAACTCACGCCCACGAAACCACTCTCTGCCTCCGCCGCCAAGCTGCGTCTGCTGAAGAAGCTGCATTGCACCCTGAGATTTGAGAAGAAGGCATCACAACTGGGTGCGCGCTTTATTGCGGGAGTCGATGAAGTCGGGCGCGGTTCGCTGTTTGGTCCCGTGGTCGCTGCGGCCGTCATTCTCGATCCCCAGTATCGGGTGCGAGGCTTGCGCGATTCCAAGCTGCTGCCGGCGGAACGGCGCGAGGTCCTGGCGGAACGGATCCGCGAGCACGCTGTAGCCTGGGCCATTGCTGCGGTCGATGCCGCGCGCATCGATCAGATCAATATTTACCAGGCCTCGCGCCTGGCCATGCGGCAAGCGGTCTTCGCCCTCAAACCGGAAGCCGACCACTTACTGGTGGACGCGTTGCGCCTGGACTGCGAACTGCCACAACAACCGATCATTCATGGCGATGCCCTTTCCGCTTCAATCGCGGCCGCATCCATCCTGGCGAAAGTGGCGCGCGACCGCATGATTGTCGAATGGGACCCCGTCTTCCCGGTGTACGGATTGGCCTCGAACAAAGGCTACAGCACACCTCGACATCTGGCGGCCCTGCGCGAACACGGTCCTTCTCCCTTACATCGCCAGTCGTTCGCTCCGGTATGGAATGCGCCCGTCCCGCAGGATGTTCTGGCCTTCATGCTTGAGGAAGACGGAGAAGCTGAGAGCCTGCTCTCAAGCCCGGGCGCATAATTCGTGTGACGTTCGTGTGACGGAGGACGGGCGTCCCGCCCGTCATGGACGGTCCACTGCCCCGATGGGCGGGACGCCGTGAGTATCTTGCGGAATGTACAATCCCCTGCATGCGTCGCATGATGGTGGTAACCGCTCATCCGGATGACGAAGCCAGCAGCTTTGGCGGGTCGTTACTTCTTTATAGCGAGCGCGGCGTTGAAACCTGCGTCATCTGCCTGACGCCGGGGCAGGCGGCCACTCATCGCGGCGGCGCGCGTAACGATCGGGAATTGGGGGCACTGCGGCGCGAGGAATTTGCTGCCGCCTGCAAAATACTGAAGGTCGCGCGCGGAACCGTGCTCGACTACCCCGACGGCCAACTCCACCGCCTGGACCTGCAACGGGTGGTTTCCGATCTAACCCTGCACATCCGGGATTTTCGACCGCAGATTCTGCTGACATTTGATCCGGCCGGTGGCGCGACCGGCCACACCGATCACAGCATGGCGTCGGTCTTCGCCACTCTGGCCTTCCACTGGGCGGGACGCAGCAATCGCTTTCCTGACCAGCTGAGCGACTCGCTCGTGGCTCACCGGGTACAGAAGCTGTACTATGCCTCGAGCAATTCCGTCCTCCCCGGCCGCCAGCCCGTCACCATGGCTCCAGGCACAGCCCATATCGAGATCGGGAAATTTCTGGAAACCAAGATTGAGGCATTCCGCGCCCACGCCAGCCAGCAACCTCTGTGGGCACTGTTCGAAGAGTACGAACGAAAAGGAGAGAGCCAGGAGCGATTTCACCTGGCGGCCGCGGTGAAGCGTGGCCCCATAGTTCCTGAAGATGATCTGTTCGCAGGCGTAAATGAAGAAACGCCTTAAGTGTGGGGCGGGCTCCCTCGCCCGCCGCTCTTGAACTTGATTTTGCCTTGGAAGTGTTCCGCTGCCGGATTGCTGAGAATGTCCCTGCAACCGCGGGGACAGAGACTGGAATCAAAAGTCAAAAACGGCGGGCGAGGGCGCCCGCCCCGCATTTTTTACTGTTACCTGGGCTTTATGATTTCGCTCAGCACGTCCGGCTTGCCTTCGTCGCGCACCAGGTGGGGAAATTTCTCTCCACCGTGATAGTCGAGCTTGTAGGTTTTGTAGTACTCCGTGTTCTCGACCAGCAACTCGAGTGCGGTGTTGCTGTTCTTGCCTACTTGCAGCGCGTCGCCCAGCACATCTTTTGAGAACTTCCTCCCATTCACGGCAACCACTTTCATGCCCGGCCCGATTCCCGCCTGGGCTGCCGGCATGCCTTCGACGGTATCGGTAACCATTCCATCGCTTTTCAGCCACAATCCGATCGAGTATGCGGCGTTGACAGCGCCCCGGTCGCCCTCCTCGGCCTGCACCAGCGGCGAACGGGTGTCATCATAGACCAGTTTCCAGCCGCTGCCTTCGACGCCTCCCAGGGGAGCTCCCGGGCCGTGGTTGGTCAGGCGTTCGGTCCAGAAGCCGCGCCAGTCGTAGGGCGCCACCTGGTTCAGCGTGTTCACGATATCGTCGAAGGTGTAGGTTTTCACCTGTGGAGGCCCGCTCGGAGGTCCGTGGAAGATCCGGCAAAAGTCGTCCAGGGATTTCCGGCCGTGGGTCTGCTGGCGAATGATGGTGTCCGCCCACAGCCAGTTCAGTTCATCTTCATCGTAGTAGTCGAGCGCCCGGCGCCAGGATTCCCACTGGCGCGGCGCGCCTTGCATCGCGGGAACGCCGTCGGCCGTATCCTGCAGGTTGCGCCAGGCGCGGCCGGGAGTGTGGTCGAGTTCGGCGGCAGTATTGGCCAGTGCGTCGCGGAATTCTTCCGGCGTCCGTTCTCCCATGCGGCCGGTGAGAATCTCGCCGAGATATTCCGTGAGGCCCTCGTACACCCACAGCAGATCGGTCTGCATGGGTTTTTCGTAGTCAGGAGTGGCCAGATCGGCGGGGCGCCGGTACTTGCCATTCCAGGAGTGCACGAATTCGTGGGATAGCAATCCCGCGCCCAGCAACCGTTTGGTCGGATCGACCAGGGCCCGCTCGCCCAGGCGGCTGTCATTCGACTCATGATGTTCCAGGCCGAAGTGGGCCACGTGGTCGCTCAGGCTGTACAGGAAGTGGTAGTCGCGATAGTGCTGCGCTCCAAACAGTGCATCGGTTTGCTTCACCAGGTTCTTGTAGTGTTCCCAAACCTCGGCGGGAGCATCGAGAGCGGCCGCGCTGTCGGCGGCGATGTCCATCTCCACCGGTGGCTTCTGCCCCGCATTGAGCGGAACGACTTTCAGATATTCACCGGTGATGACGGGGCCATCGATCAGCATGGTGAGTGAAACCGGGGCGAACTTGATCTCGCCTCCCGATTGCGAGGTCACAGCCAGCGAGGTCCCAAATTTCCAATCGGCCGGCAGGCGCAGGCTGGCCGTGTAAGTCAGGTCATCCGACGGCCATCCTTCGGGATACAGGAGCACATCGTTCCAATTGATGACCGCCATTTTGTCCGTGGCCGTGGCCCCGCCGGTGTAGATGCCTTCTGACCCGGCGGGAGAAATGAAATCCAGCGAGGCTTCGATGCTGGATGCGCCGGCTGGCACTTCTACGTGAAAGGTCCAACCATCCAGCAGATCGCGCCGCCAGGTCAGAGTCTTTCCGCCGGCGGTAAACTTCAGGCCGGCAACGTCCTGAATCGGCCCGGTGGGGCCATGCTCGCCGGGAATCCACTTGGGATAATAAAGAGTGAGGCTGCCGGGCTTGGCGGGAATAGTCATGCGGACATGAAAGATTTTTCGCGGCGCGTCGGTGGCATCGACCGACAACGTGATTTGCGGGGCAGGCGCACCCGCGGCCATCAGTGCTGAAACCAGAGCGACTAGCAGCAAGACATGGCGGAAAATCCTTCCGGGGAAGTTGGACACGAATACGCTCCTTGGGCCCTTACAAAATCGATTTAGGACAGATGAATATAACAGCTGCTGGCTGGCACGGTCACGCCCTGAGGGTGTGGGGCGGGCGAGGGCGCCCGCCGCTGTTGCAGTTGATCTTGACGTGGATTCCTTCGGTGGGGCGGGCGCAACATGCAGATAAACGAATCTCACAGCGGCAGAGTCAAAAGCGGCGGGCGAGGGCGCCCGCCCCACACACACAAAGAGTGGTTCCAAATGCCAGTTACTGATTTATGATTTCCGCTGTGTCTGCGCACTCTCTTCACGGCCGCTTCATCACCTTCGAAGGGCTCGACGGCTGCGGCAAGAGCACGCAACTGGAAAAACTAGCCGGCGTACTAAAAGCACAAGGCTTCTCGGTAGTCGTGACGCGTGAACCAGGTGGAACCGCAACGGGAGAGAAAATCCGCCGCTTGCTTCTCGATACCGCCACTGCCGGCCTCTCTCCGATGGCTGAACTCGCCCTGATGTTCGCTTCGCGTGCCCAGCACATCGCAGAGGTGATCCAACCCGCGCTGGCGGAGGGCTGCATCGTGCTCTGCGATCGCTTTACCGACTCCACCGAAGCCTATCAGGGTGGCGGTCGCAAGCTGGGCAGCGAACCGGTCTTGGCTTTGCATCGCATCCTTTGCCACGGCTTGCAGCCCGACCTGACCATCCTGATGGATTCCGATGTGGCCGCCAGCGTTGAACGAGCCCGCCGCCGCAACAAAGCCGACGCAGTGAAAAATGGCCGCGCCAAACACGACGAGAACCGCTTCGAGCAGGAGAGTCGCGCCTTCTTCACCAGGGTGCACAGCACGTACCTTGCAATCGCTGCTCGTGAACCGCATCGAGTGGTAGTGGTCGATGCGCGCGGATCGGCGGCGGAAACCCACGCGCGGATCGTGGAAACTGTCAGACGAAAGATGAAGTTGGCGGCGAAGACGGCGTGAAGCAGCCGTCAGCTGTCAGTTCTCAGCTCTCAGTGAAAGCCAGCGACCCAAGCCTGAAGGCAATGGGAAAACTGTTCAGCGTGATTCTGCTAGACTCAAAAAAATGCCCGGCCAAATGCCAACTGCTAATTGCCAAGCGTTTGGCTGAAAGCTGACAGCTTTGTTCACCGACTTCCACGGCAACTCCGACGTCGTCCATCGCCTGCGCGAGATGCTGGCGCGCGACCGCTTTCCCCAAGCGGTAGTTCTGTCGGGTCCTGCAGGTTCGGGAAAATACACGCTTGCACTCATGCTGGCCAAGGCGATCAATTGCCTTTCGCCGATCACCACGGATGGCCTGCCCGATTTCTGCGGCAAATGTTCCAACTGCTTGCGTATTGCGGAATCAGAGGACCTGGGTGCCCGCTTCGAGGAAGCGGTCGAAGCCCGCGAGAATTTGCGCGAGACCGATAAGAAAGAAACGCGGCTGTTTGTTCAGACCCATCCTGATGTGCTGGTGATCCCGCCCGATCCGCCACAGATGATGATCAAGGTGGACCAGGTACGGCGCGTGATCGAAACCATTTATTACCGTCCCGGCGAGGCCAGGGAACGCGTTTACATCTTCACCGAGTCATCCTTCATGAAGGAGGCGGCCAACTCGCTGCTGAAGGTGCTGGAGGAGCCGCCCCGGTTTGCGACCATCTTTCTGCTGACCGAAAATCCCGGCGAGTTGCTGCCTACTATTCGCTCGCGAGCCATGATCGTCACGCTGGCCGCCTTGCCGGCGGAGGAAATTGAACGCGACCTGGCAGAGCATCGTCCGGAGTGGACGCCAAAGCAGCGCGCCCTGGCGGCGCGTCTGGCCAACGGCGCCATCGGGGCTGCCCGCAGCTTTGATCTGGCGGGTTACACCGCCGCTCGCACCCAGGCCCTGACCATCCTTAACACGGCACTGCGCGGCGCCGATCATACTGAGCTATTCAAAATGACTGAGACCTATCGCGCCGGCGCCGACGGGCGCGTCAAGTTGGAGAAATTGCTGCGCACGCTCTACAGTCTGCTGCAAGACCTGACCTTCCTGAATTCGAGCACGCCGGAACTGGTCCGCAATACTGACATTCAGGCTGACCTGAAGAAGTTGTCGGAAGCAGCGGATTTCGACTGGATCGCCTTCGCCGCGGACCGCCTGAACGACGTCGAGCGCGGAATGCGGCGTAACCTGTTGCGCTCACTGTCGCTGGATGCGTTCGCAACAGCGCTGGAACGAGTGTAGGGCGGGCGCCCTCGCCCGCCGCCCTTGGGTTTGCTTTTAATCTCACCGAGGCAGGTGATCTTGACTCACCTGGCTGCACCCTTTTGCTCTATGTTGAATGTGCATTGGGGTTGCCGCCGACGGTCCGGGTCAAAAGCGGCGGGCGAGGGCGCCCGCCCCACATGTGCCAATTGCTAAGTGCTTTCTCCCCTGCTACTTGAGCATTGTCAGACCCGCCGTCGCTGTGCTAGGTTATCAACAACTCACGCCTTCATCCCACAACCATGGCAGCGCGGGTTGTGGCCCGCAAAAAGCGTGTCTAACGGTGGCGCCATGAAAGATGCAGTTGATTCACTTCCAGCCGATCGGTCTGTGGACGGGGAGGCTTTTGCCAATCGCAAACTCATTCGGCCCTCCCTGAACCGGGCCGACCACAATCATGCGCAGGCACCCATGAGCGAACACAAAGATCGGCCTGACCGTCCTGAACGGGGCGATCGACACGAGCGGCCAGCCGGCGGCCGGAAGCCCGCGCCCCCGGAACAGACCAATGCCGAGAACTTCTACTACCAAAAGCAGATGTCGTCGAAGACCCCGATGGTCATCGTACTGCGCGACGGCGAGGAAATTCACGGCATGATCGAGTGGTACGACAAGAGCTGCCTGAAGGTCGCCCGTAACGGCCAAACCAACCTGCTGATCTATAAGCCTGCGATCAAGTACATGTTCAAAGAAGGCGAGAACAGGAAGTAGACGTCGGACGTCGGACGTCGGACCTCAGACGTCGGACTTCAGACGTCGGACCTCAGAGTTCACACCTCAGCACATTCCATCCGTCCCAATCCTGGCACCGCCCAAAATATATTTAAGAGTCGCAGTTTTTGCCGACGTCTGACGCCCGAAGTCTGACGCCTGCCCTTAGAGCTTCGGCAGCACGATTCCCTTCTGCGACTGGTACTTGCCTTTGCGGTCGGCGTAACTGACTTCGCAGACTTCATCGCCAGTGAAGAAAAGGATCTGGCACAGACCTTCGTTGGCGTAGATCTTGGCGGGCAGGGGCGTGGTGTTCGAAATCTCGAGGGTGACGAAGCCCTCCCACTCCGGTTCAAACGGGGTGACGTTCACGATGATGCCGCAACGGGCGTAGGTGGACTTGCCGACGCAGATGGTCAGCACGTCGCGGGGAATCTTGAAGTATTCCACCGAGCGCGCCAAAGCGAAAGAATTGGGAGGAACGATGGCGCACTCCGAACTGACAGTAACAAACGATCGCTCATCAAAATTCTTCGGGTCCACCACGGTGCAGTTGACGTTGGTGAAAATCTTGAACTCATCGGCAACGCGCAAGTCATAGCCATAGGAAGACAGACCGTAGGAGATCACTCCCTCCCGTACCTGCTTCTCGGAAAAGGGGTTAATCATGTCTTTCTCGATGGCCATCTTGCGGATCCAGCGGTCGCTCTTAAGCATGCAGCTCCTTGGAATGCGGTCGTCAGTCGTCGGTCTTCAGTCGTCAGGAAGGTCCCTGCTCGGGGGCGGCTATTCTTGTTTTTGCTGAAGACCGACGACCGACGACTGACGACTGAGGTACGACTGATCTTACGGGAGACACGCTGCCGTTGACAATCTCTCTTATGTCCCTTAGCATCAATCACTTGGTAGGTTATTCTCAAGTCGACGGCGGGAGCCTCCAATGATCAAGCTCGACATCATCAACGAAGTAGTGAACAAAACGGGCATCACGAAGACCAAGGCCGAGTTGGCCGTCGAAACCGTTTTCGAGAGCATGCGGCGCTCCCTCACCAAGGGCGAACGTATTGAATTGCGGGGCTTTGGCGTGTTTAACGTGCGGCCGCGCAAGACCGGAATCGGGCGCAACCCGCGCACCGGCGCCGAGGTTTCGATTCCTCCCGGCAAGGCGGTGCGTTTCAAGCCCGGCAAGGAGTTGCAATCAATCGACTAGGTCTGCTCGTGTGGCCGCGGGCGACTCGCCCGCGAGGGCAGCGTTCCAGGCCGTCGGTGACCCGCAGGGCCGCAACTTCTCCACCCAGCATCGCAGACTAAAGCTGTCATGTCCGACCTCAATCCCCCACTTCCCGCCCCAGAGACCGAGTATCTGCCCGCGGAAGTTTATGTGGTGCAGCCTCCCAATCCCAGATATTGGCTGCATATCCTGTTGTTTGTAGCCACCATCTTCACCACGCTGGTCGTGGGCGCCAAGATGGAATTTGATTTCCAGCACAACGCGCCGCCGTTTGTTCATGGCGACGAAACTCTGCCGCTGTTTCCTGTGGAATGGGCGCTGCACGAACCCTCCCGCCTGCTGCTCGGGATTCCCTTCTCTGCCACGCTGCTGCTGATTCTTCTGGCGCACGAGATGGGACACTACCTGTACTGCCGCTACTACGGCGTGTACGCCACGCTTCCCTTCTTCATCCCCGCGCCAACTCTGATTGGGACGCTGGGTGCCGTGATTCGGATACGCTCGCCGATCCGCTCCCGCTGCGCGCTGTTCGATATCGGAATCGCCGGTCCGATCGCCGGATTCGTAGTCGCGTTAATCGTGCTGGTGATCGCCATGAACCATTCCCACGTCATGCCGGGAGTGATGGCGAATTCAGATGTGGAGATGGGATATCCGCTGATCTTTCATCTGCTATGGACGGTGCTTCCGCTCGCCGACGTGCATGGCGGGTCATCGGCCCTGCAGGATATTTATTTTCATCCCACTGCAATTGCGGCCTGGGTGGGAATGTTTGCCACTGCGCTGAATCTCCTGCCCGGCGGGCAACTGGATGGCGGGCATATTGTTTTCGCGCTGAATCCGCGGGCGCATCGCATCGTGTCCCGGCTCACCATCCTGGCGCTGATTCCGATGGCGTTTTATTTCTGGGCGGGCTGGCTGCTGTGGGCGATCCTGCTGCGTATCAGCGGCATGCGGCATCCCATGGTGGAAGAATGGCCGGGGGTGACGCCGGGGCGGCGCTACCTGGCGGGGTTCGCTTTGCTGATGATGGTGGTCACGTTGACGCCCGCACCGTTCGCGCACAGCTCACTGTTACTGGTGGTTCGCTCTATACGCGGACAATAGATTTCGTAGCGCCGGCGTCTCGCCGGCTGTCGTGCGGGCGTCTCGCCCGCACTCAATTGCCGACAGGATGCCGGCTCTACCAACAGCTAGTCTTCCACCACTCTGGCTGTCATCTCGACCGAGGGCTCACCGCCCGCGACTTCCTGGGCCACGATCAACTGCCGCGCTTCGACCCGTATTTTAGGCAGGTGAAAGTAGAAGAGAAAGGCTGCGCCGATGCAGGCCACGGCGCCGACAGAAACGGTGAACGAGGCTCCCAGATGTTCGGCCACAGCCCCGGCGAACAGTGACCCGAATGGCGCCATTCCCATGAACATCATGGTGTACATCGCCATCACCCGGCCGCGGAGGTGGTCAGGCACCATGGCCTGAATCAGCGTGTTCGAGGATGACATTCCCAGCATCATGCAGAATCCCACTGGAAGCAGCAGGGCGGCGGACAGCCAGAAGTAGCGCGAGAGGGAAAACAGCACCAGGCAGAGGCCGAAGCCGCCACAGGAAAACGCAACCCAGCGGCCCAGTCCCAGGACCCCGGAGCGCGTGGCCAGCGTAAGCGCGCCCAGCATCGCGCCCACGCCCGTCGCTCCCATCAGGATTCCCAGGCCGCGGGCCCCGCCGTGCAGAATCTGGTCCGCAAACACGGGCATGAGCACGGTGTAGGGCATGGCCACCAGGCTCACCAGCCCCAGCAGCAGCAGCAGGGCGCGTATTGGGCCGGTGTGGCGGGCGAAGCGATAGCCTTCGATCAGGTGGGCCAGGGCCGGACCGTGCGCTGCGAGCCTCGCCGGGCGTGCGACTCGCATCATCAGGAGACCCGTGATAACTGCGATGTAGCTTAGAGAATTCGCCAGAAAGCACCAGCCTTCGCCGATCCTCGCCACCATGATCCCGGCAATGGCCGGGCCGATGATGCGCGCCCCGTTGAACATGGAGGAGTTCAACGCGATGGCATTCATCAGGTCTTCCTTGCCCACCATGTCCACCAGAAACGATTGCCGTGCCGGAATATCAAAAGCGTTCACCACCCCCAACAATGCGGCCAGCACGAAGATGTGCCAGACCCGTATGAGATGAGTGAGGGTAAGAGTGGCGAAGACCAGGGCCAGAATCATGGACGAAATCTGGGTCCCGATCACGACCCGCTGGCGATTGAAGCGGTCGGCCACGATGCCGCCGACGGGGGCCACCAGGAATACCGGAATCTGGCTGGCGAATCCGGCCGCCCCCAGCAACAGCGCAGATCCGGTCAGGCGATAGACCAGCCATGACTCTGCAATACTTTGCATCCACGTGCCGACGAGGGAGATAAGCTGTCCGCTGAAGAAGAGCTGGAAGTTACGGTGACGCAAGGCACGGAGAGTCGCTGGCAGCCCGGCCGCTTTCTGCAGTACTGGTCCCGAGTTCACCGGCAATTACCCGCTGGATCGGTTGGAGATAGAGGCATCGATCGATTTCGGTCCGCCTGTTTTGGATGCTGCCGGCAACCTAAGAGAAACAATCTCCGGCCTCGCGACCCAAAACTGGAAATTTGACTGCCGGCGGCAACTTCTGACTTCCGCCCTGCTCCATCGTGGAGTAGAGTATTCGATGTTCGACGTCGGGTTGTCCCGGAGTTTTCCAACATGTTTGGCTAGTATAGAGGCTGGGCAATGGTTGACCCTGGAATTTCCCGCGCTGCGCGGACACAATTCCCCTCGACGCTGCCTCTTGCAAAACCATTCTGATGTTGGAATGCCGGCCATCGGAGAAACCATGAGCACCGATCAGGTTCATCTTGAGCGCCGCGCTTCACAGCGCTTTGACTTTCAGATTCCGGTGGCCGTTCGCTTGGCCGGTACCGACCGCGAGGGCTGCGGTTTTACCCAGGACCTGAGCGGGCGCGGAGCTTTTTTCTACACCGATTTCCAGGTCGGCGAAGGGGATACGGTGGAACTCACCTTCGTGATGCCCGCCGAAATCACGCTGACGGAAAATATGCGGGTCCGGTGCCGCGGACGCGTCACCCGGGTTCTGCCCGTAGAACGCAAGTTTGGAGTAGCGGTGCATCTGGAGGGATACGAATATCTCTCCGCGGCCGAGACCGTGGCTCAGGCTGCGGCCAGCTTCCCCCGGGTTTCCGGCGGACACGACGCCAGTCAGAACCGGAAGGACCCGGCCGTCTCAAGCCCGCCCGCCCTCGCCGTGGAAGGCTGAGGAGCAGTAACACCAACCTTTCACCGGGCGCGTAAGACCAGGCGCTGCAAGGGTTGCGGGGCGCGGTTTTTCCACGGCTTTACTTCTTCCCAATCCCACCTTTTTTGCATAGAATGCTGGTTACAGATGGAACAGCGGCGTCCGATTCCTCCTGATGTTGTGTCCCCCAGCAACGATCGAAGATTCACCCGTAGTGTGCGTTTCGCATGGCAGATTCAAATTTCCCGGGGAAGTTTGTTGAGTTACGGAAGTCACTTGGCGTAGCCCTTTTATCTCAATAACATACTGAAACAAGAAACAGAGTGATGCCAATGCAAGGTGTAGCGGTAACTCTTCTGACCGAAGACCGAGAACGGCTGTCGGTGCTCCAGCATCGTCTGGAGGTGACCGGAATGGGCCGTAACGTCTTCAGTCACGTGGGCTTTCCGAGCAGCCCCACGGACCCGGTGCTGCGCCAGATACAGGACGTCCGGGCCGAAGTCGTCCTGGTGGATATTGACGCGCACAATCCCGCGCGAGCCATCAGCGCGATCGAACTGATCCAGGCCAACACCAGCGAAATTGCCATTTTTGCCGTCGGCGAACTGAACCATCCGCCCACCATCGTGGCCGCGATGCGTGCCGGTGCCGGCGAATTTCTGGAACGCGATGCAACCTCGGAGGCCCTGATCGAGGCCTTCACGCGCTTTACCGCCTCCCGCAGCAAGGGCCGCACTTCGTCGGGGCGGGCGCGCATCTTCACCGTGATGAATTCCAAGGGCGGCGCGGGCGGCACTACCGTCGCCGTCAATACCGCCATTGCGCTGCAGGAAACCGTGGGCGGAGTTTTACTGGTGGATTTTGCTCCGCTGGGGCATTGCGCTCTTCATCTCAACGTCCGGCCCACCTTCGGCGTGGTGGACGCACTGCAGAATCTGCACCGCCTCGATGCGTCGCTGCTCGAAGGTTTGATGACCCAGTGCAAAGGCGGACTGCAATTGCTGGCCGGTCCGCAACAGCCCCAGGGTGTGACGCCAACCGCCGCAGAACTGGCGCGCCTGTTCGATTTACTGGTGGCCCACTTCCGCTATGTCGTGGTGGACTGCTCGGGCCGCGTGGACCAGACGGCACGGTTGCTGTGCGATCATTCGAATGCGGTGCTGTTGGTGGCCCAGGCAGATGTGGTTTCGTTGTGGAGCGCCAGCCGCATACGTGCGTTTCTGGAAGAGGGCGCCACCCGCGATCGGGTCCGGATCATTCTCAATCGCTACAAAAAGATTCCCGGCTTCACCGACGAGGACGTTGAAAAAGCCACGACTTGCAAGCTGCTGTGGAAGATTCCCAACAACTACCAGTCGATTGCGCCCGCCATCGACAAGGGAGTTCCGGTAGCCATGCAGGAGAACACTGACATCGGCCGCTCGTTCCGGTCTCTGGCGTCAGCTCTGGCCCACGCTTCCCCGACGGCCGAGGGATCTCTCGACTTGTCGTACCACGACGAGAAGGCTGATCCTTCCAAGAAGCCAGCCGGCCGGCTTTTGATCTCGCCATTGCGTGCGGGCCAGTAGGTTTTCCCCGTGACCAGATTGTCCAAGTACCGTGTGCTGATCTGTGGCATCCTTTCGCCGCTGTTGGCCGTTGTCTTGTATGTGCTGGTCTATGGAACCCTGACCCGCTACAGTACCGATCTCGAAAAGGACTGGCTTTTTCGTCTGTCCGTCTCAACTCTTGCGATGACGGTGCCGTTTTTTACCACCCTGGCTCTGGCGATAAAGGACCACGGCCGGCACGCGCTTTCGCTGGCCGGAAAAGTAGGTTTGGTCATCGCTATTCTCTCGCTGGGGCTTGCCTGGAAGCCAGTGAGCGACGGCATTCTGCGCTCCAGACAATCCAGAAACCTGGCCCTGCGCGACGTTGCGGCCCCGCCCTTCGATACTCCTGATCTCCAGGGGAAAATTCAGCGCCTGGCAGATCAGAAAGGCAAGGTCGTGCTGGTCAATATCTGGGCCACGTGGTGCGGTCCCTGCCGGCAGGAGATGCCGAAGCTCGACCGCTTATACCGGGAGCATCAGGCTCAAGGATTCATGGTGTTTGGGCTCTCGGACGAGAGCACCGATCAACAGAGAAAGTTCGTGGAACAGGTCCCGGTCACTTATCCGCTTCTCACCGTCACCGGAACCATCCCCAACCTGTATCGAGACATCGCGCGTTACCCGGCGATTTTCCTGATCGACCGCCAGGGACGGCTGCAGCCCGCGCCCGGCCCGGACCAACCCTTCGCCAAGGTTGAGGCAGCCGTCGATGCTCTCCTCGCCACCGGTTCCTGATTTAGCCCTCCAGGATTCGTAACAGAGGCCGACATCCACCGTTACATCCGTGCCGGAGTTTGGAGTATTTCTTCGCCAGGGACAGATCACTTTTATCTCGCATGAGCGACGCGACGTTTAGCTTTTTCCTTCTCCGCCGTAACTACCTCACCCAATCCCTCGATCGCAATCGGCTCCTGGTCTGGAAATTGAGCTACAAGGGTGAGGCTTCCTCCAACCGCTTCTACATAGTTCCGCAGAGTGGAAAGCAACAAGTCACTTCGCTTCTCCAGACGAGATATTCCTTCCTGGCCCATGTTGAGCGTACGTGCCACGGTCTTTTGAGTTTTATTGACCGCATGCCTAAGCTCTCGTAGCGACATTTCGCGTGCAACTAGTTCGCGAGTGCGAACCTTAATCTTTCTCTGCCTCTCAGGGCTGATCTCGTTCAGTTTCTGCTCCAAAGTCTTCATTGCTACCTGGCCCCCCTCTGCCTGAACTTCGCCGCTTTCAAAGAAGCAAGGTGTCTATCGAACCTTGCGTCGGCCTGCTAATAAGTTGCCGATAAAAACGCTTCTCACTACCACCTGACTTGTCACCTCCGACGAGCAATATTGCTTTTTGCTCGGGATCAAGGGCGAATGCTATTCGCCAAACCCCACCCTCCGTTTAAACCTCAGCTCCTTCATGTTGCCGTGCTTTGATCCGTGGAGGGTATCGGCGGTAGGGCGCTTCAGCAGAGGCCCGAATTCTCTCAACAAATTTGCGTGCGCCAGCAGTTCATCTTGGACCTCCTGGTCAAGCGCATCAAATTCAGGCTCGAATTCGGCGTGGAACAATACCTGCCACGACACAGGAGTAGTATGCATTGTAAGACATATGCTGTCAAGAGCATATTTGGAGAATATTAAAAGAGCCCGACGCGCGTCCTACTTTTTCTGCGGGCCTGGATCGCGGACCTGAAACACGTAAAGCGAGTGATCAAGGATGGTTGACGGCTTCTGTTTCAGCAGCCAGCGGTACTTCTCCGGCTCGGCCAGGTACTGTCCAGAGAGATTGGTTGCACTCACCACCACCGTGCCGGAAACCTGCTTGTGTCCGCCGAAGAAATCAGACTGAATTCCGTATGCTTGCGGATCGACGCTGCCAAAATATGACAGTGAGATGCGCTCGCCGGGATGATCGCGTTGATAATCCCTGAGAGCCAGCAGTCCCTGCCCCCAATCTAGGTTACTGTCGGTCAGCAGGCGATAGCTTTCCGAGGAGCGGACGAATGGCGTGAAGTACGAGAGATAGCCTGGAGCAAAGCGCAAGGTGTCAGCCGCGTTCAGCAGCGCCAGCAATATCAAGAGCGCGACCGCAGCAGGTTTATGGCGGGCCCATTCCCACGCCGCCGCCGCAAACAAGACAGCAAAGGGATATACGGGCAACACGTGGCGCTCTCCCAGGTTGAAGCGGGCAAAAAGCGCCATCGCCATGTAGAGCGCGGGAAACGACGCCATGATCCACAGGTCGGGTGGGACGCGTACTTTTCTTCTCACAGCAATGGCCAGGCCAGTCAAAGCCAGGCCCAGCACAATGGTCGGCCACTTCAGCAAGATCACGGCCGGGTAGTAAAGTTTCCATCCTCCGCGACTCGAAACTTCTCCCAGAAAGAATGCCGGCTGCCCCTGCCGGTTATGCCGGATCAGTTCCCGGAAGCCTTCGATGTATTCTCCTGCCGGAACCAGCACACTGTAGTTTCTTCCGTGCACAGGTTTGACGATGGGCTGGTTCCAGTTGGGAAAAGTGGCAGTCAAAGTGCCATCTTTGACGGTGAGATGGGCCACATGAAAAAAGTATCCTGCCCAGACCACGACGAATGCGAGCACGAGAGCCGCAGCGGTCTTGCCCCAGTTCCATTTCAAGGGCGATGAGATCACTCTGTCTGCGCCCGGGAGAAGCATCCACAGCAGGGCAAGCACGAACATGGGCGCGGTAGAAAACTTTGCCAGCAGCATCAGGCCGAGCAGCAATCCGAGCCCTGATGTCTTTTGCCAGCTCGGCTCGCGCCGCCAGCGCACCAGACTCCATGCAGTGGCAAAAATAAACAACGTTGCGGCGCCGTCGGTGGCCGCGATCGAAAAATGTGCGATCAGCGAAGGCGAGAAGGCAAACAGGGCCAGCGCGAAATTTGCCGCTGTCCGGGAAAACAACCGATCTGCGGCCCACCAGACCAGCCCGGCGAGGGCCAGGCCCAGCAGGACATTCATGGCGCGGGCGCGCCAGGCCAACGATACCGGGTCGGGCGCAATGCGGGTCACGCGAAATGAATCCGGCAACTGCTGTATTTCGACTTGCCACTTTGCTCCTATGAGCGGAAGCGCGCACCACAGGCGGGCCAGCGGAGGGTGATCGTTGTACTGCTCGAAGCGTCCGTAACGCCAGGCATTCAGTCCTTCCTCAATGTGCACGGGCTCATCGTAGGTCAACGATTGAGTGCGGATGAACCAGGCGCATTGCATCACGTAGAGGAGTGCCAGCAGCGACGGAACAAGCCACCGCAGCCTCGCCGCCGGAAGAGCTTTCGGCGCGGCCGGAGGTATGGGTTGAGCAATTTGCGGACGAGTCATACTGGGCCCGCCGCGGCAGCGGGACTTCACTCTACTTCAGCAAAGGGGAAAGTTCCACCGCGACCCGCGTGGGGACAGCCGCCCTCGGCTGTCCAGTCGAGCGCAGCTCGACGCATCTTTTGCCGGGGAGTGAAATAGCGGAGCTCTGCTCCGCCGGACAGCCGTTGGCGGCTGTCCCCACGTGATCTGTGTCGCAGATACTTCACACCGACCTCCGGCTGCTAGACTGGGAATCTCGTATGGACAAATCGTCCGGCACAAAGCCTTGGAATGCCAGCTCGCTCCTGATCGTGGGCCTGGGTTCTGGAATTCTTGCCGGCCTGGTCGAAGGAACTGGACTGCTGTTCTTCCAGCGGCTTAATTGGGCGCGCTGGGGCCCGATGATTCATGTATCCGGCGAGATTCTCTGGATTTCCCCGATCGTGGATGTCATTCTTTTCCTGTCTCTGGCGCTGATCTGCAGCGCCGTCGCTCGTTTCTCATCTCGCCTTCCCGCGGTTCGCGTTCTGGCTTTCCTGCTGACATTCTTCGGTGTCTATGACTGGCTCACCTTGACTGGGCGGCTCTACCACCGCGCCTGCTTCTTGCTGGCTTTGGGCGTCGCCGCGGCGTTCGCCCGTTGGTGTGGCAAACGCGAAAACACGTTCCTGCAATTCTGGAAGAGAGCCACACCGTGGATGCTTGCTGTCTGGATACTCGCCTTCGGCGGCATTCAAGGCGGCAAATGGCTGCAGGAGCGGAATGCCGTGGCGCATCTTCCGGCGGCCGCGGCCGGTGCACCCAACGTACTGGTGATTGTGGTGGACACGCTACGGGCCGATCATCTCTCCGCCTACGGCTATGCTCGTCCCACCAGCCCGAATTTTGATCGCATGGCCCAGCAGGGAGTGCAGTTTGAAAATGCGGTTTCCACCGCTTCGTGGAGTCTGCCCTCGCACGTCTCGCTGCTCACCGGCCGTTACCAGTTCGAGCACGGGATTGGAAATGTGCAGCCGGCGCCGTGGTTGGGATGGGGCAGCAAAGGACTGGGGGGATTTCCGACGCTCGGCGAGGTCCTGGAGCAACGGGGGTATCGCACCGGAGCATTTTCCGCCAATCGGACTTACTTCAGCACGAGCCTGGGTTTTGGCCGGGGCTTCCAGCATTTCGAAGATTATTTTCATTCGCCCGCGGACATGTTCATTCGCACCCTCTACGGCCGCGAGTTTGCACGCATCTATCTCAACCGCACCGACAAGAGCAAGGTCAAGCGCGCACTTCGTTACTTCGGAATGATCTCGATGCTGGACAAGGATTCGGAAGGGTCGGGAAACTATGGAGGCGCGCAGGGAGTGCGCAAGCGCGCCGACGTGGTCAACCAGGAACTTCTGCGCTGGATTGATCGCGGCAATCCTGATCACGGCAAAAATGATCGCGATGAAACGCATCCTTTTTTCGCCTTTCTCAACTATTTCGACGTGCACTATCCCTACGGTGGCCCGCCTACCTATCCCAAGCCGGCATGGGACCGTGGCGGCCGCATCGACGAATACGATGCCAGCGTGAAATACGCCGACGACGCTCTGGGGCGCCTGATGCAGGCGCTCGACCAGCGCGGCCTCTCCCCCAATACTCTGCTGATCGTAACCTCGGATCACGGCGAGTCTCTGGGACAGCATGGGCTGACCTATCACGGCCAGGCCCTCTACCGCGAGTTGATCCGCGTGCCCCTGCTGGTGTGGTATCCAGGACACGTTCCGGCCGTGAAGGTGAAAACACCGGTGACCAATGCGGCCATACCTGCGACCATCATGGATATCCTGGGCGCCCACACGCAGCAGAACGTTTTTCCCTCTTCCTCTCTGAGCGCGTTGTGGCAAACTGGCGGCGGGACGGACTGGCCCGATCCTCTATCCGAACTGGCGCGCAACGACATTGCGGATAAAGAGGACAGGGCTGCGGCAAAGATCGTACCCACTGCGACTACCGGCTCCATGAAATCTCTGGTCACACCGAAGTGGCAATTCATCACTCATGAAACCATGGGCGATCAACTTTACGATTGGGCGATGGATCCGGGAGAATCCAACAACCTCATACACGCGGCAGAAGGCAAAACTGCGGCTGTCGATTTGAAGTCGCGAATAGAAAATGTGATGCGGCCGGTGAAATAGCCTGCGCTTTCCCGCAAAGTGCGGTCGAGCTGCGCTCGACTGGACAGCCGAGGGCGGCCGTCCCTACGCGGATAGAATTGGAAATTTCGAAATTGAATGAGAGGTAGGTAGCCGTACCTACCTCTCTCGTGGGGTGAACCCCTCAAAAGTGCGACCGGGGTAGGTCGCGCATGAGGTCACAGGAGTTGCCCCTAACCTAACCCGCAGCGGTGAGGGGCGCAATACTGGAAAAATACTACCGCGGGATGACCCCGAATTTTCTGTAACATGCCGGGTGCGTTCGTGAGACAATTTCGTCTGGAGGCTCCCCCATGTACTTGCGACTGGCCTTTTGGACGTTGTCCATGGCCTACACCTCCGCCCTGTTTTCCCGCGGCACCAGCGGCGGTTCGCCCGGCATCATGCTTGCCGCGGCTGGGCTCGGCGCGATACTCGGATTCAGCCTCGGCGGCATGTTTATCGGTCGCCGCACGCGCAAGCGCGGCTGAGCTCACTTTCTCGTCCCCCACCTTCGACCTCGCGGATAGGGCCAAACCGGACCGGTTTTGGCCTTCGCCGTTGAGACTCGAACTGTCCGCCCGGAAATCGTTGTCGGCCGGGTTGAGTGTAATGCCCTTGTCAAGCGTGGCAAAATATCAGGCTGATGAAAATATTGTTGGTAGAAGACGCGCCAGAAGTGCAGAGTGTGATCGTGGCCATACTTGAAAAGGCCGGCCATCTGGTCGCCACCGAGACTAACGGGAATCGGGCGTTTCGGCGCTACTGCAAAGAAGGTCCGTATGATTTGGTGCTGACTGACATCGAACACAAAGGCATGAACGGAGTGGAACTGATGCACGCAATCGGCAAGAAGAATCCGAAGCAGAACGTCCAAATCATCACCGGCTGGCCCGTCCTACAAAAACCATTCACACGGAAACAGTTGCTGGACTTCATCAAAACCCCGTAACTGCGCGCTCCGCTGGCTTAAGCGCCTATTACATGATTCAGTAGCCTCCCAGTGGTTTGATCCCCTTGGACTCCACGCATTCGTAGGCGCGGCCTGCCGCGAGATTCTTGTGCTCCTCGGTTGCGCCGCCGGGCCAATCAATTACCAGCCGGTCAATTTTTTCCCGCTTCCCCAATCCAAAAGTAAGCGGCAGTTCCGACTGCGACAGGTAACTTGATCCACCTTTGACCAGACGCGACTGGCTGGTCTCACCGTGAAAGATTCGCACCCGGGCCCCAATCGCGTCGCGGTTCGACTTGGTGCCGATCAGCCGAATGCGAATGCTCTTGTTGCCACCGGCCTGGTCGTTGCGAAACAGATAGGCAGGGCCGTTGTTGGTGGTCATCAGCAGATCGAGATCGCCGTCACGATCAAAATCTCCGTAAGCCAGTCCGCGGCCCACCTTGGGCTGCGTGAAGCCGCCGCCGATTTCGCCGGCCACATCGCGAAACTTTCCCTGGCCATCGTTGAGAAATAACTGGGGCGACTGGGCGTAGCCGACTCCGCGCACATTGCGCACCGTATCATCAATATGGCCGTTGACGACCGCCAGGTCGAGCCAGCCATCCAGATCGGCATCCAGAAATACGCAGCCGAATCCCAACCGGTCTTTCGAGGCCAGTCCCACTCCGCTCTGGGTGGCTATGTCCACGTAATTTCCATCGCCGGACGCGCGGTAGAGGCCGATCATCTCGTTGTCGAAGTTGGTGATGGCCACGCCGGGCCTTCCCGAATGGTTGAAGTCAGCCACGTCCACGCCCATGCCCGCCCGGGCTTTACCCTCGGCGCTGAAGGCGATCCCAGCCTCCACCGCCACATCCTTGAAGGTGCCGTTGCGCTGGTTGCGATAGAGTTTGTTGGGTTGCGTGTCATTGGCCACCAGCAGGTCGGGCCAGCCGTCTTCGTCGTAGTCAAGGAGTGCGACGCCCAGTGACTTCGAACTGCTGTCGAAAACTCCGCTGGTGGGAGTGACGTCTTCAAATTTCCCGTTTCCAAGGTTGTGGAACAGCCAGCAGGTTTCACCGCGGTAAGCTTCGGGAGTGCAATAGGATTTATTTTTTCCGTCAAGGCTGCAGAAGACGTCGTGCCCGGGGGACCACTTCACGTAATTGCAGACAAATAAATCCAGCAAGCCGTCGCGATCGAAATCGAACCACAGCGCGGACGTACTGAATGCCTGGCGCCCGCCCAGTCCGCTGGCCTTGGTGACGTCGCGGAAGGTGCCCTTGCCGGTGTTCTTGAACAGGATATTCTGTCCGACACAGGTGACCAGGATGTCGGGATAGCCGTCGTTGTCATAGTCACCGACCGCCACACCCATGCCGTACATCTCTATGTCCAGGCCGGCTCTGTGGGTAACATCGGAGAACGTGCCGTTACGGTTGTTGCGATAGAGTTTCAGGGTGCTGCGTTCGCGTTTGTGCCCCGGCCAGTCCATGCCGTTGATCAGGAGAATGTCCTGCCAGCCGTCGCCGTCGTAATCCAGAAAAGCACAGCCGGAGCCCAAGGTTTCCGGAAGCAGCTTGCCGCCATAAGCGCCGCTGTTGTGGCGGAATTGTATGCCGGCGCCGGCTGTCGCATCGACCAAACGAAACCCGGGAGCGGGGGGCGCCGCGAACGCATCCAGCGGCAAGCCTGAAGCCGATGCCAGGCCGGCCATGCCCAACAGAAAATGGCGCCGGTTCACGGAAGATTTACCAGCCCGTTGCGGATGGCATAAACCACCAGTTCGGCGGTCTTGTGGATTCCCAGCGCGTCCATGATGTTGGCGCGATGCACGGCCACGGTGTTGGCGCTGAGATCGAGCACCGTGGCAATCTCTTTGTTGGATTTGCCTTCGACAATCATCTGCAGGATTTCAAGTTCGCGCGGGGTGAGATGGTCGGCGCGGTCGCCTTTGAGCGTTTCAGGACGACTGAGCTGCGAGTCCAGCACGGTTTCTCCGGCCACCACGCGGCGGATCGCCGCTCCCAGTTCCAGGTCCACGGCATTTTTCAAAACGTAACCCCGCGCGCCCGCATCCAGGGCCTGGCGCACCAGGGTTTCCTCGGGATGCATGCTGAGCATGAGCACCAGGGTCTGCGGCTGCTGCTCGAGAATCTTCCGGGTGGCGAGCAAGCCGTTCATATTCGGCATGGCGCAATCCATCACCACCACGTTGGGCTTGAGTTCGCTCGCCAGGCGAACGGCTTCCGCACCATCAGCGGCTTCACCCGTCACCTCAATGTCGGGTTCGTCTTCCAGAATGCGCCGGAACCCCCGCCGCACCAGGCTGTGATCATCCACCAGGAGGACAGAAATTTTATCCGGCATGTGACTCCAATTTTTCTCCCACTTTTTCTCCCATACTCTCTCGCGGTACGGTCAAGCGAACCAGCGTGCCGTTCGGTTGTGGCCGGATGAATTCAATGGCGCCCCCCAACAGTTGCGCCCGCTCCCGCATCGCCACCAGCCCGATTCCCTTTTGCACGGACTGCGCCAAGAATCCGCTGCCGTGATCCTCCACTTCCAACTCCAGCTTCCGGGGCAAATAGCGCAAACGTACCCAGGCTTCCCGGGCCCCGGAATGCCGGGTCACGTTGTTCAGCGCTTCCTGCACCACGCGATATACATGAATAGCAGCATTTCCGTCCACGGGATAGGCCGCACCCGATTTCTCATAGGATATGTGAATGCCCGCCTGCCGTTCCACCACCGGCAAATACCAGTCCAGCGTGCTCTCCAGGCCGGTCTCGTCCAGCATGACGGGATGCAGCGCCTGGGAGAGACTGCGCACTTTGTCCAGGGTGGACTGTGCGATCTCGGCCACCTCGCGCAGCTCGGCGCGCAACGGCGAACCCTCCGGGACCTGGTTTCCCGCGCGGGACAGCATGGCGCCGACCGCGGTCAGAATCTGGCCGAACTCGTCGTGCAGCTCGCGGGAAACGTGCCGTAAGGTGGACTCCTGCGTCGAAATCAATTTCTGGGCCAGCTCGCTGCGCTGGGCGGAGAGTGCGGCCAGCTGCGCAAACAATTGCCGGTTGGAGCGGATCGAATACAGTCCGGTCAGCAGAATGGCCACCAGAGTGAGCGTGAGAAACAGATAGACCTGGCGCTGCACCCGGTCGTAGATCTCCGCGATTCGGAGAGCTGCCTGCTCCTCGCTTTCGTTATTTTGCACCAGCAGGCGCGCCACCGCCGTGCTCAACGCAGCCTGTCGCGCCTGCAACGAAAGCTGGATCTGGCTTCGCGCCTCACTCGGCTTGCCGTTCGCCGCCAGCGCGAAAGTGCGATCGACCGCGTCCCAGAACTGGGCCATTGAGTTTTTGAGATACTGACGCTGTTCGGGAGTGCGGTCGGCAACCGCGACCTGCTCCTCTTTCGCCAATGCGTCGTTCAAGTCAGCCCGCACCCGCTGGAATTGCGCCGTCCACGCAGTCAGGGGATAAGGCTCGTTGTTATCCAGCATGTCGCGCATGGCCAGCGCCAGGGTGTTGAGATCGTTCTGAATGCGCAGCAGTTGCAGAGAGTCTTTGCGGTTGCGGTCCACCAGGTTGTTCTGCAATTCCCGCAGGCCGGAAATTTGCCGGCTGATGTAGCCAGAGTAGGCCACCACTGCGGCCAGAGTAATGATCAGCCCCAAGACAAGTCCCGGAGTTGGAGACCGATGGGGCGCATTTGGGCGCTGCACGCACCGAGGATACAACGCGGTGGCCTGAAGTGCCACTGCGGGGACGGTCGACAGAGTATCTGCCGCATCAAGCGGAGCAACTTCTTCGCGAAGCGAAGAGTTGCGGAGTCGAAGGGCCCCTGCCGGCACTGCGAACTAGAGGGCTCGAGCAGTGCGAACTCGATACGACCGCGCAAGACACGAGCGCCCCCGTGCCATAGGGGTCCTTCGACTCCGTGGAAAGTTCGCGAGCGAACTTTCCACTCCGCTCGAATGACAGATGAATTTAATTTTGGATGATACGTAGCCTTACTTTTGAGCGGGCGTGTCCAAATCTTTCGGAAACGATTTGAAAGCGACATCGCGAGATTTTGCGGTGGTCTTCTTGTTTGCGTCGGTGGTGTTTTGGATCAGCGTGCCTTTAAGCAGGTAGTAGGCTTCATCTCCGGGGCTCTTGCCCGGTCCGCGTTCGACCCTGCCCTTGAAGTCGTACCACACGCCGTGCACCGTCTGCGTGGTGAAGTTCAAGACTGTGCCCTCGAGTTTGCCCTCCTTGAAGAACAGATCGAGAAACTCTCCCCGATCGCTTTCGAGGTTGCCGTAGCGTGAAATGAAGCCGGTCACGCGGCCTTTGTCTTCGACGGTGAGTTGCACAAACTCGCCGTCCTGCAAAAAAGAATACATGCCGGAATAATCGTCGGCGGGTTTTGGGGCAGGCGGATTGGGCGCAGCATTCTGCGCAGTCGAGAGCAGGCAGGTCAGGAGTAGCGTAGCGAGGGTGATCCGGTACAGTCTGCCCATGTGCGTATTAAAGCATGGAAAGCAAACCAGCAGTGGAGATAACCGGTGCCCAGTGTGGCGCGGGCGCCCCGCCCGCGTCCTTCCCGACGGGCGGGACGCCCGTCCTCCATCGCTATGAACTGATAGTTATCTACAGCCCGGAACGCACGCTATAATTAGCGTTTCGCGCGATGCGGTCCACTCGATGAAGCCAGCCTCGGTGCTCCTGGAACCCTTGTCGGAATCAGAGTCGAAAGCCGCGCCTGCACCGGCGTTTCTGGTGGATTTGCCTCCCTGGCATAGAATCTTCCTGCACAATCTGTCGGACCTGTTTCGCGGCAGTAAAGATTCATCTCTTCACCTGTATTCCCGTCCGGGCTCATTCTGGCCGGATGTTTTCGTCACTTCCCGTCTTCCGTGGAACCGCTTTGCGCAGTCGGCAATTTGTCATGTGGCGTTCATCGTGGCGTTGTGGGGATCGGTGCAGCTCTGGCCGCAACCACCCCAGGTGCTGGATCGCCCGGTTTTCAATCGAGCTGATGTAATTTATTACGCTCCTTCCGAATATCTTCCGCCGCTCGATACCGGGGGCGCGCACCGACCGCTTCCGCAGAAAGGCGAACCGGAGCACGCGCCGCAACCGATCATTTCAGTGCCGGCGGAGGCGGACAACCGCACGCAAACGATCGTCACCCCGTCCGACATCAAGTTGAATCATGATGTGCCCATGCCCAATATCGTGGCCTGGTCGCAAACTCCGGCCCAGCCTGCCATGCCGCTGGCATCGATGACGGAGGCCGCCAGCCTGAAAGTGCCTGAGATGCCGGTCACCGCGGTCGCGCCGGCGCCGGAAACCATGTCGGCCAACCGGCAGCGCGCCCCAGAGTTTTCGCAGACAGCTGTGGCCCCGGCTCCGGAAGTTGACGCGGAATCGTCGCGCACTCTGCGCGCCCCTCAGGCCGCGGTAGTCGAGCCTCCTCCCCTGGTGGACGCCGCAACAGCGCGCCGCTTGGGAGACATCAGCATCGGGCACACACAAGTGGTTGCGCCCGCGCCGGAATTGCCGATGGCCGAACAGTACGCCGTTGCCGGCAGGACACAAGCGGGGCTCGGCGGCGGCACCGCAGGCGCTTCCATTGTGCCCCCACCTCCTTCGGTACCGGGCAATGCCGGCTCCAGTCCCAATGGGCGGATCATTGCGCTCGGAATTCATCCCACCGCAATGGGTCCCGGAATGGCGATGCCGGCCGGGAATCGTCGAGGGACATTTGCCGCGACTCCCGCCGGCAAGGCGGGCGCGCCCGGCACTCCTGATATTGCCGTCGGTACAAACCCTGGCAGCGGTAGTGGAAGCAGCAAGAATCGTCAGGGGATTCCTTCCGGCCTGATGGTCGGCGTGGGTCCCGACAACCAGAACCGCTCGGCCGTCGCCGGGCCGGGAAATGGAACTGGGGGTGGCACTGCAACGACCCAGAGTTCCGACAACTCCCGTCTGATGGCGGATGCCTCGCCGCCGCGGGTTTCGTCAACTCCGCTTCATTCACTGCCGGAAGTTTCCAGGGACAAAGCGACCGACGTCGATCGCTGGATTTTTGGCGACAAAAAGTTTTATGCCATGACCCTGAACATGCCCAACCTGAATTCCGCGGGCGGAAGCTGGGTCATTCGCTTCGCCGAGCTCAATCCGAATGAGGCCAAGGGCGACTTGACGGCGCCTGAGGCAACGCGAAAAGTGGACCCCGCCTATCCGCTGGAACTGATGCGCCGCAACGTACAGGGCACGGTTACGCTCTACGCCGTTATCCGCAACGACGGAACAGTAAGCGACGTACGGGTGCTGCGCGGGGTGGACGACCAACTCGACCAGTACGCCCGCACCGCCCTTGCCCACTGGCACTTTCGTCCTGCCACCAAGAACGGCGCTGCGGTTGACCTCGAGGCCGTGGTGATGATTCCCTTCAAGCCGGTGCGTTTCAAGACTGGCTTCTAGGATGACCTGGAATCGCACGAATCAGCGCTCAATCACGTTGTAGCGGGTGGCTTACAAAGAGATCACTACTTTTCCGCGAGCGTGTCCTTTTCCCAGATACCGAATGGCCTCAACCACCTCACTCAAGCTGTAACGCCTGTCAATGACCGGTGTCACCTTTCCGGCCACCATAAGCTCGCTTATAAAAGTCAGGTCCTCGTTGATCGGTCTCGCCAAAAACGTGACCATCTTCCTGCTTTCGAAACGTGACAGCACAATCGCTGCGATCAAACGGCCCATGACGCTGAGCATCCCGCGACCGTTGCGATCTCCGACCATAACGCAGATTCCCCCAGGACTTAACACGCGCCGGATTGCCGACAACGAGTGGTTCCCAACGCAGTCCAGAATCAGGTTGTAACGCTGCTCACCCCTGGTGAAATCTTCCTGGGTGTAATCAATGACGTGATTTGCGCCGATGGACCGGACCAAGTCCACATTTCTCGTGCTGCATATCCCGGTGACCTCTGCGCCGAAGAACTTGGCGATCTGGACCGCGAACGTGCCGACGCCTCCCGACGCACCGTTAATCAAGACCTTTTGGCCCGCCTGAATTTTTCCCTTGTCGCGAAGACCCTGCAATGCGGTCAGAGCCGCCACCGGCGCAGAAGCGGCTTGCTCGAACGACACGTTCTCCGGCTTCATGACCAATGCAGACTGGTGAGCACAGGCGTACTCGGCGAAGGCCCCCTGCGGGATCCAGACTCTGAGAGCTGAAGCGTCCGGGTCACCGATACAAGCACCGAACACGCTGTCGCCGGGTTTGAATTGGGTCACGTCCCTGCCGACCGCTTCAACCAAGCCGGCCACATCAATGCCCAGTCGAGTGACCTTGGGTCTCCGCAGACCGGTCACCAAACGACCGCCGCCTCTTATCAGGCCTTCGTCAAGCGGATTGACCGAAGCTGCGCGGACTCTGATCAAGACCTCATGGTTTCTGGAAACAGGCTTTTCGACTTCCTCGATTTGGACAACATCCGCGGTGCCGTACCGGCTATAGATGGCGGCTTTCATGTTCAGCCGCTAGCCGGGAAGGTTGGTTGACGGACTGGGAGCTGCGGCCGCCTGGTGGTGCAGCGAAGTTCCGCAGTAAGGACAATAGATATCACCTACCCCAACCACGCGCTGGCACTGCGGACAGCTGGGGCTCAGTTTGTAGTTGCAGCGCGGGCAGAAGTTGAATCCCGTTTGCACGGCATTCCCACATTGCGGGCACACGCTGCTGCGCGGTTGCCGCAGAAGGAAGTAAAGGATGATGCCCAGAGCGTTGGGAATAATAATGGCCATGATCGTCCAAAGCGTAGGGCTCATTCCACGTCGTTTCGCGTCGCGGTTTATGTAGCCGATGAGCAAGAGGTAGCAGGCGCCGGCAAGACCGGCCCCCAGGCCCATCAGCGCTCGCCCCCACGCCGGCGGCGCACCCGAATGCCGCCCCAGCACCGCATTAAAGAAGACCTGGGCGACGATGAATGCAATCCCGCCGAGCGCCCAAGCCCACAGCGGAACAATCTTGATCTCCGCAGTCAATCCAGTTTGCGTTTCGTTTCTTACCTGCATAAATTTGTCCACCTTATCTGTGCCATTACCGCGACTGCTCGCCGTTGTTGGTGAGGTGCGTGCCTCGAGCCACGAGCAGCACGCTTACCACCAGCGCCGGCGCAACGAAGAAAAACATGAAGCTCGCCTGCCAGACCAGGGTCGAGACTCCAATCCGTCCACCCATCCAGGCAAAGAGTCGCCACAAAAGAGGGATGGTCAGCGTTGCCGAAAGGCCCACTCCCAGGCAAGCCATCCCGACCAGCCACATGCGTTCGCGAGTCTCGCGAAGCCGGCTGGCATGGAAGCGCACCCGCATCTGCGTGGCTCGCACCAGCCGGGCATCAGCGGCCAACGGCAGAGAACGCAAAGTGCGAACTACGTCGTCCGATGCTTCCGCGTAATGACGGCATGCTTCGCATTCATCGAGGTGGGCCCGCAGCCAGGCCTGCTGCGGATCCGGGAGACCATTCCCGACAGCGATCAGCTCCCGTGCTTCGTCATGTACATTCCGCGTCATGCCTGCGCTCCCTTCAGCCGTGACATCAACATGTTCAATCCGCGATACAGCCGCGACTTCACCGTGCCCAGGGGTGCCCCGGTCACCGTCGCAATCTCTTCCAAAGCCAGGCCTTCCTGAAAACGCAGGACGACGGTCTCGCGATACTCCGCCGGAATGCTGACCAGCGCCGCGCTGACGCGTGCGGCTTGCTCGTGTTGCTGCATCACTTCCCAAGCCATGGGCCGGGTGTCGGGCGGTTCGAACGGTGCGTGCTCGTCGTTTTCCATCAGCCCGTCCAGGCTGACCGGACTCTTCTTCCGCAGATAGTCGATGGTCAGATTTCTCGCGACCGCATAAAGCCAGGTGCTGAATTCGTGACGGCCGTCGTACTGGTGGCCGCGTTCCAGCACGCGGATCCAGGTTTCCTGGAAGAGGTCTTCAGCCAGTTCACGATTTCCCGACAGATAGACCAGATACCGAAGAAGCCGGTGCTGATATTGCTCGATGAGGCGGTCCAGCAAATCCGGATCGCGCCGGCGGAGGCCGCGAGCAATTGCGCCGGTCTCGGATTCCATCGCATTCATGAGGCAATACGCTGTGGCGTTCATGCTACCGGGATATACGGGCGAGGCCAGAAGAAAGATGCAGGAGTTCTCTATTTGCAAGTTAAGTAACTCGTATTCAGCCAGATACTCGATTGCCACGACTTCATTCCGGGGTGGAAGTCCGCCTGACCATCGAGGCCCGTTTGTATGGCCGGGGCCATTAGCCTGATTGACGCCCACCTGATGGCTTCCGTCTTGATCAATCCCCCCACTCTTCTGTGGACCAGAGATAAGCAACTTCGCAAGGCCGCCGAAGGCCTTGGCATTCACGCGGGGTTGGCTTAAGGTCCTCGGGGTAGCCCGCGAACCGGGGAACGAGTTATGCTTACTCACCGAAGAGCCCGCAGGCAGCCTGGCTCGGTGGCTGGATTGCGGATTTTGGCAGGCCTGTCGTCCCGGCAGTTCCCACAGCTTCCTGGACTCATTCCGTGGCGCCGCTTCCGGGTCGCCTGCGTGACTGAATCAGGCAGTCTGAAAGCACCCGGGGCAAGTCCTTCCTGCAACTCTTCCCTAAAGGAGACTTATGAATACTTCCCTGATGCCGGATCCAACTTTCTACCCCTCGCCCGGTCTGGCCATGCAGGCCGCGCCGGAGCGCATTGCGTATGTCACTATGCTCAACGTGGGCAAGAGTGGAAAGCGCGACGCCATGGGCGTGATCAACGTTGACCCGCGCTCCTCAGCCTATGGCCAGTTCGTCGGCCAGGTGGATTTTCCCAACGACGATAATGAGTTGCATCATTTCGGCTGGAACGCGTGCAGCGCATGTCTCTGCCCGCAGGCTCCGCACCCGCACATGGAGCGTCGTTACCTGGTTGTGCCTGGCATCGCGTCCTCCCGCATTCACATTCTGGATACGAAAGCCGACCCTAACCAACCCAAGATCGTGAAGATCATCGAGCCCGAAGAATTTATCAGGAAGACCGGCTACACCTCGCCTCACACCATTCATTGCGGACCCGACGGCATCTACGGCAGCGCGCTCGGTTCGGCCAGCGGCGATGGCCCCGGCGGCATCTTCCTCATGGATGCGAACACCTTCGAACTCAAGGGACCCTGGGAAAAAGATCGAGGCCCGCAGAGCCTGGCCTATGACTTCTGGTGGCACCTTGGGCAAGACACCATGATCACCTCCGAATGGGGCACGCCAAACATGGTGAAGGACGGCCTCAATCCCGAACTGCTGCTCGCCGGAAAGTACGGCCACAAACTGCACATCTGGGATTTAGACAAACGCCGCCACCTGCAGGAAATTGACCTGGGCGCGGAACAGCAGATGGTGCTCGAACTTCGGCCCTCGCACGATCCCAAGAAGACCTTCGGATTCGTCGGCGTGGTCGTTTCCCTGAAAGACCTTTCGGCGTCCATCTGGATGTGGTATCGCGAGGAGGGCAAGGGTGGCAAGTGGGCGGTCCGCAAGGTGATCGAAATTCCCGCCGAACCAGCCGATCCGGAAAAACTGCCGCCGCTGCTCAAGGGCTTTAAGGCAGTGCCGCCCTTGGTCACCGACATCAACCTCTCGCTCGACGACCGCTTCCTTTATGTTTCGTGCTGGGGAACGGGTGAGTTCATTCAGTACGACGTCTCCGATCCCGCGAACCCGAAGAAGACTGGCTCGATCCACCTCGGCGGCATTGTGCGGCGGGCAGCTCACCCCAAGAAGCCCGCGCAGGCGCTGAACGGCGGGCCACAGATGGTTGAGATCAGCCGCGACGGCAAGCGGGTTTACTTCACTAACTCGCTCTACTCCCCGTGGGACGAACAGTTTTATCCCGACGGGGTGAAGAGTTGGATGGTTAAAATCGATGCCAACCCCAAGGGCGGAATGAAACTCGACGAAAAATTCTTTGTCGAGTTCGATGGGGTACGCGCACACCAGCTCCGGCTCGAAGGAGGCGACGCTTCGTCGGACTCCTATTGCTTCTCTGACGCGAAATGATGCATGCTGGCCTGAGTTCGACGGCGTTGTGGCTGATGCTGCTCCTCGGCGCCTACCACGGACTCAACCCCGGGATGGGATGGCTGTTCGCGGTGGCGCTGGGGATGCAGGAGCAAAAGGGGAGCGCAGTCGCTAAGGCGCTCCTCCCCATTGCGCTCGGCCACGCCCTAGCTATCGGCATCGTGGTGCTGGCGGCCGTGTTCCTCGGCATGACGCTGCCGCTTGTAGCCATTCGCTATTCCGTCGCCGCAATCCTGATTGGCCTGGGAATCTTTTGCCTGGCGCGGCATTGGCACCCGCGCTGGATCCGCATGCAGGTCGGCTTCCGCGACCTGACCGTCTGGTCGTTTCTGATGGCCTCGGCGCACGGCGCCGGATTGATGGTGGTGCCGGTGCTGCTGGGCAGCACCACGGTCGAAGCAGAGGGCGGAATGGCAACCGGCCACAATCATGTTTCTGCCACCACCAGCCCGCTGGCCGGAATGTTGGCTACCGGCGTCCATACATTTGCCTATCTGGCAGTCACCGGGCTGATCGCCTGGGTGGTCTATCGTAAATTCGGCCTCGCCCTTCTCAGGAAGGCATGGTTCAACTTTGACCTGCTCTGGGCCGCGGCCCTGGTGGCTACGGGCGTTGTGACCCTCCTGATATAGCCGGGTGCCCCAGGTCTCGCAGGTTTTGCGAGACCTGGGAGTATCGAATGTTCACTCGTCACAGACAAGTCCTTCTGATTTTTCTACTCTTCATTCATGACCCAAGGCCTGCACCGGTTTTATGGCCATAACGACCTGCACTTTCTGACTTTCAGTTGTTACCGACGCCGCCCGCTTCTCAGGAACCCGGCTCACTGTGATTTGTTCTTGAAGTTCTCGATCGGGTTCGCCGGCGTTACCGGTTCATGGTGTTGGGGTATGTCGTCATGCCGGAACACGTTCATCTGTTGGTAAGCGAACCGCAGCGGGAGACGTTATCGACTGCGATTCAGGCGCTAAAGCTCGGGGTTGTGCGCAGTATGGAGGGTTCCGTCACGACGCCCAGGTCTCGCAAAATCGGCGAGACCTGGGGCACCCCGGCCGGGACCTCAAGTCATCCTGACCGATTCTGGCAGGCGCGGTTTTATGATTTCAATGTTTTCACCGAGCGCAAGCGGATTGAAAGGCTTCGCTACATCCACCGCAACCCGGTCGTGCGAGGGTTGGTTTCTTCGCCTGAGGACTGGCCCTGGAGCAGTTTTCGATGCTATCTGAGCGGAGAGGGAGGTCCTGTGCAAATCAACGATACCCTCATCATGGTAATGAAAATCCGAAACCGGGTGTCCCATGTCTCGCCGCTTTTGCGAGACATGGGAAGCTGAGAATACTCTGAACCAGAAACTAGAAACCGCCCTTAGCCGTCTTCCCTTCCAGCATGGCGTAGATGGCAGGGTTGGTGCAGACTTCGTAGTAGGGACGCTCGGTCCAGTGTTGCAATGAAAATGTTTGGGGATCGATTTGCGCGATCCGGCCGGTGCGGACCAGGATCTTCTTGAAAATCTCATTGCCCACCGGCACCAGGCCACGGTGTAACTGGAAGACTTCACTGCCCCACAATCTGGGCAGCACCAACTGGCAGGGCTCGAGCGAAATTTCCTGCTGCATCCGTTGGAAAGCCGCTTCGCTCAGGCGGATTCCATTCAGGTTGTACTTCAGAATAAAGTCTTCCGGACTCTCTCCGGCGTCGGCATCTTTGACGGTCTGAAAGGCATAGACGTTGAACGGACCCTCGACGCCGGCGATGGCTTTGCGCACGCGCTTGCTGCAGGAGGAAAGGCGGTCGCTCTCGTTCAGCGCGTCTGAAATCATGATCTTCTGTTCGCCGTCCAGCAGGTACATAGGCGCTGAATCCTGAAACGAAATGCCGGTGCCAAGTTCCAGCGCCGGCAGTCCGGCGCGCTCCAGAAGATGGTTGTAGCCGCGCACGATGTCGATAATCTCGCGCGCCAGTACGCAAGCCCGGCTGACCGCAAGGGGAGCCTCGCCTTCGTGCTCCAGCAGCGCGATGATGATGGCATCACCTTCCACAAACACTTTACGGGCGCCATACTTGGCCAGCAGTTTGTTGACCGGATCGTAAAAATTCAGACTGAAGTAGGAAGCCGGGTTCATGCCCTGCTCCAGCAGCGACCGGGTAAGGCGTGACGAGTCCCGGATGTCGGCCTTCAGAATTACGTGGCGCAATACTTTGTCTTCGGACGGCTTCTGCTCTTCCGGCAGCAGGAACTCGTAGAGCGTGCCGTTCATGGCCGAGAGTTCCCGCAGCTTCCAGTTGCCGATCAGGTTGCCGCTGTCGAGCGCGGAATTCAGCGCTTCCAGACGCCGCAAATCGCGGTGATAACGCAGAAAGTCGCGCAGAAAGCGCGCCGCCATTTTGGCCCGTTCCGCGCCGCGGCACCCGGCCACCCGGGCCGTGGCCGAGTTCAGGCCCTGCAGCGAAAGCTTCCCGTGCTCTTCAATCAGCTTCTCCACCCGCTCGCGCTCTTCGCGCGAGATCAGTGCATTTTTGAGCTGTTGCGCGTTGATGCGAGGGGAGTATTCGGCGAGCAGCGGCACCGTTTCGTAGGAAGCGATCACGTACTCCATGAGCTTTTCACGCTCCAGCAGTTCGACCCAGGCCTCCAATCTCGCCTTCTGGCTGCGTTCCTCATGAGTGCCTTCGTCGGACTGGCCCGAACCGACCAGGGCCTGGGCGTTTTCCGGAACGTTCAGCCAGCTGTCCACCACGGCTTCATCCTGCGCTTTCGAACCCAGCTTCAGGGAGAGAAGGAATTCACGGACCACCCGGCGCACATTGGAAAAGCGGTCAGGATCGCGATCGAAGTTGCCCAGCATCACGTAGTGCTCGGCGTTCAGGTAAGTGTCACAGCCGTCTTCGGTAAAGATCAACGGGTTCAAAAAGAGTTTGTATTCCGCTTCATTGCCATTGCCGAACAGGGAGCGGCGCATGCGGGCCAGGGTTTCTTTCTCGATCTCGCGCAGGATGCGGAACAGCTCTTGTCCGGTCTTGCGCAGGATGATTTTCTTGGCCACCTGAAAACCCGCTATGCGTTCGCGATACTCCAATGCCTTCTGCTGGCGCACGCCTTCATAACTTTTGAGCATCATGCGGCCGCGTTCCAGCATTTGCGCGAATTGTGAGTTCAACTCGATCCGCAGGAACTTGACGATGGCTGCCCGCGCCAGCATATCGACGGAGAGGTTTTCCGCCGCCTTGGCGCGATTCAGCACCGAAACATGCAGGTCAGCCAGCAGAGGCTTGAGCTCGGATCCCACCGTTTTCGCGGGCGCCTTCGCCGCGGTTTGCGATCCTATGAAGTGGTTGCCACCGGTCCGCTCTATCTTCTCGGCCGCCAGCAATCCTTCCATGTCCCCGTGGCGGACGATGAGGCGCGCGATCTGCAGCCGCGCCTGTTCCACAAACCGGGGGCTGAGATGCACGTCATGCCGGAGGTTGTCCACGCCCAGCTGCAAATCCTTCAGGGTAAGCTTCGGAGTGTAGCTGCCGAGCTGCGGAGGCAGTGCCTCTTCGGCGGAGCGTCCCAGTCTGAAGATAGGAATGCGTGGCATCGTTGGCGATCTTTTTTGGCTGCAGTCGAGCTAAAACCGATCACACCCGCGCGTAGTCGTGATAGGTCGATTCCAGCTTCGCCGCGGCTGGGCTGAGAGCGCGCGGGCGCGTACACCTGCCTGTAACTTTCATTCCTCGCAAATTGCTGATTTTCCTACCTATGCCGGAGCGTAGCACGCGTGCGCACCCCGGCCAACGTTACCCAAGTTACCTTGGTCGTCGGCTCCGTTAAGCCTTTGTTTACTGAGGGCGCGTCTCCAGAGGATGGGCCGCCTTTTCGAAAAATTCGTTCTGCAGCTTGAGGCTTTCCTGGTCCGCCTTTACGGCGCGGGTAGCTTTTACGATTCCGTCAATCCACGCCTTCATCTTGTACTGGCCAAGTTCAGCCGTGGCCAGCGAGCCGTCTCCTGAATAGTGATTGGGGAAGCGGGCATACCACCAGATTCCGGTGTAAAGGTCGTCAGGCAGCTTTTGCCGGCCGAGATCGGCGCCGGACTCGCTTTTGGCCCGGTCCTGATGCACGAGTTCGGGATGGGCGATCAGCATGGTCGAAGTTTCGGCTTCACCCGCATGCCAATCCGGGCCAGTGCTTTTCGCCGCCGGGCCACCGGGCGGAGGCTCCACCCGCACCAGCACGTAAACCACGTAGTCGTGGGGCTTTTCCAGCTGGCTCTGGGCGAAGAAAGGCAGCAGGTGCTCGTTGCCGCCGTGGCCATTCACGATGATGATTTTCTTGCACCCGTTGCGCGCCATCTCGTCCGTGGTTTCCTGCAGCAGTTGCAGCTGCAGCTCCCGGCTATAGGCAACGGTTCCGGGTTCGTGCCGGGCTTCAAAAATCTGGCCAAAGTAATACTCCGGAAAGACCACGGCGTATTCCTCGGCGGCAGCGTGCAAAGCTGCGTACCGTACATCGAGGAGATCGGTTCCCAGGGGCAGGTGGGGACCATGTTTTTCCAGAATGCCGAAGGGCAGCAGGCAGGTGCCCTGCGACTGCTGAATGGCAGAGCGGAAATCAGCCGCAGTAAGTTCTTCCCAGTGCACCGACAGCCTGGCCTGCGACCAGCTCACATGAGTGCAGCAGGCCAGCAATCCCGCCATGATCGCGAGCCTTCCAAGCATGGTTTTGCGAATTAAAGCTTTGCGCATGAGTATTCTCCCGAGGATGCGCATTTTACCATTGGGACGCGGTCACAGTTACTTCCGTCACCGTGCGCGGGGACCCTACTCACGGTATGATTTCCGAGACCGTGACCCCAATGAAGAAACTAAAATTTCTGGTTTCGCTGACCACCAACGACAACGATTATCAGATCGAGCAGGCGGCCTCTGCGGAAGAAGCGGCACGGCGCCTGGGCGTTGAAATTCAGATCATTTACGCCGAAAACGATTCCATCACTCAGAGTCAGCAGATTCTGACCGTCATTCAGTCCCGGTCCGATTCTCACCCCGACGGAATTGTCTTCGAACCGGTCGGCGGGACCGCGCTGCCCCAGGTGGCACGGGCAGCGGTCACGGCCGGCATCAGCTGGGTCGTCCTGAACCGGAATGTCGATTACATCGCAGAGATCCGCAAGACCCATCGCATCCCGATTTTCGGAGTCAGTTCAGACCACGAAGAAATCGGACGCATTCAGGGACACCAGTTTGCCGCCCTGCTGCCCAAGGGTGGGACCGTTCTTCACATTCAGGGCCCATCCGAGAGCCTGGCCGCCAAACAACGCACCACTGGCATGTACGAAACCAAGCCCGCCGATGTTCAGGTGAAAGTATTGCGGGCGCAGTGGACTGAGGCCAGTTCTTACCGGGCGGTGAGTTCGTGGCTGCGCTTGTCCACCTCCCATCAGAACCGCATCGACCTGATCGCCGGCCAGGATGACGGCATGGCCCTGGGCGCGCGAAAGGCTTTCCAGGAACTTCCCGACAATGCAGCCCGGCAACGCTGGCTAAGCTTGCCCTTTATCGGCTGCGACGGGCTGCCTAAAACCGGCCAGGCGTGGGTGAAGCGCGGACTGCTGACCGCAACGATCTTTGCCGGACCCAATACCGGTCAGGCGCTGGAGATGCTGGTGAAAGCCCTGCAGACCGGCACCATGCCTCCTGAAAACACTCTGACCACACCGCTTTCCATTCCCACCCTGGATGCCCTGGCGGCATCGCAGGCAGAGAGAGCGCGTCTGCTGTCAGTTTAGGTATTTGTTTCTGGTTTCAAGGTTTCCATTTTCTAGTTTCCGGCATCAGGTAGCGCCGGCGTCTCGCCGGCTGTCTCGAGGGCATCCTGCTCTCGACGGTTGGGAGGAGCGGCCCCACGAAACCCGTGATTTCTACGCTGCGCCTCTGTGCTTCTCTTGGTAAAGTGACTGTGGTTTTTTCCAAGGAGAAACCATGCCCACTCTGGTCGCTCAGCCCACGCGCATTCGCGCCGCCGGCACCAAGCCAAAACTGATCGACGAATTCATCGGCCGGGTCAACACCAAAACATCAGGCGTCAGCGTCGCCCACATGCGCAGTCCGCAAGGCTGGGAAGAGCCCGGACAAACTCCGGAGTTCGACGAATTCACCATCGTCCTCAAGGGCACGCTTCGGGTGAAGCACAAAAACGGCGAACTGGACGTCGCGGCCGGCCAGGCCGTCATCGCCCACAGCGGTGAGTGGATACAGTATTCGACCCCGGCGGAAGGCGGCGCCGAGTACATCGCAGTATGCCTGCCGGCTTTCGCCATGGAAACGGTACACCGCGACGAGTAATTCGCGGCGCATACAATCCTGTGTCATCATGAGCGAAGCCAGGTCATTCGCTCGCGAATGACCTGGTGGAGTCGAAGGACCCCGACCAGATTCACGAACTGGAAATGGGGAACGCCGTCCCCACATTTCCGTCACCACGCCTGCGCCGACTTCACATCCGGCCGCCGAGAAGTTCCGCTCTTTGAACAAAAGTGGCTCACTTCTGGATTCGCCAGCGCCCAGGAGAAGCAATTCAAAGTTCAGTTTGGCTTGCAGACTTCAAACACACGCCGGGCGTCTGGTAACATCTGGCCTGTTTAGGTTTGTGGAGGACCCAATGTCCATTATCACCAGACGTGAATTCCTGAAAACCGGGCTTGCGGCCGGAACGCTGGCGGTGGCCGGAAGTCTCCCGCTGATGGCGCAGCGCCAGACAGCAACCGACTTCGTGACCTTGGGAAGATCCGGGGTGAAAGTAACACGGCTGGCTTTCGGCACGGGAAGCTTCAGCGGACAGGTGCAGCGCGATCAGCGC
>Ga0207706_10000247_pt1 | contig 59079 bp, 55 predicted proteins | sample KBSC53metaG_FD_184318 | JGI IMG/M metagenome (GOLD analysis project Ga0207706, IMG submission 184318) | Corn rhizosphere microbial communities from Kellogg Biological Station, Michigan, USA - KBS C5-3 metaG (SPAdes) (version 2) | ecosystem: Host-associated > Plants > Roots > Rhizosphere > Soil ... | reverse complement strand
GTAATAGATTTTTTTGGCGACGGTCTTGCTGACGCCGAATTGCTCGCCGACTTTCGTGAACAAGCCATCGTCTATTTTTTTGCCGCTCGTGCTGATGCAGTTGCTCCATGTCATCCATGAAGCGCCACCACTTCGCCCGCGAGTGCTGGCGCTTCGCAAAACCGCGACCAATCCGCCATCAAGCGCCGCCGCTTTTCGAGGAGGTCTGAGCGAAAATACGCCTTCTCCGTCTCGCCCTTGGTCTTGTGAGCGAGCGCGATCTCGGCCAGCTCGCGCGGAAAGTTGGTGCGTGCAGCGCACCAGTCTCTGAAGGAAGACCGGAGTCCGTAGCACGTAATGCCAGGGCGCAGCTCCTTGGCAAGATTGAGGAGAATTTTGTCGGTTAATTGATCGCCGCGCTCGTTGGGGAAGATCACCTCTCCCGGCTTCGGCTCGCCAAGTTCATCGAGAATCTTTACAGCTCGCGGCGATAAGGGCACACGAAACTCATGGCCCGACTTGTGGCGGTGACCAGGGATGGTCCAGACATTACCGCTAATTTCGTCCCACCGCGCGCCGCGCACGTCTCCACTTCGCGTAGCAGTTAGAGCTAGGAACTCTAGCGCACGTGCGGGCATCGAGCGCCGCGCCCTCACCTCTGCCAGGAAGGCACCCATCTCCTCGTAGGGCAAGGCCGCAAGATGCTGCACGTTGCCTTTGATCTTGCGGGTAGCCGGAAGCAGATACTCCAGCGCGCCCCTCCATGTCGCTGGGTTATCGCCGCGCCGGTACTTTCGAGCCGTGGCCCATGCAAGAACTCGCTCGCGACCTCACCCTGTTCGCGGTTTCCGGCGTCGAATGCCAGATGGGCTCCAACACCTTTAAGACATGCGGAACGTCGATATCGGCGACCGAGAGGCTCCCAAGGACGGGGAGCGCGTGCTGCTCGACTGACACTCGCGACTGCCTGCGACGCCTGCTTAAGTGGCGATAATCCTCCTACTTTGCGCGGCTGGCATTTCTGCCGCTAGGCTGACCGGCGAATTGGCGGTTGTAGTTCTCGGGCCGGTGCTGCCGCCGGCCTGGGCAGACTGCTTAATCGCCTCTTGCGCGATAAGCGACCGCGCGGCTGCTCGCGCGGCTAGTCTCCCGTAAAAATTCGGATTTTGACGCTGCGTTTACCCCTGCGGCAACTCGGCCGCGGGGCTCGTCCCATTGTGTCTTGATTGAGGCAGCTTCATGGGCGAAATAGACCGCTCCGGGATGAGTCCGAACAAAAAGGCTGGGCAGGCCGGGTCGGAACCCTGCATCTGCCACTGGATTGGGGACGAAGAGGAAGGACTCTTGGACGATGAATTTTGTTGCTGTCGCTGAACCGGAAATCGACAAACCCCGCGATGCTCCGAATGCACCAGCCGACCGTCAGGCGCTCGGCCTGGTCAGGCCCTATCAGGGCATGGTGGCCTGGCCGACCGTGTTCCTCGCACTTGGCATCGTGGCGGCCTTCGCGCTCGTCACTGCACTCGCGACCATGCGCATCATCCCGCTCTGGCTCGGGCTTATTCTCAATTCGCTGATCCTCTACACGGACCAGACGCCGCTGCATGAGGCCTGCCACGGCAATATCGCCGGCCGGGATTCAAACTATCTCTGGTTGAACCACCTCGTCGGCTATGTGTGCGGCGCGATCTTGCTGCATGAATACAAAGCCTTTCGCTGCATGCATCTTGCTCATCACCGGGACACCAACAACGAGGAGATCGACCCCGACCACTGGGTCGCCGTCCAGGGCCCGTTCAGAATCCTGTTTCGCTGCTTCACCATCGTATTCTGGTATCACCGCTATTTCTGGCGGCACATCGCCTCCCACGCCCACATTCCCGGCTTGCGGCCGCTGACCATCCACATCGCGGCGATGTACGCGGCCTTCTACGCGATCGCGCTGGTGCTTTCAGTGTTCGGCTATTGGCGTGAGGTCCTGATGCTGTGGATCTTTCCGCACATCATCGCCTCGGCGATGATCATCTATTTCTTCGCCTATCTGACGCACAAGCCGCATGAGGTGCATGAGCGCTATCGCGACACCAATGTGTTCTGGTTCAAGGGAAAAGTGCTGGAGCCGGTCGCCAACGGGCTTTACATGTTCCAGAACTTCCACCTCATCCATCACCTCTTCCCGCGCGTGCCCTTCTATCTCTATCCGAGGGCGTTCCGCTCCCTGAAGCCTGTGCTCGACAGCGAGAAGGCCCACATCTACGAGTTCGGGCATTAATCAGCGGAAGTCCCTAACCAACCATTCGTTATGGCTGGGCTTGTCCCGGCCATCCACGATTTTGGCCGCGGCACGAGCTGCAAAAAATCGTGGGTGCCCGGCACTTCGGCCGGGCATGACCGAGTCAAAGTGAATGTCTGAGTCTAGTGCAGCAGGAGCTCGCCATCCACGAAGCGGAACTCACGCGGCGAGATCAATCGCCGGTGCGCGACCCGAATGCGGTAGAGCGCGCCGTCGAGATTGGCATCCCAGAAGTCGAGAAAGTCGACGAGTTTGGGGAAGCGCGGCGCGAGGTCGTAGTCCTGCCAGATATAGCTTTGCAAAAGCTTGGGATGGTCGGGCAGGCGGTAGAGGATTTCTGCTGTGGTCAGCGAGAAGCCCTCGAGTTGGCGAGCGAAGGAAGCGTCCATCGTTTTAGTCCTGCTGGTCCGGTCTTTTTCGACTCTTTTGCAAGTTCATAAGTGTTAACCGCCGACCTTGGTTGCGGCAAGTAATTGTTAAACTAAATCAGAGCGTTGGCAGCAAGCAGGAATAATTGCTAGCGGGCTTAGCACTCTCGTCTTGAAAGTGCTAAATTGGCCATCTACATAGCCGCACGGGTGCGGCCGAGCGGGCGCACCTATCACATCAGATATCGCTGGAGGAGAGAGATGAAGTTTCGTCCATTGCATGACCGCGTCGTCGTACGCCGGATCCAGGAGGACGAGAGGACCAAGGGCGGCATTATCATTCCTGATACCGCCAAGGAGAAGCCGCAGCAGGGCGAAATCGTCGCCGTAGGCCCCGGCGCTCCCGACGAGAAGGGAAATGTCCAGCCCCTCGATGTAAAACCGGGCGATCGCGTGCTGTTCGGCAAGTGGTCCGGCACCGAAGTTAAGATCGACGGGGAAGAGCTTCTCATCATGAAGGAAAGCGACATTCTCGGCGTGCTCGAGGACGTCGCCGCGAAGAAGAAAGCCGCTTAGGCCGGCAACCTGCCCCACGGAGTAGAAAACAATGCATGCTAAGGAAGTGAAATTTGCCCAAGACGCCCGTGAGCGCATGCTGCACGGCGTCGACATCCTGGCCAATGCGGTCAAAGTAACGCTTGGCCCCAAGGGCCGCAATGTCGTGCTCGAGAAGTCGTTCGGCGCGCCGCGCATCACCAAGGACGGTGTCACGGTCGCGAAGGAGATCGAGCTCGAGGATAAGTTCGAGAACATGGGCGCACAGATGGTGCGCGAGGTGGCCTCGAAGACCTCCGACAGCGCTGGCGACGGCACCACCACCGCCACCCTGCTCGCTCACGCCATCGTGCGCGAAGGCGCCAAGTCGGTGGCTGCCGGCTCGAACCCCATGGACCTCAAGCGCGGCATCGACCTCGCTGTCGGCGCCGTCGTGAACGAGCTCAAGGCCAAAGCCAAGAAGGTGACGTCGAATGAGGAGATCGCCCAGGTCGGCACTATCTCCGCCAATGGCGACTCGGAGATCGGTCGCTTCATCGCCGAGGCCATGCAGAAGGTGGGCAATGACGGCGTGATCACGGTCGAGGAGGCCAAGGCACTCGATACCGAGCTCGAGGTGGTCGAGGGCATGCAGTTCGACCGCGGCTACATCTCGCCCTATTTCATCACCGACGCGGACAAGATGCGCGTCGAGCTCGAGAACCCGTACATCCTGATCAACGAGAAGAAGCTCTCGAACCTTCAGACCATCCTGCCTCTGCTCGAGGCCGTGGTGCAGTCGGGCAAGCCCCTGCTCGTCATCGCCGAGGACGTCGAGGGTGAGGCGCTCGCTACGCTCGTGGTCAACAAGCTGCGCGGCGGCTTGAAGGTCGCCGCCGTCAAGGCGCCGGGCTTCGGCGATCGCCGCAAGGCCATGCTGCAGGACATCGCAGTATTGACCGGCGGCCAGGTCATCTCCGAAGACCTCGGCATCAAGCTCGAGAACGTTACGCTCGACATGCTCGGCCATGCCAAGAAGGTGGTCATCACCAAGGATGACACCACCATCGTGGACGGCGCCGGCAAGAAGGCTGACATCGAGGCCCGCGTCGCCCAGATCAAGCAGCAGATCGAGGACACCACCTCCGACTACGATCGCGAGAAGCTGCAAGAGCGGCTGGCGAAACTCTCAGGCGGCGTTGCCGTGATCAAGGTCGGCGGCGCCACCGAGGTCGAGGTGAAGGAGAAGAAGGATCGCGTCGACGATGCGTTGAACGCGACTCGCGCGGCTGTCGAGGAGGGCATCCTGCCCGGCGGCGGCGTAGCTCTGATCCGTAGCCAGAAGGTGCTCGATCAGGTCAAAACTGCGAACGAGGACCAAAAGGTCGGCGTCAATATCGTACGCCGCGCCGTTCAGGCTCCCGCGCGTCAGATCGCCGAGAATTCCGGCGAGGACGGCGCAGTGGTCGTGGGCAAGATCGTCGACAAGGACGTCTATGCCTTCGGCTTCAATGCCGCGACCGGCGAATATGGCAACCTGGTCAAGCAGGGCGTGATCGACCCGGCCAAGGTCGTGCGCACGGCGCTGCAGGATGCGGCGTCGGTGGCCGGCCTCCTCATTACCACCGAGGCGATGGTGGCCGAGAAGCCGAAGAAGAAGGCCCCGGCCATGCCTCCTGGAGCCGGCGGCATGGGCGACATGGACTTCTAGTTGCGTCCAGTAGCGTAAGCGTACATCGAGCCGCGCCTTCGGGCGCGGCTCTTTGTTTTGGTCATGCCTAGCCTTGCGAGCGGCGCGGTGGCACCTTGAAGACTCTACACCGGTCTAAGGAGGTGCCCATGGCGACCTATATCGTTCTCGGTCAATTCACCGATCAAGGCATTCGCAACGTGGCGGATACAAGCAAGCGTGCCGACGCCGCCTTTTGGACAATCGGCCGATACGATGTTGCTCTAATTCTCGAAGCGCCCGACGACGAGACCATGACAGTCTTCGGATTGAGCGCCGGCAAGCTCGGCAATGTTCGGACCGAAACTTTGCGTGCTTTCTCACAAGCCGAGATCGGTCAGATTCTGAAGCGGGTCGTGTAGCTCTCAGCGACTGCGCTCGATGACCAAGAAGAAAGGACAAGTGTCGGGGCGTATTCGCGTCGGCATCGGCGGGTGGTCCTACGCGCCGTGGCGCGGCACTTTCTATCCGAAAGGCCTGAAGCAGGCCGACGAGCTTGCCTATGCGAGCTCGCACCTCACCTCGATCGAGATCAACGCAACGCATTACCGGCTGCAAAGCGCCAAAAGCTTCCGTGGGTGGGGCAAGACGGCACCCGACGGTTTCATGTTCTCGGTGAAGGGACCGCGCCTTGTGACGAACCAGAAGGTGCTGGCCGAGACCGGCGGCTTCATCAAGCGCTTCATCGAATCTGGGCTAAGCGAACTCGGCGACAAACTTGGGCCGGTGCTGTGGCAGTTCGCGCCGTTCAAACGGTTCGACAAGGACGATTTCGGCAAGTTTCTCGACCACCTGCCGCGCGAGATTGACGGCCGGAAGCTTCACCATGTGATGGAGGTGCGTCACGCAAGCTTCCGCACACCCGAGTTCGTCAAGCTGCTGCGTGACTCTGACGTTGCACCGGTCTTTACCGAGGCCGAAGATTTTCCGTCGATCGCCGATCTCAGTGGCGATGTGGTCTACGCACGGCTCCAGAGGGGCAACGACACGATCCCCACTGCTTATCCGCCAAGGGCGCTCGATGAATGGGCCGAGCGCGCGCGGACCTGGGCGGCGGGCTCCGTGCCGGCCGACTTTCAAGTGATCGACGCCACGCACGAGCCCGAAACAAAACCGCGCGACGTGTTCATCTACTTCATCCATGAAGGGAAGCTGCGCGCTCCTGCCGCAGCTATGGCGCTGATCAAGCGGTTGGCTTAGCCGCGCCGCCTCGCCGCCCGCGTCGAAATAGCTGCGGTCGAGCCGGAAATCTCCTGCATCTATTGGACAGATAGGCTGACGTGGGGGCCGTTATTGGAGGCTAAATGTCAGTTGTGCAACCAGACACACTGAGCACCGTAGTGACCTCCACGCGAGGAGACCTTCGGAAGATCGCGAGACCGGTCGTGCTCTCGTTCCGACGGGCGAACCGGAGGCGAGCAGCGCCGAAGGTGCGGAAGCGACCGAGGTCGGCGTGCCTATTGCCGTCGCCGCGCTTGCGGCAGCGCTTTGGTTCATTGCCATGGTCTGGATCGCCTTCGCAGCGAGATCGATTACCTTCTGGTGATAGTCACACTGTTCTTCATGATGTTCTTCACGCTGTTCCTGTTGTTGGCGTCGGATAGCGTGAAGGACCCGCGCTGGCCTTCGCGCACGATGCGCTTGCGCGAATTTCTCCGCAGTAAGGTCGCAATCGGCAGCAGCACCATGAGTGGGCGCGACGTTCTCATCGAGACGGCGCTGATACCGGTGGCGCTCGCCTTCGCGGCGACGCTTATCGGTCTTGCCTGGGTGATTTTCGGCTGAGCGCCGCAGCGCGCGCGAGGAGGTCCTCGCGCGATGCGGAAAAACCTCCGGCGATCCACTCCGCTTCGAGCCGTCGCAGCATCTCGCCGACCTCGGGCCCTCTGAGACCGCCGAGCGCCATGATATCAGCGCCGCGCAGAGGAAAGGCGGGCGCTTTCCAGCGCTCAGGGAGAGCAAGCGCAGCCCGCCATGCCTTGTCCTCAGGCCCGGCGCCTGAGTCGGCCCAGGCTAGCAGCACATGACGCGCAAAGTCGCTTGAGCCCAGCCGGTAGAGCGCGCGCTTGGCCGCGTTTCCGTCCGGGAGCTCGCTAGGCTCCGCGGCGCCAAGCTCGAGTACGGCGCGTTCGGCATTTGACAGCCTGAGACGCGCAGCAAGGCGCGAGGCATCCTCCTGCACGAACACGCCGAGCGCTGCGAGTCTCGGCATGGCCTCAGGCTCAACACCAAGCGCCTCCTCGATCGCGACGAGCCGCTCGAAGCGGGCAAGCCGCGGCACGCCGCCGAGCAACCCGACGAGCAGCCCATAGTCGAACAAGGCCGCGACCGCGCGCATCGCCTGCGGAGCAACAAGCAGGCTTCGCATCTCGGCGCTCACCCGCTCGGCCGAGAGCCGTTCGAGGCCCGCGTGGAGCTTCACTGCGGCCTTTAGCCCCGCTTCATCGAATGGGCCTTTGCCGTAATAGGCGTTGAACCGGAAGAAACGCAGGATGCGGAGATAATCCTCCTTGATGCGCGCTTCTGCGTCGCCGATGAACCGAACGCGACCTTCGGGAAGATCGGCATAGCCGTCGAGCGGATCGAACACCGTTCCGTCGCTGCCAGCGTAAAGGGCGTTCAGAGTGAAATCGCGGCGGCGCGCGTCCTCCTCCCAATCCTTGGTGAAGGCCACCGTGGCATGGCGACCGAAGGTCTCGACGTCGGAGCGGAGCGTCGTCACCTCGAACGGCACGCCGTCGGCGATCACCGTCACCGTACCGTGCTCGATACCGGTCGGCACAGGCTTCAATCCGGCTTTCTTGGCGAGCGCGATCACCTGTTCTGGCCGCGCTGTGGTGGCGAGATCGATCTCCTTGACTGGTTCGCCCAGCAGCGTATTGCGCACGGCGCCGCCCACGGCGCGCGTCTCCACACCATTGCCGCTCAGCGCAGCGAACACGCGGCGGGTTTCCGGCCGCTTGAGCCACTCGGCATCTTTCAGCAGAGGTGGCGCCATTGCGGGACTGATGGCTCGCTTGGTCATCTCGGAAAGCCGTCAGTCGATCTCGCCTGGTTTGACCACGCCGTCGTTCAGCGTGGGCGGGTGATAGGTCCCGCCAGGCTTCCCGCCCGAGAATTGAATGAGGGTCGCCATGGTGACGAGCAAGAGTCCGCAGCCGGCGGCGAGCAGCCAAAGGATGGGCGCGCCCTGCCAGATCCCTGCCGGAGTGGCCCTTTTCACCGCGAGCATGTAGCCCGCATAAATGAGGAAGGGCAGCGCGAACAGAACGATATCGATCAGGGCGATGCGCAACATCGCGGCGCTTTGACCTCTGTCACGAAACGCCCGCACCATAGCGGCGGCGGTCACACAAAGCGAGTAGCGCTACTGCGCTAGATGCTTGGCTCAGGGTCCGGGAACGGGAAGAACGTCCCTCCGCTCCAGACCCCGGCCTTCCTCCCCTCGCCGGCCTCGACGGCCAAAGCGGCAAGCTCATAGTAGATGGGCCGGGCAAGCTGCGCGGCCAAGCCGTCGCGCACCACGACGAAAGGGGTGAAGCCACCGAGTTTTCCAGGTTCAAATCCTATCGGGTGGTCGGCATCAGCGGTGATCATGTCGTCCACATTGGTGCGGAAAGTGAGGACCTGCGCTTTGCCTCTGCCCGTTCGCCTCATTTCCACGGCGACAAACGGCATCCCCTCGACCTCGATTGGCACCTTCTCGACTGGAGTGACGAGGTGATAGCGTCCGTCATCCTCAAGGCGGAGCACCGAGGCGAACAGCTTGACGAGCGGCAATCTCTGGATCGGTCCGCCCTGGTAGTACCAGGTCCCGTCGCGGCCAATTTTGAGCCCGATATCACCGCAAAGATTAATGTTTGGCAATGGAGCGGAACCCGGTTTGCCGCGAACCTTTTCCAGTGCTACGAGAACGTCTCTTTCGTCCTGGTCAGGCATCGCTTCGGCGGCCTCCGACCTCCAATCCTCCCGCCAGCGAGCGCTGGCGAAAACTGCCCAAAGCAAACAGGATTGCGACCGATTTGCCCCTCAAAGTGTTTCTTCCTCACGAGCACTTTGGCCCTATAGTCCTCTAGCCCCAGGATTAAGCGAAACTGAAGCCATGACAACACTTGCTCCTAACGAGACCCAGCTTGTCGATCGCATCGAAGAGGTCGGCACCAAGATCCAGAAAGTGCGTGAGACCACGGCTTCGGTCATCTTCGGCCAGGACCGGGTCATCGACCTTGCTCTGATCACGGTGCTTTCCGGCGGCCACGCGCTTCTGATCGGCGTGCCGGGCCTCGCCAAGACGAGCCTCGTCGAGACGCTCGGCACCGTGCTTGGACTCGAGAACAAGCGCATCCAGTTCACGCCGGACCTGATGCCGTCCGACATCGTTGGGTCTGAGGTACTGGAGGAAGGCGCCGGCGGCCGGCGGGGTTTCCGGTTCGTCAAGGGTCCGATCTTCACTCAGTTGCTCATGGCCGATGAGATCAACCGCGCGAGCCCGAAGACGCAGTCGGCTCTGCTTCAGGCCATGCAGGAGCATCACGTGACGGTGGCCGGCGTGCGCCATGACGTGCCGCGCCCGTTCCACGTGCTCGCGACTCAGAACCCACTCGAGCAGGAGGGCACCTATCCCCTCCCAGAAGCGCAGCTCGACCGCTTCCTGCTGCAGATCGACGTGTCCTATCCCGATGTTGCCGCCGAGCGGCGCATGCTGTTCGCCACCACCGGCGTCGAGGACCGCGTTCTGAAGACGATCCTCTCGGCCGACGAGCTGATGATGGCGCAGCGGCTCGTGCGTCAGCTCCCCGTCGGCGACCAGGTGGTCGATGCCATCCTGAAGCTGGTCCGCTCGGCTCGGCCTGGCACCGGCATCGACCAGGAGCTCGACGATATGATTGCCTGGGGCCCGGGTCCCCGCGCGAGTCAGGCGCTGATGCTTGCCGTGCGCGCAAAGGCGCTGATCGAGGGACGGCTTGCGCCTTCCATCGACGATGTGATCGATCTCGCCGAGCCCGTGCTCAAGCACCGCATGGCGCTCACCTTCGCCGCTCGCTCGGAGAAGGTCGAGATGAGCGACGTGGTGGCGAAACTCGTCGAGCCGCTAGGGTGATTTAAGTCTTGGCCGACGCGCAGGAGAGAGTTTTTCAGCCATTTCCAGCCGAGGAAGCCGAGGCCCACGGCTTGGCCGCGCGCATGCCGGCGCTCCTCATCGAGGCACTGCGCGTTGCCCACACTGTGGCTCATGGCACCCATGGCCGCCGCCGCGCTGGCCCGGGCGAAACCTTCTGGCAATTCCGCCACTATGACCAGAATGATCCTGCGTCGGGCATCGATTGGCGGCGCTCGGCAAGCTCAGACCATCTCTTCGTGCGCGAGCGCGAATGGGAGGCCGCGCATACAGCTTGGCTGTGGGTCGATCTTTCGCCCTCGATGCACTTCCGCTCGCCGCTAGCCAAGACCTCCAAGGAGAGTCGAGCCGTCGTGCTCGCGCTCGCCATCACCGAGCTTCTCGCCCGCGGCGGCGAGCGCATCGGCGTGCTTGGCGGCCAGCCGTTCAGGGGCCGCAACGCCGCCCGTCGGGTTGCCGAAGTTCTGATGCGCGACACCGAGGAGGCGAGCCTGCCTGAGCCGGCCAAGCTCAGCCGCTTCTCGGAGTGCCTACTGTTCAGCGATTTTCTCGAGCCAGTGCCGGAGACGGCCGATAGCCTGAAGAGGATCGCGGCGCAAGGCGTGCGCGGCCATCTCGTGCAGGTGCTAGACCCGGCAGAGGAGACCCTCCCCTACAGTGGCCGCACCGAGTTCACCGCGAGCGAAGGCAGAGACCGCATGATAGCCGGGCGCGCCGAAACCTTGCGCGAGCGCTACCAGGAGCGGCTCAAGCAACACCGCCGCGATCTCATCGAGGCGACGCGCAGGCTCGGCTGGTCCTTCGTCGTGCACCACACCGATCGGCCGGCCGAGGAGGTCGTTCTTGCGATTCACAATCGGCTCGCAGGCCTCGAACGCGATTACCGCTACCGGCCGCCGCGCCCTGTCGTTAGTGGCGAAAGAGCCGGGAGCCAGCAGCCATGATCACAATCGGCAGCATTGGCTTCATGCAGCCTTGGATTTTGGCGGCGCTCGTCGCGCTTCCCGCTATCTGGTGGCTGTTGCGCATGACGCCGCCGAGTCCGCAGGTGGTGGTGTTTCCACCGACGCGGCTGCTGAAGGATCTCGAGTCAAGCGAGGAGACGCCGGCGCACAGCCCATGGTGGCTCACCGCCTTGCGAATGCTGCTCGCCGCAGTGATCATTCTCGCTCTGGCGCGGCCAGTGCTGAACCCTGACCGCCAAACCTTCACCGGCGGAGGTCCCCTCCTTCTCGTTGTCGACAATGGCTGGGCGTCGGCGACGCATTGGCCGGAGCGGCGCGAGACGATCGAGGCGGCCATCGACCGTGCCGGCCGCGACGGCTCGACCGTGGTGCTGGCGCCGACCGCCCCGGGCCAGCCGGTCAGCGACCCGTTGAGCCCGGATCAAGCACGCGAGCGCGTTGGCGGTCTTGCACCTGAGCCTTACACACCGGACCGTGCGGCGCTTGTTGCGACTCTCGACAAACAGCTTGCCGGCAAAACCGGCTTCAGCGTGGTCTGGCTCACAGATGGCCTCGACTATGGCGAGGGCGATTCCTTCGCGGCCACTCTGCGCAAACTTGCGGGCTCGACCGGAAGCTTCGCAGTTTTGCGTCCGGAGAAGGAGAACGCTGCGCTCGCTCTTGGGCAGGTGTCCGGGGATGGCGGCGATCTCACCGCGCGCGTGCTGAGCGCCGCGGACGGCCCGCGCTCGGGCATCGTCAAAGCGCTCACGGGGCGCGGCGAGCCACTCGGCGAAGCCCAGTTCTCCATTGCCGAAGGCGCACACGAGACCGCCGCCCGCTTCGACCTTCCGCTCGAGATCCGCAATCAGGTGGCGCGCATCGAGATTGCCGGCGAGCGCTCCGCAGGAGCCGTCCACCTCCTCGACGCGCGCTCGCAATGGCATCGTGTCGGCATCGTCTCGGGTGAATCGCGCGAGGCGGCGCAGCCGCTGCTGTCACCACTCTATTATGTGCAGCGCGCGCTTTCTCCCTACGCCGACGTGGTCACGCCGAACGAAGGCAATGTCGCCACCGCCGTGCACGAGCTCATCGACCAGAGAGTGTCCACCATTGTGCTCGCAGACATCGGCAAGCTCGTTGCCGGCACGCAGGAAGAGCTTGGCTCATGGCTGAAAGCTGGCGGCGTGCTTATCCGCTTCGCCGGGCCGCGTCTCGAGCAGGGCGGCGATGAGCTGTTGCCAGTAGCCTTGCGCCGCGGCGGACGTTCGCTCGGAGGCTCTCTCTCCTGGAGCACGCCGCAGCCGCTCGCGCCGTTCGACGAGAAGAGTCCGTTCCGCGGCCTGACCGTGCCTGAGGATGTAAAGATCAATCGCCAGGTTCTTGCCGATCCGACCGTCGCCTCCGACGCCGAAGTGTGGGCCACGCTTGCCGACGGCACGCCACTGGTCACTGCCTTGAAGCAGGGGCAAGGCTACATCGTCCTGTTCCACATCACGGCAAATTCCGACTGGTCGAATCTTCCCCTGTCCGGTTTGTTCGTGGAGATGCTGCGCCGCGTCGTCACGCTCGGTCCGAGCCAGATTTCGATCGCAGGCGGCGACCAGGCCGCTGCGACCATGGAGGCCAAGCCGCAAGCTTCGACTAGCCCGGCATCTTCGGGCGCCCTTCCACCGGTCCAGACGCTCGACGGCTACGGCCAGCTCGGCTCTCCGCCCCTAACGGCCGCGCCGATCGCGCCGGACAAGCTCGACACCACGAGCCCAGGGCCCGACCATCCGCCCGGCTATTATGGTCCGTCGGGCGCGGCGAGAGCCTTCAACATCGTCACCGCCAAAACCGTGCTCAAGCCGCTGCCAAAGATCGAGGGCGCGAACGAAATGGGCGGCTACACGTTGAGGAAGCCGATGGCGCTCGAGCCGTGGCTCTACTTTGCAGCGCTCGCTCTCTTTATCGCCGACGTTCTCGCCATGCTGGTGCTGAGCTCAGGGTGGAGGCTGCGCCGCCGCGCCGCCCCTGCAGGAGCAGCCATTCTGCTGGCGCTTGCGCTCCTGCCTCAGACTCCGTTGCCGGCCGGGGCCGAAGAGGAGCCTAAGGCCGCAACACCCGCTGACGAGTTCGCGCTGAAGGCATCGCTTCAGACTCACCTTGCCTACGTTATCACCGGCGATCCTGAGATTGACCGCACCAGCGAGGAAGGCCTGTCGGGATTGAGCAAGATCTTGCGCGCGCGAACCGCGCTCGAGCCCGCCGACCCCATGGGCGTCGACATCGAGAAGGACGAGCTAGCCTTCTTCCCGATCCTTTATTGGCCGGTGCGCGAGGACGCAAAACCGCTATCCGACACAACACTCGCCAAGATCGACGCCTTTATGAAGCAAGGCGGCCTTATCATCTTCGATACGCGCGACCACGATACCGAGCTCACCGGCGCGAGCACTCAGAACAAGGCACTGACGCGTCTGGTCGGCCAGCTCGACATTCCGCCGCTCGAGCCGGTGCCGGAGAACCACGTGCTCACCAAGTCCTTCTATTTGATGCGGAGCTTCCCCGGCCGCTTCGACGGCGGCTCGCTTTGGGTCGAGGCCGAGCCGCAGGACGAGGCCGAGCGCACCGAACGCTCGCGCCGCACCGACGGGGTGAGCTCGATCGTCATCACATCCAACGACTTCGCTGGCGCCTGGGCCCTCGATGAATCGAACCGGCCGATCTACCCGACCGTACCCGGCGGCGAGGTGCAGCGCGAGATGGCGTTCCGCGCGGGGGTCAACATCGTGATGTACGCGCTGACCGGCAACTACAAGGCCGACCAGGTGCACGTCCCTGCCCTGCTCGAGCGCCTGGGGCAATGACGCCATGAGCTGGTCGGTCGAGTTCATCCCGTTCGTGCCGTGGCCGGTGTTTTGGGCCGTCGCCGCGGCGGGCCTTGTGCTGCTCTCGCTTCTATTCTGGCGCTCGCGCCGTGGCGCGGTTTTGCGCGCGCTGAGCTTCCTGCTGTTGCTGCTCGCCATCGCCAACTCGCATTTGAAGCAGGAGGACCGCGAGCCGCTGAACGACGTCGTCGCGGTGGTGGTCGACGACACCCAGAGCCAAGCGATTGCCGGCCGTACCCATCGCACCGAAGAGATCCGCAAGGATCTCGAAGAGAAGCTCAAGGCCATCCCCAATCTCGATGTGCGCTGGGTGCACTCGACTTCGACCTCCGCCGACGGCGAGCGCGACGGCACCATGCTGTTCACCGACCTCGGCCAGGCGCTTGCCGACGTGCCGCCTGACCGGCTCTCCGGCGTCATCGCCATTACCGACGGCGAGGTGCATGACGTGCCGGGCTCCGCCTCTGCACTCGGGTTCGACGCGCCGGTGCATGCGCTTCTCACCGGCAAGCCTGACGAATTCGATCGCAGGCTTCAGGTGTTGAGCGCGCCGCGTTTCGGAATCGTCGGCAGCTCGCAAAACATCGAGGTCAAGGTCGTCGACACCGCCGGCCCGAGCGCAGCGCCCGTCAAGCTGACCGTCACCCATCAAGGTCAGGCGCCGACCACGAGAAGCGTGCGGGTCGGTGAGAAGGTCGAGGTACCGGTCAATATCGAGCATGCCGGGCCGAACATCGTCGAGATCGAGGCGGAGGCCGCACCGGGCGAGCTCACCACCGTGAATAACCGCGCCGTGCTCACGGTCGAGGGCGTGCGCGAAAATCTGCGCGTGCTGCTCGTGTCGGGCGAGCCGCATGCGGGAGAGCGCACTTGGCGCAATATGCTGAAGTCAGACGCCTCGGTCGACCTCGTGCATTTCACCATTCTGCGACCGCCGGAGAAACAAGACGGCACGCCAATCAACCAATTGTCGCTGATCGCCTTCCCCACCCGCGAGCTGTTCCAGGAGAAGCTCGATCAGTTCGATCTGATCATCTTCGACCGCTATCAGCGCCGCGGTGTGCTGCCCTTGCTCTATCTCGAGAACGTCGCCCGTTATGTGGAGAAGGGCGGTGCCGTGCTGGTCTCGGCCGGCGACGACTATGCCTCGCCGCTCAGCCTCTATCGCTCTCCGCTCGGTCAGATCCTGCCCGCGGTGCCATCGGGACGCGTGGTCGAGGAGCCGTTCAAGCCAAAGCTGACCGATCTCGGCGAGAAGCATCCCGTGACGACCGAGCTCCCAGGCTCGAACGGCGACAAGGAGCCAAGTTGGGGCCGCTGGTTCCGCGTGGTCGATGCCGATCCGCGCGATGCCGAAGTCCTGATGAAAGGCGCTCAAGATAGTCCTCTGCTCGTGATCGGCCAGCGTGGCCAAGGCAGGGTGGGCATGATCCTGTCGGACCACGCCTGGTTGTGGGCACGCGGCTATGAGGGCGGCGGACCCTATACCGACCTACTGCGCCGTCTCGCCCACTGGCTGATGAAAGAGCCGGACCTCGAAGAGGAGACGTTGAAGGCCACCAGTCGCGGACAGACGCTGTCGATCGAGCGGCACTCGATCAAGGATGAGATCGAGCCGGTCACCATCACCGCGCCGTCAGGCAAGGAGGACACCGTGACGCTCGACAAAGGCGAGCACGGACTCTGGCGGAAATCGATGACCGTTTCCGAGCAGGGCGTCTACCGCGTGGCCTCGGGCAAGCTTGCCAGCGTCGTCACGGTCGGCAATGCCAACGCGCGCGAGCTCGCCGCGGTCACGGCGACCGACAAGGTGCTATCGCCGCTGCTCGAGGAGACCGGGGGCGGCAGCTTCTGGCTCGGGCGTAACGACGCCGAGGCTAAGGAGATTCCGCGACTCGTGATGCTGCGCGGCGGCCATGTCATGCATGGCGACGATTGGCTCGGACTGCACAAGCGCGACGCTTATCACGTGAAGGGGGTGCGCTTGTTCCCGCTGTTCACCGGCTTCCTCGCGCTTGGCCTTCTGCTCGGCCTGCTTGCGGCCACCTGGTTCCGCGAAGGGCACTAGCGCGCATAAGCTTTGACCTGGCCGACCGCGTCGGCAAGAGAGCCGGGGATGAGCTCGAGCGCGAGCAAGCGCGCCGGGTCGACCGGCCCAGGCAGCGTGATCCGGCAGAAGGGAATAGGTTGGAAGCCGAACCGCCCGTAATAGGGCATGTCACCCACGAGCAATACGAGGCCGAAACCCTGGGCCTTTGCCACCGTCAGTCCTTCCTGTACCAACGCTCGGCCGATTCCTTTGCCTTTTTCCGCCGGATCGACCACGAGCGGCCCAAGCAGAGCAGCATTCGGCTGCGCTCCGATCCTGATCGCGGTGAAGCGGATGCCTCCCAGCAGCTTTCCGTTCAGCGCGGCACAGAGACAAAGCGAAGCCACCGGCGGCACGCGCTCGCGCACACGATAAGCGCTTCTGGCGAAGCGGCCGGGGCCGAACGCTTCGGCCGAAAGCCGCGACAAAGTCTCGGCATCGCCGTCGATTTCGAGGCGGATCTCAAAGGAGGAGGTCATCGGTCATGGTCCCAACAGGCTGATCGAGAGGACATCCCTCAGCCGCGAGATGGGCACCAGACGCGAGATTGGATGAAGAGCGAGGTGTCGGCGGCGAGGGGTTAGGCAGTCCGCGCAAAGAGCGCGCGCCCTCGTCGTCGGGGAAGCTTGAGCGGGTCGAACCTCGTCAACATGGCGGCGCCCATATCACAAGGCCCAGCCTCGGTCCAGCAGTTAGCCGCGCGACGTAAGCCCCCTGGCCAAGTTTCATGAAATCGTCGAAGTTCACCAAGATTTATCGTCTCTTCGCCATACCTTTGAATCTGCTACACTTAAAGCCACAGGGGCATGGCTTCTCCCTTCGAGGCAAGCGGGGGCAACATCGATGGCTGACACGGCGCGACTGCTCGTTCTTTATCACTCATCCTACGGGCATGTTGAGACACTTGCTTATGCGGTCGCGCACGGCGTGCGCGCGGTGGAAGGGGTGCATGTGAGCGTCAAGCGCGTGCCGGAGCTGATGCCGGAAGACGTCATGCGCGCCGCCGGCATGAAGCTCGACCAGCTTGCACCGATCGCCGATCCGCAGGAGCTTCCCAATTATGACGGCATCATCTTTGGCACGCCGACGCGCTTCGGCAATATGAGCTCGCAGATGCGGAACTTCCTTGACCAGACGGGCCCGCTATGGGTCGGGGGAGCGCTGATCGGCAAGGTTGGCAGCGTATTCACCTCGACATCGACCGGCGGCGGCAACGAGACCACCATCGTATCCTTCCATTGGACCTTGCTGCATCACGGGATGATCGTGGTTGGCCTGCCCTACTCGGCGCCAGACCTTCCCGATATCGGCGAGCTCAAGGGTGGCTCGCCCTACGGCGCTGGCACCATCGCGGCGCCTGATGGCTCGCGGCTCCCGTCGCAGAAGGAGCTCAACCTCGCGAGCTTCCAAGGCCACCACGTGGCCAAGATCACCAAGCGGCTGGTGCAATGTCCGTAACAGCCGACGGACCATCACCACAGGGTCGTTTTCGGAATAGCGTCGAAGATCTCGTCGATGCGGGCGCGTGTGCCGCGCTCGGTCTGCGCGGGCAGCTCGTGGCGCGCAAACATGCGCGCCTCGGCGATCTCGCCGAGCTTCCAGTACTCGCCGTTGCGATGCCAATCGCGGACCACGAACACGGCGATATGGTCACCCGGAAAACTCGAGAAATTGGAAAAGACCCCGTGCAGCTCTACAGAACCGATGACGCTTACGCCGACCTCTTCTTTGAGCTCGCGGGCGAGCGCAGTCTCGAGCGTCTCGCCCCATTCGACGCCGCCACCAGGAAACCACCAACCGGGCCGGTAGCCGTGGCGTACCAGCAGCACGCGGCCTTCGCCATCAATCACCGCGCCTTGCGCGCCGAGCGTCATCCCGCGCCGCATCCGCCAGATCGGCCGGAACATGGCGGTCAACAGGCGGTTCGGCCGGAGACGCCCGATGAAGGTCTGGTTCAGTCTGCCCTCCTCGCTTGCGGTCTGATCTACTTCTTTTTTGTGGGCTGCTTACCGCGTTTTGCACCGTATTGCTTGCAGGATCGTTCGCAGTCTGCGCCCAGGCGCCGCAGCGCTGGCCGGACGAGAGGCCAAACCATTGCCATTGCCCTACAACCCATTGATAAATGTTTTCGAAATTGATCTGTAGTCGGACTGGCCGCGGTGCATACCCTGAACATGCGCGTTCTCAAGAGAAGCGGCGCCATTTAGTGTCTTGGCGATAACAAAGCAGTCTGCGCACTCTCTTGTTCACCCTCGCCCATCTTTCCGACATCCATCTGAGCCCGATGCCGCGCGCCAAGCGCCGCGACCTGCTCTCCAAGCGCATGCTGGGTTATGTGAACTGGCATCGCGGCCGCAAATACGTGCATCGGCGCGATGTGCTCAACCTGCTCACCCACGACCTCACCGAGCGGAAGCCGGATCACATCGCGGTCACCGGAGACCTGGTTAACCTCGGGCTGCCCGAAGAATTCCTCCGTGCCGCCGAATGGCTGCATCACCTCGGCCCGCCGAGCCGCGTCACGGCAATTCCCGGCAACCACGATGCCTATGTCAGGCTTCATCCCGAGCGCGGTACGCGGCATTGGCACCCTTACATGCAGTCGAACGAGGCTGGAGAGCTGCTTGTGCCGACCCCGCCCACTCTCTTTCCCTTCGTGCGCCGCTTCGGCGATATTGCCCTCATCGCCTTGTCCTCGGCGATTCCAACCATGCCGTTCATCGCAGCGGGAAAAGTGGGCTCGCTTCAGCGCGGCCTGCTTGGCGAGGCGCTATCGAGACTTGGCCGCGAGGATTTGTTCCGGGTGGTTCTGATCCACCACCCTCCTCTTCCCGGCCAGGCAGGCTGGCACCGCGGCTTGCGCGACGCCGGGCGCACCACCGAGGTCATGAAGCAGCACGGCGTGGAGCTCGTGCTGCATGGCCACAACCACGAGCAGACCATTCTCGAGTTCGAGACGGCAAGCGGCGTCGCGACCGTCATCGGCGTGCCGTCGGCGTCCGAGGCGGTGGAAGGACGGGAGCCTGCGGCGCGCTACAACGAATATGCCATCGCGCGAAGCGACGGCGGCTGGCGCTGCGAGATGGTCGGCCGCGCCGCGACCGCAACCGAGCATGTGTGGGAATGCGAACGGCACGTGCTCAGGGAGCGGTAAGCCACACCGTCGCGAACAGGCCGGCGGCCCCGGCGAGAAGTCCGATCGCAAACGCAGCGATGACCACACTGAGGTTGATGCCCGAAGCACGCGGCGCGGTTAGCGGTTCGATGCGAGGCGCCTCGGCGAGCGCAGCTTCAAGCCGCTCCCGCCGCACGATCTCCCGGGCGACATAGCGGGTAATGCGGTCGGCCATGTCGGCGACATTGGTCGAGCTGTAAAGTGTGCGCCGCCCCTCCTCGCTGTTGCGCACGAAGAGATAGGCGCCACTCGCTTCGTCGATGGCGGCATAGGTGAAGAGGTCGATCCACAGCCGCGCCGGGCGGCTCGGCACGAGCGCGAGGTTGAAACGGTCGTCGTGAGGCGGAAGCTCGGCGAAAACCGTCTCAAGATCCGCCTTGAGCAATTCGAGCCGCGCGATCTCGCTGTCGCGGAGATCGGCGGTGCGATCGAGGTGCTCGGCCTCTTCGAGGCGCGCCTTGCGGATGGCTTCGCTCAAGGAGCGGCTCGCGGCCGGACGCGCTATCGATTTGGCGTTCTCTTCCATGGCTCTTAGCTCTGCCCGAGATGGCTCAGCATACCGCCCTAAGCGCCTGAAACGCGATAGGAATTTGCCGCTCTATTTCGAAGCGAGGACGACGGAGGCGCGGGCGTCATCGAACCATTTGTCGACGGCCGTATCGATGTTCGCGTCGAGGCTCGACTTCCAGGTAGCGATGGTCGAGTCGAGAGCCTGCTCGTTGGCGGCGACGAAGCTCTCGCGATTGATTGCCTCGTTTGCCTCATTCGAGAGATAGTCGACGGCGGCGCCTATTACGACGCCCAGCGCCGCGCCCACGACTTGACCGCCCATGGGCTGCACGACCGTGCCAGCGACAGCGCCTTGCTCGGCGAGGGCAACGCGAGTGCCGAGCGAAGTCGCGACCCGGCGCGAGATTTGCCCGAAACTTTGGGCTAGCACGCTGTTGAAGGCTGGACCGAGCGCGAGGGCGCCGACCGTGCCGCCGGCAGCGGCGGCGCCGAGCCCGGCAATGCCGTCAAAGGCGCGATCCTCCATAAGATAAGTCGGCGCCTTCCATTTCTGCGCATCCCAATCGAGCTTCAGGTTGGTCATCGGCGTCGAGGCGGGAATGTCCTCGAGATGGTCTGTGTGCTTGGCGAGGAAGAGATGGAGGCGCATGTCGCCATTGGCGATCACGCGCCGATAGCTGTCATGCGCATGGCGCGCCGCCTGCTCGACGCCCTTGGTGATGACCTGGTTGCGAAGCTCGGGCTTGAGCACCTGCTCCTGGTAGTTCTTCAGGAAGTAGTCCTTGACGTCGGCCTCGATTGCCTCGTTGAGCGACTCGTATTTGCCGGCTTCGAGCCCGCGGCTAATGGCCGAGGCGATCGTTTCCTTCAGCACCACATAGGAGCGCTTCCACTCGAAGAACCAGTCGGCATAGGAATTGATCGCTTGCTCGCGATCCTGAAAGGCGAGTGCGAAGGTGCGGTCGAGGTCCTCGTGAGCCGCCTGCTTGATGCGTGCCCGCTCATCGTCGAGCATGAGGATCGTGTCGTTGACGAATTTGTCCGTCTCCGACTTGCTTGCGATCATCTTGTGCAGGCTGCCGTCCACATCCTTGATGATGAGATCGACGGCGTCTGGCGGTAGGCTTCGATCGGGGAAGAAGATATCGAGCACGCTCTTGTCGGGGTGGACTGCGGCCGTGGTGTCGAGATGGCGGTAATAGCTGCGATAGAACGTGGTGCCGAGCGAGAGCAGCGCGTAGGTGGAGAGCACGACGGCAACCGAAATACCGATGGGCCGAAGCAGCATGCCTAGCGCGCTCGGCTTCACCACCTTCTCGCGGCGCGCGAACCAGGCTCGCTTGGGCTTGGCGGGTCTCTTGCCCGAAGCCTCTCCGGCAAGCTCGATTGCCTCCTCGGGATGGACCACGAGGGCGGCGCCATGGCGTCTCGGCATATCGTGCAGCATCTGCTCTGATACCTTTGCAGCCTGATCCTAACAGGCTCTAGCCCCGCCCGCCCATATAGGCCTAGCCGGTTCCTCTTGTAAGTCTTTGGCGCGGGTTTGGCAGGAATAGTCTGTGGAAGCTCGGGCCAGTGGAACGCCCCCGCAGCATTGGCCGTTTTTCCACTCGAGGAGTCCTCATGGCAAGATTGTCGGAAGCTGATCTCCCCCTCTTCAAGGAAAAGCGGGTCAACGACCCCGAGAAGGCGCTCAAGCTGCTCCGAGTCGAAGCACGCGGCTGCACTCGTTGCGATCTCTATAAGAACGCGACCCAGACCGTGTTCGGCGAGGGTCCGGCCGACGCGTCGCTGATGCTCATCGGCGAGCAGCCTGGCGACCAGGAGGATCTGGCAGGCCTCCCCTTCGTCGGCCCAGCCGGCAAGGTGCTCGACAAGGCGCTGGAAGCAGCGAGCATCGAGCGGAGCGAGGTCTACATCACCAATGCGGTGAAGCACTTCAAGAATGAGCCGCGCGGCAAGCGGCGCATCCACAAGAAGCCAGACACAAGCGAGATCGACGCCTGCCGCTGGTGGCTCGACAACGAGCTCGATCTCGTTCAGCCTGCCGTCGCGGTAGCGATGGGCGCGACGGCGGCGCGAGGTCTCATGCGCAAGGCGATGTCCATCAATGCCAATCGCGGGCGGCTCATTCCGCTCTCCGATGCCACGCAGGCCGTCATCACCGTGCATCCCTCCTATTTGTTGAGACTCCAGGAGGTGCGCGACAAGCGGCGCGAGTTCGATCTTCTGGTCAGGGACTTGCGCCTGGCGAGCGACGCGGCGAAGCACGCCCGGCGCTGATCAGAGCTGCGCGTGCGATATCTCGGTCACGATCAGCGACGCTCCCCACCAGATCACCACGAACAGTACGATCGCGATGGCGCTGTTGACGATTCGGTTCAAGAAGTGGGCGAGCCGCCGGTTGGCAAGGAAGCCGAACAGGTTGACGTACCATTGGTCAGCATAGGACAGGCAGTAAAGGAAGATCACTACGAGCGCGAACTGGTGCAGATAAAAGAGGACCTCGCTGCCTGACTTCTCGTAGAAATACTTCAGGCCGCCGAACAGCACGAAATTGCGCAAAAGGTCGAAGAACCACTGCGAGAATTGCGCACGAGCGCGAAAAACGCAACCTCGCCTTCAGGATGCTCACGGAGCTGATAACGATAGCTGCTGAAATCCACGAAGCTTAAGTCACAGCGCGTCGGCGCCCATCTCGCCGGTGCGCACGCGCATGACCCCTTCGAGATCGAGCACGAATACCTTGCCGTCCCCGATATGACCCGTTCTTGCCGATTCGCCGATGGCGTCGACTACGGAGTCGGCAACGCCGTCGTTCGCCGCAATCTCAATCTTCACCTTGGGCACGTATTGCATGGTGTACTCGGCGCCGCGGTAAATCTCGGTCTGGCCCTTTTGACGGCCGAAGCCGCGCACCTCGCTAACCGTCATGCCCTGCACGCCGATATTGTTGAGGGCTGTGCGCACGGCCTCTAGCCGATGTGGCTGAATCACTGCGATGATATATTTCATACGTCTCGTCCTCGATCACATGTTGTAGCCGCGTTCGCCGTGAATTCTGAGGTCGAGGCCTTGTTCCTCGGCTTCAGCGCCAACGCGCAATCCTGTGACCGCATGGACGACTTTGGCGCTGACGAAGCTTAACGCCACCGACCATAGCAAAGTCGCAACGATCCCGGTGAGTTGAATTGCGGCTTGTGCACCCATGCTCCTTCCCTCGGCGAGTCCGGCCCCGCCCAGGGCGGCATCGACGAACACGGCGGTAAGCAACACACCGATCGCGCCGCCCACGCCGTGCACGGCGAACACGTCGAGTGAATCGTCGATTCGGAAGCCGCGTTTGACCACTCCCACCATGAAATAGCAGATGATGCCTCCGGCGATACCGATGACGAGCGCCGCAACCGGTCCCACGAAGCCGGAGGCGGGCGTAATGGACGCGAGGCCCGCGACAGCCCCGGTGACGGCGCCGACCATGCTCGGCTTGCCGAATTTCAGTCCTTCGATGACGATCCAGACAAGAGCAGCCGTGGCGGCGGAGATATGGGTCACGGTCATGGCCATGCCTGCATCGCCGCCCGCTTTGAGCGCACTTCCGGCGTTGAAGCCGAACCACCCCACCCACAGCATGCAAGCGCCAGCCATGGTCATCCACGGTGCATGCGGCGGCTTCACCTCGTCGGGAAAGCCCATGCGCGGCCCGAGCAACACGGCGAGGACAAGTGCCGAAACTCCGGCAGTCAGGTGCACCACAAGGCCGCCGGCAAAATCGAGAACGCCCCGCTGCGCAAGCCAGCCCCCGCCCCACACCCAATGGGCGACAGGCACGTAGACGAGAAGAAGCCAAAGGAAGGTGAACAGAAGCACAGCGCCAAAGCGCATGCGCTCCACAAAAGCGCCGACGATGAGCGCGGGCGTGATAATGGCGAAGGTCATCTGGAACATGAAGAACACGGACTCGGGGATGCTCGTGTTCGGGGCGGCGGCATCGCGCGGCACGCCGAGCAGCAGCGCCTTCTCCAGATCGCCAATCCAGGGGCCAGGGCCGCTGAAGGTCAGGCTATAGGCGCAAAGAAGCCAAACTACCGAGACGAGGCAGGCTATGGCGAAGCACTGCATCAGCACGGAGAGCAGGTTCTCGGCGCGGACCAGCCCTCCATAGAACAGGGCCAGCCCCGGCAAAGTCATGAACAGAACCAGGGCAGTCGCAGTTATCAACCAAGCGGTGTTCCCCGCGTCGATCATGGTGTCTCCCCCTGCACAAAATTATGGCTTTGGCGAAAACCTTATCATGTGCCAAGGCGTTGATGCAGCCTTGGCCGCCCAAATTGAGCGCAATTGCCCACAGATCAGGCCGGAGGACGCCGGCCACAATCCAAAGGCGAGGCATGGTATAGTACCCTAATGAGCAAGGCCTTCACCAAAGAGGCCGATCCCGGAGAGGTTTACGACGATCTCCCCGACCGGCCGGTGCCCCCGCACAATCTCGTAACCTGCAAGGGTCTCGAGATGATCGAGGCTGAGCTCGCGCGGCTTCACCGGGAGCATGCGGCAGCTCAGGACGCCGACGACAAGCCAAAACTCGCCAAGATCAACAGAGACTTGCGCTACTGGACCTCGCGCCGGGCCACCGCCCAGGTGGTTGAGCCTCCTCGGGATAGGTCCGAGGTCCGTTTCGGGTCGACGGTGACGATCGAACGCGAGGACGGCCGACGCCAGACCTACCGGATCGTGGGGGAGGACGAAGCCGACCCTTCAGTCGGCACCTTGTCTTATGCCTCGCCGGTAGCCCAGGCGCTGATGGGCAAGCAGGTGGGCGACACGGTCCAAGCCGGCACGGCGGCGGCAGAGATCGTCGAGATTTCCTAAGGCTAGAACCCTGAGGGTTAGCTTCGTGTGGCGGGCTTGGTCGGCTTCTCGAGCATGAGCTTACCCTGCCGCTGCACCAGCGCCTTCGCCTTGTTGGCAAGCAGCGACAGCATCCACGGAAGCTGCACCTCTAGCCGCACGTGATCCTCCGCGACGTCGACCGTGCCAGTCGTGGTCTGGCCGAGCAGGCTCGCGCTGAAATCGAGATGGTCTCCGGCCCACTCGTCCTTCAGTGCCACGAACCCCTGGCCGAAACTCGAGCGCGCATTGCCGAAACCGGCCTTAATCCGCCTGACGGCCTCCTGCTTGCCAAGTCTGTTAGGAATGGTGACGACGACCGGCTGAGACATTTCGAGCTGTGACCTCTTGGGATTAGGGGAGCGTCAAACCACTGTCATGTGGGCAATCCGGACGCACTCTACCAGAGGCCCGGGCCAACCGGAGTCTTGAGGCGCTTTAGTGCTCCTTGTGATCGACATGACCGAGGTCGCGCCCCGGCGCCACCTCGTCGCGCACGATCTGCTTGAGCTCCTTGATCTCCGGGAAGCGGCCGTGTTCCTTGCGCGACCAGATCAGCCTTCCGTCGATCCTGACCTCGAACACGCCGCCGGTGTCGTCGGGGATGAGCGTGACCGAGCCGAGCTCCTCGGCGAAGGTCGAAAGCAGCTCCTGCCCCATCCAGGCGGCCCGGAGCAGCCAGTTGCAAAGCCGGCAATAGGTTATCGCGACATTTGGACCCGGACTCATGCCAAAACGTCCCATTTCACAAGGCAGAGAGCAACGCCATTTGTCATTACTCTGCCATACCGATCCGGCCTGTTCGCTGACGCAATTTGCCGATAAGTGAGTCCCCATGACACCAATGATTCGCCACATATCGACGCGGCTTCTGGCTGCCGCCGCCCTGACGGCATCCATTTTGGTCTTTCAGTCGCGCCCGACCGAGGCCGACCCCGGCAATCCCTTCGACGTCCTGCTCGGGACGTGGCGCGGAAGCGGGCAAATCCAGCTCAGCCAGGGAAAGAGCCAGCGCCTCAAATGCAACGCTTACTATACTGGTGGCGGCTCGACGCTCGGCATGGCGATCCGCTGCCAGAGCGAAAGCTCCAACGTCGAGATCAGGAGCAAGCTTAGCCAAAGCGGCGGCCGCATCACCGGCACCTGGGAGGAGCGGACCTTCAATGCTCAAGGGAATGCCTCGGGCCAGGCGGCGAATGGGAGAATGACACTCGCCATCAGCGGGGCCGTGACCGGCTCGATGCTTGTGTCCTACAGCGCCTCGCGCCAAAGCGTTTCGATCTCGACGCAGAACATTGCGCTCAAGAGTGTGTCGATCGATCTGACGAGAAGCTAGTCGTCTTTCTCAAGTTGTTGTTTGGGGCCTGCCGCCGGAGGAGCCACCTCATGGGCGAAGCTTTGCTGACCAGCGAACTCAAGGGCGAGAGGCTCGAGCTTGCCGCGGCAGGCTCATGGACCGCGCCGCATGCGGGCGAGCTCGAAAAGCTCGTGGACAGCGTCGCCGCCGAGGCAAGCAAAGCCAAGAACGTGTCGATCGATATGAAGGGCGTGCGCGAGTTCGACACCTTCGGCGCCTGGCTTCTCGAGCGCCTCATGCGCCAATGGACGTCGACGGGTCGCGAGACCGACATTGTCGGTATGCCGGAGCACGACCGCGACCTGCTCGAGGAGATGCACGCCGTCAACCGTGCGCCACCCGCCCCACCGAAGCATGAGAACAAGATCGTCAGTTTCCTTGCCGGCGTGGGTCTCGCCGGCGCCGAGTTCGGCCGCGGCCTTATCGTGTTCGCCGAGATGCTGGCCGCAATCGGCATGGCCACGGCGCGCGTGCTGACGCACCCGCGCGATTTCAGGTTCACCTCCACAGTCAATCAGCTCGACCGCGTCACCTGGCAGGCGGTCCCCATCATCCTGCTCATTACCTTCCTCATCGGCGGCATCATCTCCCAACAGGGCATCTTTCATTTCCGCAAGTTCGGCGCCGAGCTTTACGCCGCGGATCTCGTCGGCATCCTGGTGCTGCGCGAGATTGGCGTGCTGATCGTCGCGATCATGGTCGCGGGCCGCTCGGGCAGCTCCTATACCGCCGAGCTCGGCTCGATGAAGATGCGCGAGGAGATCGATGCGCTCCGCACCATGGGCTTCGATCCCGTCGAGGTGCTGATCCTGCCGCGCATCATCGTGCTGATCATCGCCCTTCCCGTGCTCACCTTCCTCGGCTCCATGGCCGCTCTCTACGGCGGCGGCTTGGTGGCTTGGCTCTATGGCGGGATCAGTCCCGATATCTATATTTCGCGGCTGACCGAGGCGATCTCGCTCACCCATTTCAAGGTGGGAATGATCAAGGCGCCGTTCATGGGGCTGGTCATCGGCGTGGTGGCTTGCGCCGAAGGACTAAGGGTCAAGGGCAGCGCGGAGTCGCTCGGCCTCCAGACCACGGCGTCGGTCGTCGAGTCGATCTTCCTCGTGATCGTGCTTGACGGGCTGTTCGCCATCTTCTTCGCATCGATCGGAATGTGACGATGGCGCCTAAGCCTGTCATCAAGGTTCGCGACCTCATGGTCGGCTTCGGCGACCAGATCGTGCTCGATCACCTCTCGCTCGACGTGAGAGAGGGCGAGATCCTCGGCTTGGTTGGCGGCTCGGGCGCCGGCAAGTCGGTGCTGTTGCGCACCATCATCGGCCTCCTGCCCAAGCGCCAGGGCACGATCGAGGTTCTTGGCGTCGATCTCGACAAGGCAACCGAAGCAGAGCGCCGCGCGCTCGAGCGCCGATGGGGCGTCCTGTTTCAGCAAGGCGCCCTGTTCTCCTCGCTCACCGTGCGCGAAAACATCGAATTTCCTATGCGCGAGAATCTCTCGATCTCGCAAAGGCTCATGGACGAGATGGCGCTGGCCAAACTGGAGATGGTGGGGCTCACCCGCGAGGACGCCAACAAATACCCTGCCGAGCTTTCCGGCGGCATGACCAAGCGCGTGGCCCTCGCGCGCGCGCTGGCATTAGACCCCGAGATCGTTTTTCTCGACGAGCCGACCTCAGGGCTCGATCCGATCTCAGCAGGGGATTTCGACGAGCTGATCCGCACCTTGCAGCAAACGCTCGGGCTTACGGTATTCATGGTGACGCACGATCTCGAAAGTCTCTACAACGCAAGCGACCGGGTGGCCGCGCTTGCTGACGGCAAGGTGGTAGCCGAAGGGCCGATTGAAACCATGCTTCAATCCGAGCATCCCTGGGTGAAAACCTATTTCCAAGGAAAGCGCGGCGGCATGCTGGCCGACCGGCGGATCGGCGCTTGAGACAAGGGACCTAGGCAATGGAAACGCGCGCCCGCTACGCCCTGATCGGACTGTTCATGCTCGCCGTGATCATCGCGAGCTTCGCCTTCGTCTATTGGCTCGAGAATAAGGGCGGGTTCGGCGAGCGCACCGCCTATCAGGTCAGGTTTGGGGGCTCCGTGTCGGGACTGCTGGTGGGCTCTTCTGTCCTGTTCAACGGCATCCGCGTCGGCGAGGTGACGGGCCTCGGCCTCGATCCACAGCATCCCGAGCAGGTCGTCGCCACCATCGCCGTCGATCCAGGCACGCCGATCCGAAGCGACACGCAAATCGGCATCGAGACCCAGGGGCTTACGGGCGGAGCGGCTGTGACACTGAGAGGCGGCAGCGCGACTGCCGATATTGTGCCGGCCCAGGGCGTGCTCACCGCCTCGCCGCAAGCGGGTCAAGACTGGACGCAGGCTGCGCGCGACGCCTTTCAGCAGGTCGACGACGTGCTGGCGGAGAATTCGGAGGCGCTGCACAGCGCCATCACCAACATCGACACATTCGCTGACGCGCTAGCGCGGAACTCCGACAAGGTCGACGGCATCCTGGCTGGGCTCGAGCGCATGACCGGCGGCGGCGCAACTCCGGCGCAAGTGCCGCTTTTCAATCTTGTCGCTGCAAACAACCTGCCAGCACCGCCGCAAGAAGCGCCATCGTGGCTGCTCGTCGTACCGGAGCCCAGCACGCTCATGGGCTTCAATACCGACAAGATCCTGCTTCAGCCTGCTTCCGGCGAGAGCACCGATCTACCGAACGCCAAATGGAGCGACAACCTGCCGGTGCTGTTCCAAGACAAGGTAATCCAGAGCTTCGAGAACGCCGGTTACGCGAGGTCGATCAGCCGGACGCGCGAGGGAGTTACCGGGGATTACCAGCTTCTGGTCGACATCCGGCGCTTCCACGTCTCCACGGCGGCCGAGCCCGCGACAGCGGACGTCGCCTTTGTCGCCAAGGTCCTCGACAAAGACGGAAAGATCATCGGCGCGCGCGAATTTCAGGCGACGGCGCCTGCCACAGGCAGTGACGCGAAAACCTATGTGGCCGCCCTTGATGATGCCTTCGCCAAGCTCTTGAGCGAGCTTGTGGTCTGGTCCACCGAGACAATCAGCAGCGCGCCTCCCGCTCCCGCTCCTGCACCTGCCCCGCCGGTAGCCGATACTCAGCCTTCATCGGACTTACCTCAGTTACCGTGAGTTCATAGGCGATCTCGCTCGAAATCCTCGAGCGAATAGCCGAGCTGAGCGAGTCCTTCTTCCAAGAAGTCGCCGAGCTTAGGGGTGCCGATCAGATACTCCGGAATGTGTTTGTCGCGCATGTCGCTCGCTTCCTCGCGCGCCTCGGCGAACGATGAGTACTCGCCTCGGCCAAGCCAAGTCAGCGCGATCAAATCGAGCTGCTCGTCGACATTGAGCGCGTCGAGCGCTTCCTCGAGCTCCTGCTGGACAGGATTGTCGGCGCCTTCCTCGAGCACATCCACCTCGCGGTCGTCGGCGGGATTGGAGCCCGAGTCGGGGTCGGTGGATTCGACCTGCTCATCGAATTCACGAGCCTTGACGATGATGAAGAACGCCTGCTTGAGAGAGATGGTCAGCTGATCCGAAGTCTCTTCAGGTTCCATAACTCACGGTCTCTCGCAGTTGTGTCGAGAAGGCGACGGAAAACGGACATAGGAAAGCCCCGCCTGCGAGACAAGCGGGGCTTCGTGGATGTTTTTCTGGTGAAATAGCAGCGCTAGTCAGGCGGCTTTCTTCTCGAGCTCCGGCGACCATTTTCCCATCGAGGCCAGCCCATTCATCGCGGCGCGATGGGTGAAGGCCGCCTGCGCCGCGGGAACATTTTCCACCTTTCCGGACCATGCCTTTTGCGGTGCAGCCTGCAACGCGCGGCTATAGGAGAAGGTGATCTTCCACGGTCCACCACCCATCCGGTTCATGGCGTTGAGTCGCGCGGTAGCGTCGAGGTCCGATTGACCGCCGGAGAGGAAGGCGATGCCCGGAACTGCGGCGGGCACGCACTCTTTGAGCACGCGCAAGGTTTTCTCCGCGACTTCATCGACCGAGGCTTGCTTCGCGCTCTTCTTGCCCGGCACCACCATGTTGGGCTTCAGCACCATGCCTTCGAGCTTCACCCGCGCAAGGTAGAGCTCATGGAATAACGCCTTGAGCGCGAGCTCGCTGACCTGATAGCAGCGATCGATATCGTGATCGCCGTCCATCAGCACCTCCGGCTCGACGATCGGAACGAGATTCTCGTCCTGGCAGAGCGCCGCATAGCGGGCGAGCGCGTCGGCATTGGCCTTGACGCAGTAGTAGCTCGGGATTCCTGGACCGATGTCGATCACGGCCCGCCATTTGCAGAACTTGGCGCCGAGGCCGCGATACTCAACCAGCCGCTCACGAAGGCCGTCGAGCCCTTCGGTGATGACCTCTTCCGGATAGAAGGGGATCGGCTTGGTGCCCTTGTCCACCTTGATCCCGGGGAGCGAGCCGGCCTGCTCGATGATCTTGGCGAGCGGCGTGCCGTCCTTGGCCCTCTGCCTGATGGTTTCGTCGAACAGGATCACGCCGGAGATATTGGCCATGCCCTTGGAACGGAACAGGAGCTCGCGATAGTCACGCCTGTTCCCCTCGGTGGACTCCACGCCGATCGCGGCGAAACGCTTCTTGCAAGTGCCAGCCGACTCGTCGGCGGCGAGAACGCCCCTGCCAGGCGCGACCATGGCGTTTGCCACTTTGTTCAACTCAGCGAGATCCATCCTGCTTCTCCGTTCCCACCTGACCGCCCAGAGGGCACCCTGGGGCCCCGGGCCTATGTACGAAAGCCAAGATCAACGCTCAAGAGGGAGAACTTGTTGCGGCGCAAGAGCGACAACCCGTTAGTGGCCGACCATACGCGGCGGAGTCTTCTTCCAGGGATAGCCTGCCTCGGCCATGCGGAAGCCGAGGTCGTAGAGCTTCCCCATGTAGACCGGATCGAAGGACTGCGTGCTGGTGTCGATGAAATCGGCAGGGATGTAAGCGAGGTTGTAGTCCATATTGTTGCGTTTGGCGAACAGGTAGAGCTCGTAGAGATCGCCAACGCCTTGGCTCTTGATCAGACTCGAAACGGCACGGCCCGCGATCGACAGCGTCCTGGCCTTGACCGGCTTGTATTCCGGCGCGACATGGCCGTTGCGAATAATGTAAGCGCGTCTGATCGGGCTGATACCAAGACGGCCGTCTATCTTGTTTGCCATGAATTGCGTTGGCACAAGAAAGACCTCGCGGGTCGCCCCTCCATCAACGTGCATCTCGTCATAAAGCGCACCATCCGCTGCGACCTTGATAAAGCCGGGAGGAAAGACCGCGGGAATGGCCGCAGAAGAAAGAAGCACGGTGCGGAATAGCTCAAGCGCTTCGGGCCGGCCGCTCGTCGCGATCGCGCCCATGTCCCAGATCACCGGTCGCTCAGCGTCAAGATTGGTGGTGCCGATGAGCAGCCTGCGCCCTTTCAAATGCTCGGCGGCAACCTCTTTCAGGAAGTCGTCATTGACGTAATAAGCGACAACTTTCGCGAGCGGCGCATTGCTCGCGAGCGAATCCCCGCCGAGAAGTCCTCTCACCGGTTGGGCGATGGCAATGTCTTTGGTGTTCGATAGCGTGAACACATCTTTCAGGGCGGCGTCGTATTTCGGCCCGAGGAACGCGAATGGCGCGGTGAGCGCGCCGGTTGAGACTCCCGTGACCACGTCGAACTCAGGCCGCTTGCCGGAAGCCGTCCACCCGCCAAGAACCCCCGCGCCGAAGGCGCCGTCGCTCCCGCCGCCCGACAAGGCAAGGAAATTGACGACGGGCCTGCGCCCTTTGGCGAGAAGCTCGGGTCGGCTCGCCCGGACTTGCGCCCACTTCTCCTTGACGATGGCGTCAGCATTTGGCGGCAGCTGGTCGCCCCAGAAGCGGATCGGCGCGGCGCCCATGCCCACCACCGATGCCTGGCTCTCCAGCGCAGGCGGCACAGGATTGCGTGCGGTCGCTAGGGCGCAGCCCGCGAGCGCGCCGGCAAGCGTCAAGCACAGAAGGACACGACCCACCCCTGGACGCACGACCCGCACCCCCGTAGCCACGGCTCGTAGCAGGTAAACTCTGCCGTAAGAATGGCGAAGTTACGCCTGCCGCGCCACCCTGCAGAAATGCGCCATTTAGCCCTGCTCGGGCTCTCCCCGCCGGCGCGGCCCTCGGCTATAACCTTGCAACTCCCGTCCCCTGTCTTGGAGGTTCCATGTGGAGCACAATCGTTGCAGTCATCCTGGGCTTTGTCGCGCTTACCAGCGGCACAATGCAAAGCACAGCGCTGGAGAATTGCGCGACCGGCGATTCTGCGATTTGCGCGTCGGATCCCAACTGCCACTGGGATGTCGATAAGCGCGGATGCTACCCAGGGCCGCTCCAGGCTCTAGATGCATGCTCAGCGCATAGCGACCAGGGCATATGCGAATCTGACACCACGCTCGGCTGCCAGTGGTCGGCCGACAAGAAGGAATGTGTGTCGAAAGCCAAATAGGACGTCGAAAGCCAAAAGGACTCAGTGTCCGCTCGGGCGCTCGCGCCTGATGCAGCGGAACCCCAGATGGCAGGTCGAAGTGTCGATCGGCTCGGCGTGGCGGGCTGCCGGGCGGTAGCGGCGGCAATAACTCGGCGCACAGAGATGCGAGCCGCCCTTGATCACTTTGCGCGGAATTCTGATCGTTGGGTTGCAAGGATCGTAGCTCTCCTCCTCGCGCGGGCCCCGCGGATTGACCGGCATGCAGCAAGATTTCTGCTGCGTGTGGGTCCCGACATACCAGTCGGTGGTCCACTCCCAGACATTGCCGATCATGTCGTAGAGGCCATAGCCGTTGGGCGGGAAGGTGCGCACCGGAGAGGTGCCCTCGTAGCCGTCCTTGAGCAGGTTCTGCCAGGGAAACTCTCCCTGCCAGGTGTTCGCCATCGGCTTGCCGTTGGGCTCGAACACGTCGCCCCAGGCAAACTCTTTGCCCTCGAGACCGCCGCGCGCGGCGAACTCCCATTCGGCCTCGGTGGGCAGCTCCTTGCCCGCCCATTTCGCGTAAGCCTCGGCGTCGCGATAAGAGATGTGGACGACGGGATAATCGTCGAGGCCTTTGATGGCGCTTCCTGGCCCGTAAGGATGACGCCAGTCGGCGCCGAAGCCGAAGGTCCACCAGTTCGACCAATTGGTGAGGTCAACCGGGCCTTGGCTCTTCACGAAGACGAGCGAGCCCGCCCGGAGCATATGCGGCAGCGCGCCCGGATAGTCCTTAGGATCGGGCGCAATCTCGGCGAAGGTGGTGTAGCGCGTGTCTTTGACGAAACGGGCGAATTCGGCGTTCGTCACCAGCGTCTGATCGATCCAGAAACCATCGACCTTGACGCGATGGGCAGGCTTTTCCTCCTCGTAGTGGCGGTCCGAGCCCATGGTGAACTCGCCACCGGGCACGAACACCATCTCGGACTTGGGCCGGGTTTTCGGTCCGCCCGACCGCCTCACTTTGCGCGCGATGCTCATGCGAGATCTCGCATCATTGAGCAGCCTTGGCAGCGGGAAAGATCGTCTTCCAATCGTTCTTCATGTCGACCACTGTCCAGCCTTTGGCATTTGCCTCGTCGAGGGCCTTGTCGAGCTTTCCTACACTAGAGTCCCGGTCATAGGCATATTCGCGCACCGCATCGGTGTGATGCACAAGTCCCATGAAGCACAGCCGTCCACAGGCCGCGGTCCACTCCAGCATCTCCTTGTCGCCGTCGGAATTGCCGAAGGCGAAGATCGGCTGCCGACCGATGAAATGATTGATGCCCTCGGGCTTCCCCGGTCCGTCATCGACGAACAGGACCTTCGGCATTTTGATCAGCACCGGGCTCGCGTCCCACATCGCATATTGGGTGACGCCTGATGAGCCGATCACCTGCTCCGAGGGGATGCCGTAGGTCTTGTCGGCGAAGCCGCGCATGAATTCCACACCGCCGCCGGAGACGATAAAGGTCTGGAAGCCGTTGGCGCGGAGGTAGTCGAGCAGCTCCAACATCGGCTGGTAGATGAGGTCGGTGTAAAGCACCTTGAAGCGCGGGTGCTTGGCGGTCTCAAGCCAGTCCCTAACCGTCTTGTCGAAATCGACGGTGCTCATGCCGCTATGGGTGGCGGCCACGATCTCGACCATGCCCTTCTCGCCCATGCCGGCGACGGCCTTCATGTCGCCCGCGAGCACCGACTTGAACGGGTCCTTGGTCTTCCACTCGGGATGCTTGTTCGCTTGCGCCTTCACCTCGTCAATGGCAAAGGCGAACTGGGTGTATATCGGCTGCTCGATCCACAACGTTCCATCATTGTCGAAGGTGGCGAGCCGATCCTTCGGCGCCACATAGTCGGCCCCGCCTTCCTTGGTCACGCGCGTAACGTAGTCGATGATGGATTGCTTCGCAGGACCATCGTTCCACGACGGCAGCGGATCTTGTGCCGCCTCAACATTTGATGCGAGGCAGAGGGCGAGCAATGCAGCGGCTAAAGCAACACGCTTCATCCAGTGCGCAATCATGAGATATCTCCGCAAGGATGTAAGAGCGGGCGGCCCTCCGGCCACCCGCTCGATCTCTCGATTATACAGGCCCTACTCGCCGGCGTGACTGACCGACTTCATTTCCCGAACCTGCTGCATGACTTGCTCCAGATTGTAGCTTGCAGGGTTCTGCATCGGCGGGAAGTCGACGTAGGTCTGAAGTTCCCTCAGCCACAGCGCCTGACCGATGGGCAGTCATGATCGTACACATCGTTTCCTCCTCTGGCGAAAGGTTCAAACTTCTCGCTGCGCACCGTCACAATCAAGCCGATGTCGGGTCGCGCTCAAATATCCGCACCATCGATGCGCTAAATTGATTGAATCAATGTTGGCGAATGAAGCGGGCGCCTCGCGGAGAGTCTCAGTCGCCAGGTTTCCCCTTGGCGATTGCGGCTTCCACCTGCTCCTTGACTGCCTGGAGGTTGCTGCGCCTTTCTGCATCGGCGGGAAGTCTATTGCCGTCTGCGCCAGCTCTCCGACCTTCTGCTGCACGTAGACGAAGCGCCAGAATTCACGCGCATAGAAGTCGTTGAAGTAGCCGGGAGAGCCTTCGAGCACATTCGACACCGGCAGCCGCTCGAAAGGATCCTGCTTGATGTTCTCAAGGATCGGCATGTTGATGGGAACCTTCGGCCCCGGCCAACCCTCCGGCTGGTCGATGAAGCGATACTTGAACTCATCGAGACGAAGGCCGCCGAGATTGGATTCGGCGAAGTACCAGATCTCATGCCGCTTCGACGGTCCTTTCCCTGTCAGCAAGTCGGTCTGATCGTAGCCATCGAGATGCACCTTGTAGGTCGCGCCGCCCAGGTCCTTGCCGGCTTTCAGCTCATCGACAATGTTGGGGTTTCCAGCGGCCGCGACGAAGGTCGGGAACCAGTCCAGCCCTGAGAAGATCCCGTTCTCGACTTTGCCTGCCGGCACCTTGCCGGGCCAGCGGATGATGCAGGGCACGCGGAAACCGCCTTCATAGACGGTGCCCTTGGTGGCGCGGAACGGTGTCATGCCTCCGTCCGGCCAGGTAAATACCTCGGCGCCGTTGTCCGTTGAGAAGACGATGATGGTGTTGTCGGCGATGCCGAGATCGTCCAACGCTTTCATCAGTGCGCCAACAGAGTCGTCAAGCTGCACCATCCCCGCTTCTTCGAGACCATAGTTTGTGTCGGAATTCATCGTCGCCTTGTACTTCGCGGCGAGGAAGGTGAACACATGCATGCGCGTGGTGTTGTGCCAGAGGAAGAACGGCTTGCCGCTATCCTTGGCCTTCTTCATGAAGTCGATCGAATCCTTGACCAGCTCCTCGTCGATGGTGGTCATGTCGTATTTGGCGGTCCCGACTCCCTCGCCTTCTCCGCCATAGGGCGTGCGGCCGGTGTTTGGGCCCGGCGCGAGCGGTCCTTCATCGACGACCTTCTGCTTTCCGACCTTGCCCCAACGCGGATCGACGGTGGTGTCGTCGGTGTCGCTCGCCCAGCAATGCACGAGGTTGCGGGGCCCAACGGCGTTACGGATCGCGGGATCAGTTGGATAGGAATACCAATACGGGTCCGACATGGCATCGAGGTGATAGAGATAGCCGAAGAACTCATCGAAGCCGTGGATGCAAGGGAGATATTTGTTCAGATCGCCGAGATGGTTCTTGCCGAACTGTCCGGTCGTGTAGCCCATCGCCTTGAGTGCGGTGGCGATGGTCGGCGCTTGCGCCGGCAAACCGACATCGGCACCCGCTTGACCAACCGTGGTCATCCCGGTCCGGATCGGCAGTTCGCCAGTGATGAAATTGGCGCGACCGGCGGTGCAGCTCGCTTCGGCATAATAGTCGGTGAAGCGCATGCCTTCCGACGCGAGCCGATCGAGGTTCGGCGTCTTTCCGGACATGATGCCCTGATGGTAGGCGCCGATATTGAACCACCCCACATCGTCGCCCATGATGAAAAGGATGTTGGGTTGCTTCTGCTGTGCGACCGCCGGCGCTGCCGCTCCAATCGCCACTAAGCTCGCGGCAAGGATCGCCGCCATCGCGGTCATCGCCCGCGTGTGAGGGGGCTTTGTCTCGCTGGCTTGCTCTTCCGCCAAAGCAATCGGAATTTTGAACATAGGTTCCTCCTCCACTCTAGACGTCAAAACTTGTACCTGTGCGCTGACACTGCTGATAGTCAGCGTTGTCGATAGTCGATATCGATGCGACTGATATTGAGGCGCGCGGCCGTTTACGGTGCGAAGGCGGTGCGACCGCTGCGCTCTGCTCTCAGCAAATGCCGCCTAAGGGAATCCCTGATCCATGCCGGTTCCTCCCTGGCTCATTCGAGCCATCAGTATCGCTCTTTATTGTGACGATAGGAGGATCACGGACCGTTTGGCAAAAGAGGGTACTGCGGCCGACAGCCTGAGAAAGGGGCCGCCTTCTTTTTATTTCGGGCGAATAAAGTTCGCCAAAGGGGCCCAACCCAATGGATCTTCCGTGGGCATGGATCAATTCGGGTCGTCGCGAGGGGCTTGCTCTGGCCCAATTGTGGTTGTGAAGTAGGGTTGCAACTGCGTACCGAGCTCTGGCGGTCTTGCGTAGCGGAGCAGCATGGGTCAAGTGTCGCCAAAAGCGCAGAAGGCCTCGGCAAAACCCCTCGTCGCGCTGACCGGCGCGACGGGCTTCATCGGCCAATATCTGCTTAAAGAGCTGCCGAGCCGCGGCTATCGCTTACGCGTGCTCCTGCGCCGCCCAACCATGCTGCCAGAAGGCTGTGCGAGCGCCGTGATCGGAGATCTCGCCAGGCCCTACAATATGGCCGAAGCGCTTTCCGGCGTCGATGCGGTGATCCATTCGGCCGCCATTGCCAGCACCATGTCGGGCTTGCCGGAAGACGACTATCGCCTGTTAAACACCGAGGCGACGGTAAAATTCGCCCGCGCGGCCGAGCGGGCGCGGGTGAAGCGCTTCGTCTTTCTCTCCTCGATCAGGGCACAGTCGGGACCGACCGCGGACGGCGTGCTCACCGAGGAGCGCACGCCGCAGCCCACCGACGCCTATGGCCGTTCGAAGCTCGCCGCCGAGCAGGGCTTGGCCGAAACCACGCTCGATTGGGTCGCGCTCCGTCTCGCCCTCGTCTACGGACCCGGCGTCGAAGGCAACATGGCGAGACTGATCAAGCTCGCCCGCTCGCCCTATCCCCTTCCCCTCGCCGGGCTCAAAGCCGAGCATTCGTTGCTTGCGCTCGACAATCTGGTCGAGGCCGTCGACAGGGTCCTTGCCGCGCAGGAGCCGCTGAAGCGCCCACTCATCGTCGCCGATCCGAAAGCTTTGACGCTCGGCGCGATCATTGCCGCCATGCGCCAAGGGCTAGGGCGTCGCGCCGCGCTGTTCTACGTGCCTAAGCCTTTGCTTAAGACTGCCCTGCGCGCAGCTGGGCATAAGGAGGGCTACGAGCCGTTATTCGGCTCACTCGTCGCCGATCCTTCGGCGCTTACTAGACTGAATTGGGTTCCGCCGGTCGAGACGGCCGAAGGGCTGGCGGCGCTGGTCAGGAATTGATCCGTGCCCTTGCAATGCTGCAGAGCACAAAATGCTCCACATTCTAGCAACTTTGGCAAATGCGCAGTCTTATCATCGTCGCATTTTCTTGCTATGGTGATCATGGCTGACGTGGGGGTCGCCAATTGCAGCAAGGCCTGCGCCTTGAAGTGCGACTCTGACCCGCGGCTAAATCAATCAGAGCGTCTTCGGGGCAGGCCATAGGAGGTGGGATGGCACTCCCAAAGGTTGTCCTGCGCGGCAGGAAGATCATTCTCCTGAGCGGCTTTAAGGACGGGATTTACGACCGGGTCAAGAAACATCGCACGCTGGTCGTCGATGCCGAAGCCAAGCTGCGGAAGGCAGCAAAGGATAACCCTGATGCGGTCGCCTTCGGCTATGTGGCGGGTGAGTGGATCGCGGCAGCCTGACCTGGCTCTGGAGCTGATCAAGACTCTTTGCTGAGCTCTTTGGGCTCTGTGTGAGCTGCGTGCGCCTCACTGCTGCGAGATTGCGACGCCCCAAGGCGCGTCGCCGACCGGCACCGACTTCACCACCTTCAGGCTGGGCACCTCGATCACTGAGACGTCGTTGCTGTTGCCGTTGGTGACGAACAGCAGACTGTCGTCAGGCGTGAAGGCAAGCTGCCACACCCTCTGGCCGACCAGCAGATATTTCTCGACCTCGAGTTTTTTTGCGTCGATCACCGCGACCCGATTGGCCGGTCCTAACGCCACGAAGGCGCGCGTCCCGTCCTTGGTAATGCGGACGCCGACCGGCTGAATTTGCTCCGGCTGCACGCCAGGAATCTCGAAGCCGATGGTCTTTATGATTTTGCGGGTCTTGGCGTCGATCACCGACACGGTGCCGGCAACTTCCGAGGTCACCCAAACTTGCGTCCCGTCGGCGGTAAACTCGGCAAAACGCGGGCGCGATCCTACCAGCACGTTGTCGACGACCTCGTAGCTTTGGGTGTCGATGAAGTGCGCCATGTTGGAAGTCTCGGATGTAGCAACCAGGGTCTTGCCGTCGGGGCTGATACCGACGCCCTCGGGCTCGACGCCGACTGGCACCTCCGCCACGACCTTGCGCTCGGCGGGATCGATCGCGGTCATCAGAGCGTCGTCCTCGTTGGCGATATAGACCGGACTCCCTGAAGGATGAATGTTGAGCTGCTCCGGGTCGGGTCCCGAAGGCAAGTCGCCCACGATCTTCCTCGTCGCCACGTCGAGGATCTGCACCGTATCGTCGTCGCTTGCGCAGACGAGGAGATATTTGCCGTCCTTGGTGAGTATGATCCCACGCGGGCGCTGACCGACGGGAATGGTCTGCTTGATCTCGAGCGTTGCGCTGTCGAGCACCGTGATCGAGTTGCCCTTCTCGTTCGAGATGTAGACGGTGTAGGCCGACGTCGGTCCCGCGGCGGTTAGCGTGCCAATCAACATGACTGTCGCCGCGAGGCCTTGCGCGCGCCGTCTCATATCCCCCCACCTCATTGGAGTTTGCATTTGCTCTCGGGCTCGTCGATGCCGAGCGTGTCCACCTCAGAATGCTGATGAAGAAAGCCCGGTTGCGGCGACATCGACACCGGCAGGTCGGGACCAGCGATGATGAGTGGCTGCCGGAGCTGACCGTCCCATTTGCGGAATGTCACCTTCTGCCCTTTGAAGGCGGCGAGATCGAATTGGTCGCCCCTGATATAGGCGTTGACCGGAGCGAACTCGCCTGAACCGGTACGCATCACGCCTTCGCCGATGGCGCGCACGGCAACCCAAGCCTGATAGTCAAGCGGAAGCATGAAGCGATTGGCGAAACGCTGAAAGCGGTTCTGCATCTGGGTGGCGCCCCATTGCTCATGCGCTGGATGCCAGCTCATGGCCTTCAGACCTGCGGTGCCGGCCACCGGCCGCGGGTCCCAAGTGCGGTAGGGAAGATAAGGCCCGAACACTTCGCGCTCGTCAGCTACGATCAGCACGTCGTAGTCGGGCGCTCCTTGCGTGAAGACCGGCATCTGCTGCTGGATTTGCTGCTGGCCTGAATCGGTGCGACGCGCCTCCAAGCTGCCCTTATATTCGCGCTCCTCGACTATGGTGCCGCCAAAGCGCTTAGCGGCTCGGCGGATTGCATCGAGATAGGCGAGATCCTCGGGGAAGACGCCCTTCGCCACGAACCAGCGCTGCCATTTCTTCCATACAAAATATTGTGCGAGCGCATCGGCCAGCATGTCGCGGTCAGGCGCCGTGTGCAGCACATTAGCGCGGCAGTCCTCCTGGCGAAGATTCACATCCTCTGCTCTCACGTTGAACAGGAGGACGTCTTTGCCTTTGATGGAATCGGAGAGTTTCAGAAGCGTGTCGGCCGGCGCATCGACCAGGACGAAATGATGGCCGCTGTCAGCGAGCTTCTGAAGCGACCCCGCGGCGTCGCCGCCAACCGGCACCTTCTCCACGTCGAGGGTGAATTGCTGCTTGGTGAAACGGCCCGTGGTGTTGTTGTCCTTGAGCGCGATCTCTGCGCCGGCGATACCCAAATCGTCCGGCTCGACATTCAGCCGCGACAAGGGGAGAGGCTGCTTCACCTCCTGTTTGAGATAGCCGACCGGCACAGTGGTCAAGGCCGCGGCCGGCGCCGATGGCGACGGTGGCTCGCCCTCGGATTGCGGTTCAGCCAACGCGCAAGGTGCAAGCAGCAGAAGCAGCACAGCCAAGACAGTTGGCGTAAAGCCCCGCCTGATACAGCACGCGTGGCGCGGCTGGGGACGTCGCCGGGAGGGCCGCCGCCAACGCTGGCGCGACCGCGACGGGGAAAAGACCTGCTCACTCATCAAGGACTTGTGCCACGCAGTACCTGCAATTCGTGTCGCGAATTTACCCGCTCACTGCCTCGCAAAACAGCACCCGACGCACGCGCATGTGGCAAATCTTGCTGCATGTCCGCCGCCCGCATTGGGCCCTTAACCATGCGCTTTATTGACAAATGGCAGGGCGGCGCGCAGTCTTTTTAGTGTGCGAACCCGAGTGAAGCGACCGGTCACACGGGCCGATACGGGACCACATCCAAGGGAGGATCAGATGGTGAGTTGGAAAGTGCGTGGCGCGCTGACGGGCGCGCTCGTATTAGGCCTTGCCTGGGCAGCGAGCCCGGCCTGGTCCGGAGAAACCGCACCTGCGGGTGGAGCAGGTGCCAAGAACGCCCCCGCGCCGTCAGTGACGCAAGACCAGCTCAACGCAGCGGCGACTGACGAGAACAATTTCCTTCACACCAACGGCAACTACACGCAGACACGTTATTTCCCGGGTAAGCAGATCAACACGTCTAACGTCGCCCACCTTCATCCCGCCTGGATCTTCCAGACAGAGGTGAAGGAGTCGCTCGAGACGACGCCGATCGTCGTCAACGGCGTGATGTACGTCACCACTTCGTTCGATCACGTCTATGCGATCAATGCCAAAACCGGCGAGCAGTATTGGCACTACAAGCACAATATGGGTCCGATCACGACCTATTGCTGTGGCCCCAACAACCGTGGCGTCGCGGTCTATGGCGACAAGGTTTATCTCGCCACGCTAGACGCGAAGCTTCTCGCGCTCGATGCCAAGACCGGCAGCATCGTATGGCAGACAGATCTCGCTGATCCGTCGCTCGGCTATAGCGAGACAATGGCTCCGACCGCGATCGACGGGAAGATCCTGATCGGCACCAACGGCGGTGAGTACGGCATCCGCGGTTTCGTGCGCGCCTATGACGCCAATACCGGCAAGCTCGTGTGGAACTTCGACACCATTCCGGAGAACTCGGTCGGCGTGTGGGCCACCAAGGACGCCACGGGCCGCGACATGCATCGCGACATCGAGGCGGAGAAGGCCCAGCTCGCCAAGGCAGGCGATCCCTACAAGACCCTCGGCGGCGGCGTGTGGCAGAACCCGGCGGTCGACCTCAAGACCAAGCGCATCTATTTCGTGGTCGGCAACCCCTCGCCCGATCTCTACGGCGCCATTCGCCCGGGCGACAATCTCTACACCGACTCGCTCGTGTCGCTCGATCTCGACACCGGCAAATATGTCTGCCACTTCCAATATATCGCCCATGACGTGTGGGACCTCGACGCGGTCAGCCCGCCGATCCTGGTCGACGTCAAGGATAAGGACGGCAAGACAGTGCCGGGCATCATTCACGCCGGCAAGACTGGGCATGTTTACGTGCACAATCGGGACGACTGCAGCCTGATCCGCTTCTCCGAGGCGATGGTGGCCCAGGAGAATATGTGGACGCTGCCGACGCCTCAAGGCGCGCGCATGCTGCCCGGCGCCAATGGCGGCGTCGAATGGTCGCCGATGGCGGTCAATCCCGATCTTGGGCTGACCTACGCGGTCAATCTGCACCAGCCCATGAACTACTTCGTCGAGGCCTCCGACTATCCTGGCGGCAAGCTGTGGCTCGGCGGCGCCTTCAAGGTGATCCCTACCGAGGAGTCGTTCGGCAACGTCACCGCCGTCGACTACAACACCGGCAAGATCGCCTGGCAGGTCAAGACGCCGCTGCCGATGATGGGCGGCCCGCTCACGACCGCGGGCGGGCTCATGTTCACCGGCGAAGGCGACGGTTGGTTCAGGGCCTACGATGCCAAGACCGGCAAGATCCTGTGGTCGTTCTTCGCAGGGGCTGGCGTCAATGCACCGCCGGCGTCCTACTCGGTGGACGGCAAGCAGTACATCGTGGTCGGCGCGGGCGGTAACACCCAGATCGACTTTAAGCGCGGGAACAACATCATCGCCTTCACGGTTGATTGATGCTTCCGTCGCCCGGAAAAGGCGACCAATACTAGGACCTGCGGGACGGGGCAGCAATGCCCCGTCCTTTCCTTTAGCTGGATCTCTAGAACCCCGGTCACGAAAGGCCGCCGCCATGGTGCGACTCCTTCTCCCCTTCAGTGCTGGCCGCATCGTTTTGTTCGCAGCCCTCGTTTTGGCGAGCCAAAGCGCGCTTGCCCAAGATCCCATCGAAGCGAAGGCCAAGGTTTGCGCCCCCTGCCACGGCGAAGCGGGCATCCCGACGCAAAAGAACATTCCGGTGATTTGGGGACAAAACGCCGGCTACCTCATCTATCAGCTACGCGACTTCAAGAGCGGCGCACGCAAGAACGACATCATGTCTCCGATCGCCGCGACCATCGATCCCGCCGATGTCAGCGCGCTCGCCACTTATTTCTCGAAACTGAAATGGCCCAATCTGCAGCAGCCGCCGGCAGCGGCCGACGTTGCCACCAAGGCCCAGTCCATTGCGGGCTCGGTTGGCTGCCCGGGATGCCACCTCGCCTATTTCCAGGGCGACGGCACGACAGCCAGGCTCGCAGGCCAGAACCACGATTACCTCGTGAAGACGATGAACGATTTTCGCGACAAGACGCGCGGCAACAATCCCGGCATGTCTGACCTAATGAAATCGATCTCGCCGGATGACATCGCTGTCTTGGGTCAGTATCTCGCTGGCCTCCAAATCGACGCCTATCTCGGTCAGGGACAATAAGACTCAGTCATTCTGCATGTGTCATTGCCCGGAATGACCGGGCAATCCAGTAATCCCTGCCCTAGCAAATCAACGACGGCAGGGGTTACTGGATTCCCGCCTTCGCGGGAAATGACCATGGCGCGATCTAATTTGGGGCGGCGGCAAGCTTGTCGCGAAGGGCGGTGAGCGAGGTGAGATCGCTTGCCGTCTTGCCTTGTTTATCCTTGATCGACTTGTCGGCTCCGCGCGCAAGCAGGAGATCCACTGCCGCGGCGTGGTTGAGCTCGGCTGCGATCATGAGCGCGGTGCGGCCGCGATCGTCCTGATCGTCGATATGTGCGCCGCGATCGAGGAAGAGAGTCATCTCCTCGGTCACATCGTTAATGCCAGCCTCATCTGAATGACCCGCGGCCCACATCAGCGCGGTGAGGTCGTGGCCGTAGCGGGCATTCACGTCAACGCCGTGGTCGAGAAAGACGCGCACCACGGCGGGGAAGCCGCGGCCGGCGGCGTAGACGATGGCGGCCTTGTTCGTGTTGTCGATCGTCTTGGGGTCGGCGCCCTTCTCCATCAGAAGCTCGACGATGGGAACGCTGCCCATATAGGCGGCTGCCGAAAGCGGGGTGATGCCATTGCGGCCGGGGACGCTCACATTGGCTCCGCGCTCGACCAAGAGCTTGACCATGGGAAGCCTTCCGTTCTCCGCCGCCTGATAAAGCGCGGTCGAGCCCTCCAGATTTCGCGCATCGATCGGCGCGCCATGCTCCAGAAACAATATCGCGAACTCGGCCTCGCCGGCTGCAGCCGCGCGCGCAAGAGGCATGGCGCCGAGACGGTCCCTCGCCTCGACCGAGGCACCTTCCTCGAGAAGCCGTTTGGCAAGGTCGAGGCAGCCTTTGTCGGCGGCCGAGAACAGTGCAAGGTTGATCTCGATCGAGCTCGCCTGCCGCTCGATCTGCGCATAGCGCTGCTCCTGGTTGCGGCAAACTTTTGCATTGGCCCGCGCGTCCGTGACGGGAAAAGCGAGAAGCACGAAAATGGCGGAGAGGTTGCCGGCGAGGCGATGGGTGGACGCGCGCATGACCAGTTTTTCTTAGTGACTTCTTTTCGTTCCGTCGAGCCTGCCGCCACTCAAACGCTAGCCCGCGAGCGGCCCTTCAGCCTGCCGCCAAGCCCGCATACCGCCCTGAAGGTGGCGCACGCTCACGAACCCAGCGGCTTGTGCCGCCTGGACCGCCATGGCCGACCTCTGACCGAAGGTGCAATAGAAGACGAGACGCCTGCCGCCGTCCCTTCCGAGCTGATAGAGCAACCCATCGGTCCTCAGGCTTTCCTCCACTTGGGGGTATGGAACGTGCAAGGAGCCAGGGATGATTCCGTCCTTTCGTCTCTCCTGGTCTTCTCTGAGGTCGATCAAGGCAATGTCCGGTTTGCCTAAAACGGCTTTTGCCTCTTCGGCACTGAGCGCCCAGCCTTGGCTTGCGACCACGTCGCGAGCGAGCCCGATATGCATATTGGTGGGAATCGCGACGTCCATCATCTTGGGATTGGGCAAATTGAGATGGCTCATCAGGTCGACGTATTCGTCGATAGACTTGACCTGTAGGCGCGGGTTGAACGCCCTCTCCTCAGCGATGGTCGAGACCGTGTCGCCCTTATAATCGTGCGCCGGATAGACCAGCGTCTCGTCGGGAAGCTTGAGCAGGCGCCCGAACAGCGAATTGTATTGCGCGCGCGGGTCGCCATTCTGAAAGTCGGTCCGGCCTGTGCCGCGAATGAGCAGCGTATCGCCTGTGAATACGCGGTCGGGCAGGATGAAGCTGTAGGAGTCGTCGGTATGGCCCGGCGTATAGAGCGCCTCGAAGCTCAACCCTTCGATATCGACGCGGTCGCCATCGGCCACGCGGATGGACACGACGTCAGCCTTGGTCTGCTCGCCCATCACCGTGATGCAGCGCGTGCGTTCCCCCAGCGCATCGAGTCCGGTGATATGATCGGCGTGGAGATGGGTGTCGATTGCCTTGACTAGCCTAAGATCCAGCTCCTTGAGGAGCTGAATGTAACGGTCCACCCGCTCGAGCACAGGGTCGATGATGAGCGCTTCTGCGCCATGGCGGCTTGCGAGCAAATAGGTATAGGTGCTCGAGGTGCTATCGAATAGTTGGCGGAAGATCATCTTGGATCGAAGTCGAATGGTGGATGCGAGCTTCGTATAGCATGCCGCCCATGCCGTCCAAAACCGACGCCAAGCGCGCAAGCGCCGATCTCAACTCGGTCATCGATCCTCGATTTGGCGATATCGAGGACGACGCGTCGAGCACCCAGCGGCGCTCGCTGCTTTCCCTTGCCGGCAGCATGTTGGTCGAAATCAGTTTCGCCAAGCTGGTTGTGGCTTGGGTGGTGCTGCTCATCCTGCCGGGCCTCCTTATCGGGCTTGCTCCGATGCTGGTCTCCTTCTGGCTGATTACGGTCACCAACAAGATCGCCTCGCTCGTCATCGGCGTGTGGTCGGTAGTGCTGTTCGCGGGACTTCTGGCGCTCGGCTGGTTCGGCTGGAGGCCGCTGTTTCGCTGGGTGGAGCTTAGCTTCTGGTCTCTGAACTCTGTTGTGGTTGAGCCCGGCTACGTGACCTGCCGCGAAGCGCTGCGCCAAGTCGCCGAGCAGCTCTTTGCGCGCCGCCTCGGCGATGTCAGGAGGGGCAAAGTGCGGGCGGCCGCCGCGGCTGTGGCCGGTGTTTTGGTTTTCGTCATAGCGGCCCTCGTCGTGCTGTGGGTGTGGCCAGGGGTTCATCTGTTCGGTGATATCTCGGAGCTGAACTCCTGGAGCCGCGTCGCATCAGCCGCGTTTGCCAATAGCGTGGTCATCGTCGCTTCCTATCTCGGTTTGGCGGCGCTGGTCTGGGGCTTCGCCGATGCCGCGATGGATCAGCCGCGTACTCTTAAGGCCTTTCAAACGACTCCGTTCGAGTCACGGCGCTGGCGCGTCGCGCACTTGTCAGATGTGCATGGGGTCGGCGAGCGTTACGGCTTTCGACTGGAGAGCGGGAGGCTCGGCCCCCGCGGCAATGAGCGGTTCAAGCGGCTGCTCAGACAGCTCGAGGCGACCCATGTGCGTGAGCCGCTCGATTGCATCCTCCTCACCGGCGACATGACCGATGCGGGAATTTCCTCCGAATGGGCCGAGTTCCTCGACGATCTTGCGAGGCATCCAGAGCTTGCGAAGCTCGTGCTGATGCTGCCCGGCAACCACGATCTCAACATCGTCGACCGCGCCAATCCGGCCCGCATGGATTTGCCCATGAGTCCCAACCGACGCTTACGCGAGTTGCGCACCATGTCCGCCATGGATGCGGTGCAGGGAACGTGCGTCCGGGTGGTCGATCGCACCAGGCGCCGGCTTGGCAAGACGCTTGCTGAAGCGATCGCGCCGCACCGCGCGAAGATCGCCAGGTTCGCCGATTCCGCACGTCCCCATTTCTCGACCGAGCTGGCCGATTTATGGGCCAAGATCTTTCCCATGGTAGTTCCGCCCAATCAGTCTGACGGCCTTGGCATCATCCTGTTCAACTCCAATGCGGACACGCATTTCTCCTTCACCAATGCGCTCGGCATGATCTCGGCCGAACAGATCGAGGCCTTCAACATCGTCCAAGAGCAGTATCCAGAGGCCTGCTGGCTGATCGGGCTGCACCACCATCTGGTTGAATATCCTTGGGCCGCCAAGGCGCTATCGGAGCGCATCGGCACTGCCCTGATCAACGGCAATTGGGTGTTGCGGCAACTGAAGCCTTTGGCCGGGCGTGCAATCCTCATGCATGGCCACCGTCATATCGACTGGATGGGCGAATGCGCCGGCTTTCCCATCATCTCCGCCCCCTCGCCCGTGATGGGCGTGACCGACGATGTGGATACCGCCTTTTATATCCACACCTTGGCAATCGCGGGTGATGGCGGGCTGCGCCTGCTCGAGCCCGAGCGCATCATCGTCAAAGGCGAGCAGCGCGAGTCGGTCGCAAGCAAGCAGCCTCAGCGGGCGGGCCACTAGATTCATCTTGCGCCACGGCACACTCTCTATACCTAAGCGGCATGAGAGACACCGTGGCCGAAGATACGATCGCCATCCCGGCGGAATGGGCGCCGCAGAAGGCGATCTGGACCGCTTGGCCGGCCGATCCCGAGCAGTGGAACGGAGACTTGGAAACGCCGCGACGCGACGTGGCGGCGATGGTGCGCGCTCTCGCTCCAAGCAATGGCGTGCGGGTGCTGGTGAACGGCGCGGAGGCGGAAGCTTCGGCTCGGGCGAGCCTCGGAGAGGCCGCCAAGATGGTGCCGGCGAAATACGGAGACATCTGGCTCCGCGATACGGGTCCGATCTTTGCGCGGAACCGAGAGGGCGCCGTTGCGCTCAGATTCCAGTGCAATGGCTGGGGAGGAAAGTTCGACCTGCCCGACGATGCAACCATTGGCGACGAGATTGCCCACCTGGCCGGCACGCCGATCCGCAAATTCGGATTCGTGCTGGAAGGCGGCGCCGTTGAGCATGACGGCCAGGGCACGATTCTCACGACGAGCGAGGTGCTTCTTAACGCGAACCGCAACGGTTGGACGGAGGCCGAAGCCGAAGCCGCTCTTCGCCATGCCTTCAGCGCGCAGAAGATCATCTGGCTGCACGGCGGCCTCAAGAACGACCACACCGATGGTCATATCGACAATGTCGCGCGCTTCGTCGCCCCTGGGCATATCGTATGCCAATCGCCTTTCGGCGCCGACGATCCCAATAGCGAAGCCTTGGAGGCTGCCGGGCAGGCGCTGGAGCGCGCTACCGATGCGCGCGGCCGCAGACTTCGCGTGACCCCCATTCCAAGTCCTGGCCTTGTGCTGGATGACAAAGGCGAAGCGCTTCCCGCCTCGCACATGAACTTCGTCATCGCCAATGGCGTGGTGGTCGCGCCCGTTTACGGGACACCGAGCGCAGACGCGGCGGTCCAGGCTTTGCAGGAGCTGTTTCACGGCCGCAAGGTCATCGGGCTATCGTCGCGCGGGCTGCTCGGCACCGGCGACGCCGGCGGCGGCTCGTTTCACTGCATTGCCCGAGAGGAGCCGGAGTGATGGCGGGGCGCACGATCACCGTCGCGGCCATTCAGACCTCCTATGGCCACGACATGAAGGCCAACATCGCCAAGACGGAAGGCTTCATCCGCGAAGCGGCCAAGCGGGGCGCGAACGTGGTCCTGCCGTCGGAGCTGTTCCAGGGCATCTACTTCCCGACGCGGCAGGACCCGAAATGGTTCGCTACCGCCTATCCCGTAGAGGAGCATCCTTGCGTGCTCGCCCTCCAGAGCCTCGCCAAGGAGCTTAAAGTTGTCCTCCCCATCTCGTTCTTCGAGAAGGATGGCCCGCGCTATTACAACAGCGTCGCAGTCGCCGACGCCGATGGCAAAGTGCTCGGCGTCTACCGCAAGAGCCACATCCCCGACGGGCCCGGTTATCAGGAAAAATATTACTTTCGGCCCGGCGACACCGGCTTCAAGGCGTGGACGACAAAGGCCGGCGTGATCGGCGTGGGCATCTGCTGGGACCAGTGGTACCCGGAGAGCGCTCGCGCGATGGTGCTGCAAGGCGCCGACCTGCTGCTCTACCCGACGGCCATCGGCTCGGAGCCTTACGATCCTTCGCTCGACACGCATAGACAATGGCAGCGCGTAATGCAGGGACACGCCGTGGCCAATGCAGTGCCTGTGGTGGCCGCGAACCGCATCGGCGTCGAGGAGAACGATGGCACGACCCAGAGCTATTATGGCCATTCCTTTATCGCCGATCATCTCGGCGAGCTGGTCGCGAGCTTCGGCGAGACGGAGGAAGGCGTGCTGGTGCATCGTTTCGACTTGGACGAGATCGCGGAATACCGTGCCGAATGGGGTTTCTTCCGCGACCGCCGCACCGACCTCTATGCCAAATCCATCGTGTGAGTATACGCCGTGAGCGAAGAGCGCCCGCCCTTTCCGCCCTTCAGTGTCGACACCGCCATCGAGAAAGTGCGCAAGGCTGAGGATGCCTGGAATACCCGCCAGCCTCAGACCGTGGCGCTCGCCTACACGGAAGACAGCGTGTGGCGGAATCGCGCCGAGTTCCTATCCGGCCGCGCCGAGATCGTCGACTTCCTCATGCGCAAGTGGAACCGCGAGCTCGACTATCGGCTGATCAAGGAGCTGTGGACTTTCCGTGACAACCGCATCGCCGTTCGCTTCGCCTATGAGTGGCATGACGACAGTGGAAATTGGTTCAGGAGCTACGGCAACGAAAACTGGGAGTTCGCTGAGAACGGCCTGATGCGGCGCCGGATCGCCAGCATCAACGACTTGCCGATCGCCGAGAAGGACCGGAAATACCGTTGGCCGCTCGGCCCGCGTCCCCACGATCATCCTCCGCTGAGCGACCTTGGCCTGTAGGGCGAGCCGTCTGCACGAGGGTTGTGCGCAAGTCGCTCCGGCGGGTTAAAATCGGACAATTAGCCTTTCCAAGAGATCGCCATGAGTATCATCGAGACACGCCACGACCAGATGTTCCCAACGCTTGACGCGGGCCAGGTCGAGACCGCGAAGCGCTTCGCCAGTGGTCCGATAAGACATTTTGAACCGGCCGAAATCGTTTTCGATATCGGCCAGCGCAACGCTCCGGCCTGGCTCGTACTCAAAGGCGCAATCGACGTCACGCGCCGAAACGCGCTTGGGACCGAGACGCCAATTACTACCCACCACGCCGGTCAATTTTCTGGCGAGGTGAGCCAGCTCGCGGGACGCGAGGCACTGGCGCGCGGCCTCGCCGGCCCTGAAGGCTGCTGCGCGTTGCCCTTCGATGCGTCTCATGTGCGCGCCTTGATGATCGGCTCTGCCGAGATTGGCGAGATCATGATGCGCGCCTACATCCTGAGGCGGGTCGGGCTGATCCAAGACGGCAACGCCGGCTCGGTGCTGGTAGGCCGGCCCGGAGACTCAGACCTCAATCGCCTGGAGAATTTCCTCCGCCGCAACGGCTATCCCTACACCGTTCTTAGCGCCGACGATGAAGAGGGCCGGACGGTCATGGATCGTTTCGGCGTCCTGCCCGAAGAACTTCCGATTATGCTCTGCCCCAACGGCACGCTGCTGAAGCGGCCGACCGATGCGGAGGCCGGAATTTGTCTCGGCCTCACCCCGGACCTCGACCCGGCGAAGATCTACGATATCGCCGTGGTCGGCGCAGGACCGGCAGGACTGGCGACCGCGGTGTACGCCGGATCCGAAGGCCTGTCGGTGATCGTGCTCGACCAAAAGTCGTTCGGCGGACAGGCGGGCGCCTCGGCGCGCATCGAGAACTATCTCGGATTCCCGACCGGCATTTCAGGCATGGCGCTCACCGGACGCGCCTTCAATCAGGCGCTCAAGTTCGGCGTCGAGATCGCTATCCCGCTCGAAGTGAGCAAACTCGATTGCGGCGATGGGCGTAAGGGTGATCCATTCACGCTCGAGCTTACCGACGGGGGGCAGGTGCGCGCGAAAACCGTGGTGATCGCCTCCGGCGCCCGTTACCGGCGTCCTCCGATCGCCAATCTTTCCATGTTCGAAGGCGCCGGCATCTCGTATTGGGCCTCTCCCGTCGAGGCCAAGCTTTGCGAGGGCGAGGAAGTCGCGCTGATCGGCGGTGGCAATTCGGCGGGGCAGGCCACTGTGTTCCTCGCGCCAAAGGTCAAACGATTGCATCTTGTGGTGCGCGGCGACGGCCTCGAAGCCTCCATGTCGCGCTATCTCATCGACCGCATCAAGGCGCTTCGCAATGTCGAGCTGCACACCAAGACGGAGATCGTCGCCCTTGAAGGCGACCAGGTGACGGGGCTCACCGGGGCGGTATTCCGGTGCAAGACCACCGGCGAGACCCATGCCTGCCCGTTGCGCCACATCTTCTTGTTTATCGGCGCCGATCCGAACGCGAATTGGCTCGAGCAATGTGTGGACGTCGACGGCAAGGGCTTCGTCATCACGGGCAGCAAATTTGCCGCCGGCAACGGCGCGATTGGCCGCCCTCCCCTTCCCCTGGAAACGAGCAAACCACACGTCTTTGCCGTCGGGGATGTGCGGGCGGGATCGACGAAGCGGGTCGCGGCCGCGGTCGGCGAAGGTGCCGCGGTGGTGGCGCAGATCCACAGCGCGCTCGGGGACTGAACTATTCTGCCGGAACCGGCACGCGTGTTTTCTTGCGCTCGCGCGCTCGATCGCCCCTGAGCCAGGACTGCAGCCGCCCGAGATAGAGATAGACGATCGGCGTCGTGTATAGCGTCAGAAGCTGCGACAGCGCCAAGCCGCCGACCATGGCATAGCCGAGCGGTTGGCGGAGCTCTGAGCCCGCGCCATGGCCGAGCATCAACGGCACGCCGCCGAGCATCGCCGCAGCCGTGGTCATCAGGATCGGACGAAAGCGCAGGAGGCAGGCCTCACGGATTGCGGTCAAATGATCCGCTCCCTCGCGCTCGCGGGCAATCGCAAAGTCCACCAGCATGATGCCGTTCTTCTTCACGATGCCGATCAGCAAGATGATGCCGATAATGCCGATCACCGAAAGGTCGAAGCCTCCGGCCATCAGCGCAAGCAGTGCGCCGACGCCGGCAGAGGGAAGCGTGGACAAAATGGTGAGCGGGTGGATGTAGCTCTCATACAGCATGCCGAGGATGAGATAGACGACGATCAAGGCCGCCCCGATCAGCACCGGCTCGTTGGCGAGGGAGTCTTGGAAGGCTTGCGCGTTGCCTTGGAAGGTGCCGACCAGCGTCACTGGAGCTCCCATGTCGGCGACGGCCTTTTGAATTGCGTCGATGGCCTGCCCGAGAGCCACGCCGGCCGGCAGGTTGAACGATATGGTGACAGCTGGGAACTGGCCCTGATGCGAGACTGACAGCGGGCCGACCTGGGTATTGTCGATCGTCACCAGCGTCGAGATCGGCACTGACGCCCCGTTCAAAGGCGATTTCAGATAGATGCGGTCGAGCGTGTTTGGGTCGCCCTGCATCGCCGACGGCACTTCCAGGATCACGTGATAGGTGTTGGTCTGCGTGTAGTACTGCGCGACCTGGCGCTGTCCGAACGCATCGTTGAGCGTGGCATCGATCACTTCGGGTTGGATGCCGAAACGCGAAGCCTGGTCGCGGTTGATGCTGACCATGAGCTGCGGCGCGTTGCCCTGCTGGTCGCTCGTCGTGTCGGCAAGCTCAGGCAGAGTCTGCATCTTGGCGAGGACTTTGGGCGCCCATTCATTGAGCTCACCGATATCGGCGTCCTGCAGCGTGTATTGAAACTGACCGCGGCCGATGCGCCCGCCCACGGTGATGTCTTGCGAGGGTTGGAGCGTGAGCTTCACGCCTTCGATCTCTGCGAGCTTCGGCCTGAGCCGGTCGATGATCGCGCTCGCATTAGTGGTTCGCTCATCGCGCGGCTTGAGCCCGATGAAGAAGCGGCCGGTGTTGGCGGTCTGCGCGCTACCGGTGCTGCCCATCGCCGCGCCGACCGCGGCGATATCCGGGTCCTTCCCCAGCATGTCGCCGAGCTGCACCATCAGCCGCGCCATCTCTTGCGGCGAGATGTCTTGTCCGGCCTCGGCAAAGCCCGTGATCAAGCCAGTGTCCTGGATGGGAAAGAAGCCCTTCGGGATGATGGCATAGAGATGGACGCTGAGCGCCATAGTGGCGAAGAACACGATGAGCGTGATCAGCTGATGACGAAGTACGACGTCTAGCGTGCGCCGATAGAAGGCGAGCATCCCGTCGAACGCATCTTCGATGGCCCGCCAGATCGGGCCGTGCTTCGTTGTTTCGTGATGGAGGAAGCGCGCGCACAACATCGGCGTCAGCACCAGCGATACGAACGCCGATACGGCGATGGCCGCCGTCACGGTGATGGAGAACTCGCGGAACAAACGTCCAACGATGCCGCCCATCAGCAAAAGTGGGATGAACACGGCAACCAGCGAGATGCTGATCGACAGCACGGTGAAACCGATCTCGCGCGAACCCTTGAGCGCAGCGTCGGGCGGCCTCATGCCATCCTCGATGTGCCGATAAATGTTCTCGACCACCACGATGGCGTCGTCGACCACGAATCCCACCGAGATCGTCAGCGCCATGAGCGAGATGTTGTCGAGGCTGAAGCCGCACAGATACATGACTGCAAGCGCGCCGAGCAGAGACAGAGGCACCACTAGCCCGGGGATCACCGTCACCCGCAAGTTTCGTAAGAAAAGAAGAATGACGAGCACCACGAGCGCGATTGTCAGCCCGAGCGTGAATTGGACATCGTCGACCGAGGCACGAATGGTCTCGGTGCGGTCGGACAAGATGTCGACCGTGACGGCTGGAGGAATCGCGGCCTGGAGGCGTGGCAGCGCGTTCTTCACCCTGTCCACAGTTTCGATGACGTTGGCGCCGGGTTGCTTGAACACGACGAGCAGCACCGCCGGTTTGTTGTTGTCCCAGGCGCCAGTGTAGAGATTCTCAGGCCCGTCGATCGCTTGGCCGACGTCCTTGACCCTGACCGCCCCGCCGTTGCGATAGGCGATGATCACGTTGTTGTAGTCCGAGGCCTGCGAGAGCTGGTCGTTGGCGGCAAGGGTGAAACTGCGAATATCGCTATAGAGCGTTCCCTTGGCGGCATTGGTGGTGGTGGCAGCAAGGACGCCGCGGATGTCCTCGAGCGTAAGATTTTTTGCTGCAAGCTTAGCCGGGTCGACCTGCACCCGCACCGCCGGCTTCTGCTCGCCGCCAATCGTGACCTGCGATACGCCGTCGATTTGTGACATCTGCTGGGCGAGGATAGTGTCGGCGTAGTCGTCGACGACGGTGAGCGGGAGCGAATCCGAATGCACACCCATGACGAGCACTGGGGAATCAGCCGGATTGACCTTGCGGTAGGTCGGCGGCGACGGAAGATTGGTGGGAAGCTGGCGCCCAGCTGCCGCGATCGCGGCCTGCACGTCCTGGGCGGCGGCATCGATGTCGCGGTTCAGCTCGAATTGCAAGTTGATCGAGGTCGCTCCCAGCGTGCTGGTCGAGGTCATCTGCGTAACGCCTGCGATCAGGGAGAATTGCCGCTCGAGCGGCTGCGCCACGGCAGAGGCCATGGTCTCGGGGCTTGCGCCGGGGAGCGAGGCAGAGACGCTGATGGTCGGAAAGTCCACCTTAGGCAGGGGTGCAACGGGAAGCAGCGGATACGCTACAAGACCCGCGAATGCGACCGCGACCATCAGCAACGAGGTCGCGACTGGGCGGTGGATGAAAGGCGCCGAGATATTCATTGCGCGCTCGTTTGCAGCGGCGGCGCTTGCATTGGCGTGGTTTGAACCTTGACACCCGGCCGCAGGCGATATTGCCCGCTGACAACCACTTGTTCGCGGGGCTTCAGGCCGCTCTTCACCACCGTCATGTCGTTCAGCGAAGGACCGCCGATGATGGGCTGGTTCTCGGCCGTGTTATCAGGCTTGATAACCCAGGCAAGCAGGCCCTGAGAGTTCCGCTGCACAGCCGCCGACGGGATGGTCACCGCGTCCTTCAGCGTCTCGATGAGCACGCGGGCATGGACGAATTCGCCCGGCCACAGGCGCTCATCCTTGTTGGGAAACGAGGCCTTGAGCCTGATAGTGCTCGTGGTCTGGTCGATCTGGTTGTCGATCAGAAGCAGCTTGCCCTGGCCGAGCTCGTGAGTGTTGTCTTGGTCGAGCGCCGCGACCTGCACCTCGCCCTTTGCCATGGCGTCATGCACCGCCGGCAGATTGCGCTGCGGCAAGGTGAAAATCACCATGGTCGGACTAAGGGCGGTCAGCACGGTGATCGGCGTTTGATCGCCGGCGTGGACGATGTTGCCGGCATCGACCAAACGGAAGCCGACGCGGCCGTCGATCGGCGCGGTAATGGTCGCGTAGCTTAGCTGCGTCTCAGAGTTCTCGATGCCGGCTTGATCGGAAGCAATCGTTGCCTTGAGAGCGTCGACTTTCGCCTGCTGCTGGTCCACGGCCTGCGTGGTACCGGCGCCCTTCTTCATCAGGTCCTGGAAGCGGGCGAGGTCTTTCGCGTCTGAGACGAGTTGGGCCTCGTCCTGCGCCTTCTTGGCCTTGGCCTGATCGAGCGCTGCCTGGAACGGCCGCGGATCGACGATGGCGAGGACATCGCCAGCCTTCACTTTTTGGCCTTCAACGAAATTGACACTCTGCAGCTTGCCGTCGACCTGGCTGTGAACGGCGACGGTATTCGAAGCCTGCACCGTGCCGAGGCCATCGAGATAGACCGGCACGTCGTGCTGGCTCACCTCGGCGACCGTCACCGGCACGGGAGGCGCCTGATGTTGCTTCGCAGGCGCGTTGACGGTTTCCTCCGCCGGCTTTTGATCAATGACGAAGACGACCGCCAGCATAAGGGCGGCGATGCCAAGCAGCCAGGCGAAGCCCCGGCGCTTGCGCCTCTTCTTTGGCGTGACGTGGACCTCTTCCGCCGGCGAGGAGGGCTGTAGCGGCTCAAAAGCTTCGCTGTCGCCAATACGCTCGTGAACGGGCGAATCCATCACCGACGGCTCGTCCAACTCCCCCATGGCGTTGTCCTGCCTTAAGCTGCGAGACATCAAGAGCGCGTCTTTCGGACTCATCATTAGACAATGTAGACGTTGGAATGGTGTCGTCGTGCGAGCCGTGGCACAAGGTCGCAAAAATTAAATATCGGCAATGTCAGGGCAGATTATGAGCAAGCTTCAGACACATTCGGACACATTCGAATGGAAGAATTTTTCCAATCGTATCGGCATCGGTCTATTCAATGCTCCACGTGGACTTGAGGCCGGAGCATGACGGGGCGGCAAAGCATGGTTTTTTTCGGTGAGGCGGAAAATGAAGCGCCCAATCGCCCGGACGCGTCGAGGACGGCGCCCGAGCCCCTGATCTTCGTCGTGTCGGGCGAAGCGTCGGGTGACAATCTCGCCGGATCCCTGATGCAGGCGCTCAAAGCCAAGACCGGCGGCCGCGTCCGTTTTGCCGGCGTGGGCGGCCCGCAAAGCGAACGTCAAGGATTGCAGAGCCTCTTTCCTATGCGCGAGCTCTCGGTGATGGGCCTCGCCGAAGTGCTGCCGCATCTGCCGCGCCTCATCAAGCGGCTGAACCAGACCGTCGCTGCGGCGCGACAGCTCGAGCCCGATGCGATCGTTACCGTGGACTCCCCGGGCTTTTGCTTGAGGCTCGCTCATTACCTGCGTGGGTCGGGTATTCCCATCATTCACTACGTGGCGCCCCAACTTTGGGCTTGGCGTCCCGGGCGCGCGCGCAAGCTTTCGAAGCGCCTCGATCACATCATGGCGCTGCTGCCGTTCGAGGTTTCCTTCTTCGCCAAATACGGCATTGCTTGCACCTATGTCGGCCACCCCGCGATCGAATCCAGCGTGGGGCGCGGCGACGGCGAAGGTTTCAGAGCGCGCCATGGCTTGCCGCAAGACGTGACGCTTCTTTGCGTCGTTCCGGGCAGCAGAGCCGGCGAGGTGCGTCGCATGCTCCCAGCGTTCGGCGAAGCGCTTCTTCTGCTCAAGAAGAGCCACCCCGATCTGCGTGTCGTCATTCCCGCCGTGCCATCGACAGCCGAGGTGGTGAGGAGCATGACGCAAGACTGGCCGCTCGACGTGACCTTCGCGGACATCGCGGAGCGTCCCGATGCCTTTGCCGCGTGTAACGTTGCGATGGCTAAATCGGGGACGGTGACGCTCGAGCTTGCTCTCGCCGGTGTGCCAATGGTCGTTGCCTATCGCGTCAGCGCAACGACCGCCTTCATCGTCCGCCGCATGGGGGTAAGCGTCGAGCACGCATCGCTCGTGAATCTGCTCGCGGGCCGGCAGGTGGTGCCTGAATTTCTACAGGAGGAGTGCACCGCCTCGAGTCTCGCCGCCGCGGTGGATGAACTTATGCGCTCAAGGAAGGCGCGCGAGGCGCAAGATCAGGGGTTCCGCGACGTTGCCAGAGTCTTAGGCGAGCCCACCCCTGCCCCAAGCGAGCGCGCAGCCAAGGTCGTGCTGGATATCGTGCAAGCGCGAATGAACGAAGCAAGCCGCGCCGCTGCAGGCTAGCGTTCGCCGGCGCCCGCCGCCGCGAGGCTGGGCTCGCCTTGCACCTTCTTGAGATGCTCCTCGATGCTCTCATTGATCATGCTCGCTACGCGAAGGGCTTCGCATCCGGCATGGCCATCGACTAACGGCTTGGAGCCCGTCGCGATGCAGTCGAGGAAGGCATCGATCTCGTTGGCAAGACTGTCCTGCTTCTCGACCTGGTAGTTTTCGCTTTCGATGGCCGCGAGCCCCATGACGGCGGGATCGCCGCGCAGGCGATAGCCGGCAATGCGCCCCTCGCCGAGGTCGCAACTGAGATAATGGTTGCGTCCGAATACGCGCATCTTCCGTTCGGTTTTGTAGCTCACCCGGCTCGCGGTGACGTTGGCGATGCAGCCAGACTCGAAATTGATGCGGGCATTGGCAAGATCGATCCTGCGGCCGAGCACTGGCGTGCCGACGGCGTCCACTTTGCTTACCGGCGAGTCCACGAGCCCGATGATCATGTCGATGTCGTGAATCATGAGATCGAGGATCACGTCGACCTCGACACCGCGGTTCTTCCACGGCGAGATGCGGTAGCTCTCGAAATAAAGGGGTTTGGAGATCACCTTGGCAAGCGTGCGGTAGGCGCTCGAGAAGCGCTCGATGTGCCCGACTTGGAGCACGACCTTGCGCTGCTCGGCGAGGCTCGTGAGCGCGTTCGCGCTTCCCACGCTGTCGGCGATCGGCTTCTCGACGAGCACGTGCATGCCGGACTGCATCAGGTCGCGGGCAATCTCGTAATGGAGCGGGGTAGGCACGGCGACACTCGCTGCATCGACCTTGCCGAGAATGCTGCGATAGTCGAAGGCTGGCTCTGCGCCGAACTCGGCAGCGACCGCGCGCGCCCGCTCCTCATTGGTGTCGACCACGGCAACCAGCTTGGCGCGCTTGTTGCGAGCATAGTGCTCAACGTGAAAGCGTCCGAAATAACCCGTGCCGACTACGGCAACGCTGATCTCATCTGCCATGCTTCAACCGCTTCTACCTGCACGCCAACATTGCGCAGATTTATTCTGCCGCTGACGGGGCGCCTGCCAAGCCCGCATGAGCGCCGGGCGCCTTGAGCGAACGGAGAGCTCCGCGCACCGTTCGGATGACGAGATCCTGCGCCTCGTCGGCGAGATAACCGTGCATTGGCAGGCTGATGACACGGTCGGCCAGCCATTCGGCATTGGGCAGGCCGCCCGGCGCCGTGGGGAATTCGCGATAGGCGGGGAGCACATGCAGCGGGCTTGCGTAATGGATCGCCGTCGGCACGCCGGCTTCGCGGCAAGCCTTGGCCAGCTCGCCGCGGCGGTCGGTGACGATCGTGTATTGAGCCCAGACGGAGCTTGCGCCGGTCATTAGCTTCGGCGTCTGTACCACCGCGCCGAAACTTTCGGCGTAATGTTCGGCGCTTCTCTGTCGCGCGACGATCTCCTGAGGGAAAATTGCGAGCTTCTCCAACAGAATGGCGGCCTGGAACGTATCGAGCCGGCTATTGAGGCCGACCTGCCCGCATTCGGTTCCATCGG
>Ga0207706_10000246_pt1 | contig 59254 bp, 38 predicted proteins | sample KBSC53metaG_FD_184318 | JGI IMG/M metagenome (GOLD analysis project Ga0207706, IMG submission 184318) | Corn rhizosphere microbial communities from Kellogg Biological Station, Michigan, USA - KBS C5-3 metaG (SPAdes) (version 2) | ecosystem: Host-associated > Plants > Roots > Rhizosphere > Soil ... | reverse complement strand
GGTAGAACCCATTAACCTGGCTTCAATCACCTGTACAGGCGCATTTACATAATTTGGTTTGCTTAAAAACAAGGCTGCTTTTTTACGATTGCTCATTACGTCAAGCCATTTACAGGCTTCAATAATGGCTTTCATTACATTTTTCAGATCTTCCTTACCCGTTTCAGAGAAAGCTTTATTAACTACCAATGCTTTTTCGGGATGATTTTTCCAAATGTCCTGGCTAGCTATGTGCGTAAAGCCAATGCCTTGTGATGCGGCCACGCCATTCCAGGGTTCGCCAACACAAAAGCCTTCCATGTTATCCACTTTCATATTGGCGACCATTTGCGGCGGCGGGATAGTAATGATGCCGACCGACTTTGCATTTACACCACAGGCTGCTAACCAGTTGCGCAACCAGATGTCGTGTGTGCCACCGGGGAAAGTCATAGCAAAAGTCACCTCTTTTTTTGCTTTAACTTGTTTGATAGCTGCGCTTACTTTCTTAATATCCTTATAGCCAACAATGCCACAAAAATCTTTTGAAAGTGTAATAGCTTGCCCGTTATCATTCAAAATCATGGCGATCTTCATTTCAGAACCCGCTTTGCCACCTATTCCCGTGTAAACCGAAAACGGCATCGAAAACAAACAATGGGCTCCATCCAGTTCGCCATTTAGAATTTTATCGCGCACAACGGCCCATGAAGCTTCTTTCGACAACTGTACATCAACGCCATATTTGGCAAAAAAGCCCATTTCTTTGGCTACTATTAAAGGGGCGCAATCCGTTAGCGGGATAAAGCCAAGCTTAATCACTCTTTTAGGAGGGTGAGCACCAACTATTGAATTAACCAATAACAATAGCAAAACGCATATTAAAAGAATTTTTGATCGCTTATTGATATTTTGAGTCATGATCTTACTTTTTAATAATTTGATTATTGTTTGATTGCAACCGGTTTAGAATAAAAGAAATCGGGTGTAAATTTGAACATAACATAAGCCCAGGTAGCCGTTTTATCAAAGGTTGCGGCTACCGCATCGGTAGTGGCCTGCCCTTTGGCAAATGGCATGCTATCTGTCGCTTTCATCAGCGAATAACCAAACTCTACATTGGTAAACTTGTTCATGTTATAGCTGATCACGAAATCCCCCTCTTTGCCAAGGTTCCTGTTTATCACAGTACCATCTGCTTTTTTCATGTTTTTATTGAGCGAAAATGAATGCAAATCAAGGCCTACAGAGAGTATATTCGTGGCATATTTGATCTTGAAATACGGGTTATCCAAACCACCCGCCGCCGAACCAGCGCCGGCATAGAAATAATCCATATAACCCCAGAATTTATGCGGCGTTCCGTATAGCGGATCAAAACGGTTGTCTTTCCCTGATGGGCTAACTGCATCGTTACCGGAAAGCACATCATAACCGGGCGTAAAACTAAAGTTGCCTTTTTGATAGGTTAAGGCAACTGTATAATGATAAGCGTTAAGACTAACATTATCGCGGTCGACGCCGGATTGGTGATAATAAGCCGCTTGTAACGCGAATTTTCCAAAATCAGAAGCATTGCCTAACGTATGGTTGATCATTAAACCATATGTGTAGCGATGTATGGGTGAATAATCATAAGTATCGGCTGCGCCGTTCGGAACAAAGCGGCGACCGTATACATACCCTGTGGCAGCACTTCCTACAGAATCAAGCCTGTATTTTCCAAAATTATCGTTAAAGAATAAAGCGGAAAACTTAGTCTGATTGAATTTTTTACTTATATATAAACTGGTGAATGTTTTATAATCTTGTGTAGCTCCGTTAGTACTTGGGGGATTGCTGTAAACTGGTGTGCCCTTTTTTGAGCTATTGTTTACTGCACTTCCGGATGGCGCAAGCGGCACTATCCCCGCAGGTGTTGGAACTAATGTCCCTGAGCTGTTTTTAACATAAGCCGGAATATTGCCAGGCGTATAATCGGTATTGGTTATGCCATAGGCATCGGTATTTTGGTTATAGGCGTATCCCAAATCAACCTGCCAGCCATGATGCATCGTTTTAAGTAAAGCCATATCATGCCGGCGTGCCTGTTGAAGCCAATCCAGGCTACCGATCAGACGCACATCGTCATAGTTTAATTCTTGTCTGCCAATTTTAAGGGTAACTAAATCAAAAAGCTTAGATTTGATAGTTGTATCTGCTTTATTGAACAAAGTCAATTCAGCCCAACCCTCGTGTAAAAACAAACGGTTGTCAGTAGCTGAAATTGAAGAAGCATCAGCTCCCCATACTCTGACGTCCTGCACACTGGCACCAAAAGTTAACCTATCCCACTTATAACCAAAATTTAAACGGGTACGCTGAGAAATGAAGACAGCAGCTTTAGAATCATTAACTACAAGATTGCCATAGCCGTTGCGATCCTCGGCACGGGTGCGTAACTGCCCGGTTAATGTTATTTGTGCCTGCGCTTTTAACGCCAGACCACAAGCAAGAAATACAATTATTGTAAAAGGCTTGTAATGTTTGAGTACATTTTTATACATTTGAATAGGTTTTTTATTTGTTAAAGCAATGAAAACTGAATAACCCTGTCTGGACTGCGACCTCCGGACGGGGCTTTTTTTTTATTTAGATTTTAACCATAAGCGCTAAAATTTAATCTGTTTTAATTTCCGACGTCGTTAATTGATATAAATATACCCTGATTAATATATTCTTCCAATAAAAACTGCCTTTTTGCTGAATTTTTGTGATTTAAGTTATATAAAAGTCGATTTTTTATAAATAATTCAATTTAATTCCTTTGAATATTGGCCAAAATGACATTTTATAAAATTTATATTAGATAAAAATTGAATTTTTAAGGTGATTTTTGGTAAAATAAATGATATAAATAGCTATTTTCTTCTTAAAATGTCAAAACGCTGATTATTTTTAGAAAAAATAAAGCTAAAATTGCCATGTGTATTTATTTATTGATGTAAAAACGTCAGATAAATATAATTTTGACCTTAAAAGTGTATATGTTACACCTTAAATAACTGAAAATGAAAAAAAATGTTTCAATTTGTGATGCCAATAGCTGTTTTATGTGTCGAAACTGTTTGAAAGAATGGCAACCAGCCATAGCTTTAGGTAAAAAGAATCTGAAATTGAAAAAAGGAGAGGTGCTTTTCAGGGAAGGCGAGCCGGTAACAGGGGTGTATTTTGTATATTCCGGTAGTTTGAAGGTATATAAAAGGTGGGACGAGGATAAAGATTTGATCATACGATTTGCAAAGGGTGGTGCTATAGCTGGTCACCGTGGCTTGGGTGGTAATTTGGTTTATCCTATATCGGCCGCGGCGCTGGAGCCTAGTGTTGTCTGTTTTATTGATACTCAACTGTTTGAAGCAACGCTAAAAACTAATAGTGAATTTACTGCGCAGTTAATACATTTTTTGGTACAGGAGCTATATGAATCTGAAAAGAAGATGCGCAATCTGGCGCACATGCCTGTTAAGGGCAGGGTAGCCGAGGCTCTTCTTCATTTAAAGGAGTTGTTTGGCGAAAACGACAAAGGTTTTATCAATATCGACCTTAGTCGCCAGGATCTGGCATCGTTTGCGGGTGCTACCTACGAAACTGTTTTCCGGATGATCAATGAGCTTGTAAAAGACAAGCTCATTAAACTATCCGGAAAAAGTATAGCGATTGCCGACCGCGACGGTCTTGCCAAACTAGCAGCTGGTTAAGCAGCTACGCCACGCCAATGTAAACCCTTCCATCCTGAACCTTTACGGGATAGGTCTTGATCTGGAATTCTTCCCCGCTCAGGCATTCGCCGGTCAGCAATGAGAATGTTTTCTTGTGAAATGGGCAGGCTACCTTAGGTTCGCATGCTTCGCCGGTGCTGCCGATCATGCCGCGTGATAAAACCATTTGTTGTTTATGCGGACAAAGATTCTGTGTAGCAAACCATTCGCCCCTGCGCGAAAAATTATAGATCGCAATTTGCTCATCGCCATGCTTAACGCAAGCACCGCCATTTTCCGGGACGTCATCGCTATAGCAAGCCATCACCCATTTGATATCTACCAATGTTTCCATAATCTGATAAATTTTAAATCCTAAAACCTAAACTCTAAATACTATTGAACTATTAAACCAGTGAACTTCGATTACCATTTCGCCTTTAACTGCTCGCGCATTGGCTCAAACTGCACCGTTGGATCTTTTTCTTCCGGTGCGTTGATGAAGTGTGCGAAGCGTTTTCTTAATTCAGGGCTGTTTACTACTTCTTTCCACTCGCAGTGGTAGCTGTTAATCAGTGTCTGCATTTCTTCTTCTAGTGATGCGCCAATGCCGAGGCTGTCGTTTATTACCACATTTTTCAAATAGCTTAGGCCGCCTTCCATTTTATTTAGCCAGGTTGCGGTACGCGTTAGCGGGTCGGCTGTTTTGATGTAAAACATCAGGAAGCGGTCGAGGTATTTCACTAATGTGTCTTTATCGATATCGCTCGCCAATAGTTGTGCATGTTGTGGTTTCGAACCGCCATTGCCGCATACATATAAGTTCCAGCCTTTTTCAGTAGCTATTACACCAAAATCTTTTGATTGTGCTTCGGCGCACTCGCGGATACATCCGCTAACGCCGCCTTTGATCTTATGCGGGGCGCGTATGCCTTTATATCTGTCTTCAATTTCAATTGCGAAGGATACGCTGTCGTGCAAGCCAAATCGGCACCAGGTGCTGCCGACGCAGCTTTTTACGGTACGTAAAGCCTTACCGTAAGCATGGCCGCTTTCAAAGCCTGCATCGATCAGTTCTTCCCAAATCAGAGGCAAGTCGTTCAAGTGTGCGCCGAACAGGTCAATACGTTGTCCGCCGGTTATTTTCGTATAAAGGCCATATTTTTTTGCGACCTGGCCTAATACGATCAGTTTATCGGCGGTGATCTCGCCGCCCGGCACACGCGGAACTACTGAATAGGTGCCGCCTTTCTGGATGTTGGCCAGGAAACGATCGTTGCTATCTTGTATCGTATCCTGTTTCACAATGACATCGTTCCATAGGCTTGAGAGTATGCTTGCTACCGCCGGCTTGCACACCTCGCAGCCATCGCCTTTGCCAAAGTGGTCCAACACCAGGTCGTAGCTTTTCAGCTTATTTATCTTAACCAGGTCATAAAGCTCTTGTCTTGAGTAGTCAAAATGTTCGCAAACTACATTTTTAATATACTGCCCATTGGCTTTCATAATGCCAGCGATCAGGTCTTTTACCAATGGCACGCAGCCGCCGCAGCCCGTTCCGGCTTTTGTGCATTTTTTAATGCCGTCAACGGTAGTGCAGCCGTCATTCACAGCATCGCAAATCGCGACTTTCGTTACGGCCTCGCATGAGCAGATCAATGCGTCATCGGGTAAGCTTAAGACACCGGCCCCTTCGCTTGCGGATTCACCGCGAGAGCCTAATATTAAATCTTCCGGATTTGGCGGCAGTATAATTTTATTATTGACGGTCTGCAGCAGCATATTATAAGCGTCAGCTTCGCCAATCAAAATGCCGCCAAGCAGGTATTTGCCATCATTGCTGATATTGATGCGTTTGTAAACGCCCTTGTGAGTGTCTTCAAAAATGATAGTCCGGCAATCGGGCTCAGTTACGAATGCATCGCCAAAGCTAGCCACGTCTACGCCGATCAGCTTTAATTTTGTACTCATGTCAAAGCCGTGAAACGACTTTTCTGCGCCGATCAGTTGTGATACAACAACGTCGGCCATTTCGTATCCGGGTGCTACCAGGCCGTAGATCATATTTTCATGCAGTGCGCACTCGCCGATAGCAAAGATCGATTCGTCGCTGGTTTGCATCTTTTCATTAACAATGATACCGCCGCGTGAACCTGTGTGTAGTCCTGCCAGTTTGGCTAGTTCGTCGCGCGGACGTATGCCCGCGCTAATAACCAGCATGTCAATTGTTAAAGAGGTATCATCGTTGAATTTTAAAGCATCAACCTTGTGTTCGCCTGCAATGTAAGCCGTGCTCTTATTTAAATGGATGTTTAACCCGAGTTGGTTGAGTTTAGACTGCAGCATGGCGCTTCCGGCCGAGTCGATCTGTCTCGGCATTAACCGCGGGGCGAACTCTATAACGTGGGTTTCGCTGATACCAAGATCGATCAATGCTTTGGCGGCTTCCAGGCCAAGAAGGCCGCCGCCCATTACGGCGCCCCTTTTTGCATTGGATGCATAAGCCTTTATCAAATCAAGGTCTTCGATAGTTCGGTATACAAAAACACCTTCCTTTTCAATTCCCGGAATATCCGGCACGAATGCGGAAGAGCCTGTAGCTAATACCAGGTAGTCGTATTTTAGGTTTAACCCTTTTAAAGAGTGAACCGTTTTGGATGTTCTGTTGATCTCTTGTATTGGATCGTCAAGATGAAGCGTTATATTGTTGTCCGCATACCATGAAACGGAAGAGAGTGAAAGGTCTTCAGCCGATTTGCCGGCAAAGTATTCGCTCAGGTGAACCCGGTCGTATGCGCGGCGTGGTTCTTCGCCAAATACTATAATATTGTAGTTAGCTGATCTGGCTACAAGCTTCTCGCAAAACTTGTAACCAACCATACCGTTGCCAACTACTATGATGGTTGGTTTCGACATATTAGTTTTTTAAATGTTAAAGCAATTTTTACAGTAAATGCACTTAAGTTGCGACCAAAAATGTATTTACAATAACAATATTAGTCAATTTTATGCTATTTGTCAATAAATGGCTGATATTTTTAACTGTTTTTGATGATTTTTATGATTATTGTAATAATTAACTAAAATTTACTGCTATTTTTTAGATAATTTCATGACTTAAATCATATTTATTATCTTATTTTGTATAATAAAGTTAATTTTTGACCATTTTGTTTATCAAATACAAAAAGTTATCAGAAATTATTGAAATATGAAGACGAAAAAAGTAATTCCTGAGTTATTTGTATTGGGAGCGGGTCCTGGAGACCCTGATTTATTGACTATTAAGGGATATAAAGTGCTGGAAAAGGCTGATGTTGTATTATATGATAATCTTGCAAATAAGGAATTACTGGATATCGCACCTGCTCATGCAGATAAAATATATGTAGGTAAACAACCTTATGGAGAATACACGCCGCAGGAGTCTATCCTGGAAATGATAAAACACTACTGTTTCACAAAAGGAAAGGTAGTGAGATTGAAGGGTGGCGATCCTTTTATATTCGGGAGAGGGTTTGAGGAGATTATTTATGCGAGACAACTTGGAATCAAAACTCATTTTATACCAGGTATAACCAGTATGCAAGCTTGCGGATTGGAAGATATTCCGCTTACACACCGGGCGGTGAGTGAAGGTATATGGGTGGTGACAGGCACTAAAAAGGATGGTACGCTGTCCGGCGATCTGCGTTTGGCTATGCAAAGCAATGCAACCGTAGTTATCTATATGGGAATGAAGCAGCTGGCATCTATTGCCGATACCTACATACAGGAAGGCAAAGGGGATATACCGGCAGCTATAATACAACATGCTTCACTGAAGCAACAAAAGTCAGTGTCTGGATTGGTTAAAGATTTGCCCGCGATGGCAGAAAGTAATGGATTGACTTATCCGGCTATTATTATAATAGGATACGTAGTTGAGTTAAGGGACATTTTAAATATGAACGATCATGAAGGTACGCATTAAAGGAAATTCGTTGAGGTACAGGCTTTCCATGACAGATGTTGCTCGGTTTGCACGGGATGGTTATGCAGAAGAGGTGATTGATTTTGGAAAAACGCAGCTGACCTATGCCTTACAAAGAGGCCCGACCCTCAGTCTTGAGGCCGAGTTTATGAATAACAAGATCATTGTTTTTATGCCTTATAGCTGGGCCGATGAATGGGTCGAAACAGATCGTGTTGGCTTCGAACAAAAAGGACCGCTTTATTTGCTTGTCGAAAAGGATTTTCAATGCATTGATAATGTTGCTGAAGACCAGACCGACAATTATCCTAATCCGAGTTTGATTTGTTAATCATAGATAATACAGCCCGTTTTTTAAAAATGCCACCTCCTGCTTCTGGTTTGGGCGGGTTCTGTACATAGATAAAACCTATGACCGAATAAAAACAATCGATTTTTTCTATCGGAAGTAGTGTTTTAAATTTGGGAATACGCAAACCAAATTTAAAACTATGGAAAACTCGGCAAATGACATCAGCAAGTGCCCATTTCACAATGGCAGCATGAAAAACAACGTTGGAGGTGGCGGCACTAGGAACCGCGATTGGTGGCCCAATCAGCTTAAGCTGAGCATCCTGCGCCAGCATTCGGCGGTATCTAACCCGATGGATAAGGATTTTAATTATGCAGAAGCTTTTAAAAGCCTTGACCTGGAGGCTGTGAAACAGGACCTTCACGCCCTGATGACCGACTCTCAGGACTGGTGGCCGGCCGACTTTGGACATTATGGCGGACTGTTCATTCGTATGGCCTGGCACAGTGCAGGAACTTATCGCATTACCGATGGCCGCGGTGGGGCAGGGCAAGGGCAGCAACGTTTTGCACCATTAAATAGCTGGCCCGACAATGTGAGTCTTGATAAGGCACGCAGGTTACTTTGGCCGATCAAACAAAAATATGGCAATAAAATTTCATGGGCCGATCTGTTGATTCTTGCGGGTAACATTGCCTTGGAGTCGATGGGTTTTAAAACATTTGGTTTTGGCGGTGGTCGTGAGGATGTATATGAAGCAGACGAGGCGGTATACTGGGGTGCTGAAAATACCTGGCTGGGTGGTGACATCCGTTATGCACACGGCGATGAGGGTGTGACGAAAAACGGAGGCGTACTTGTATCGGATGATGATGCCGATGGCGATATCCACTCACGCAACCTGGAGAAACCGCTTGCCGCTGTGCAGATGGGGCTAATTTATGTAAACCCGGAAGGGCCAGATGGCAACCCTGATCCTGTTATGGCTGCTAAAGATATCCGCGACACTTTTGGCCGCATGGCAATGAACGATGAAGAAACTGTTGCGTTGATTGCAGGCGGGCATACCTTTGGAAAGACTCACGGTGCCGCTCCGTCAAGCAATGTAGGTAAAGAACCTGAAGCAGCAGCAATAGAAAACCAAGGCTTTGGCTGGAATAACAGTTATGGCTCAGGAAAAGGTGCCGATACCATTACCAGCGGGCTCGAAGTGATTTGGACAAAAACACCTACCAAATGGAGTAATGATTTTTTTGATCACCTGTTTAATTATGAATGGGAGTTAACTAAAAGTCCGGGCGGTGCACATCAATGGGTAGCAAAAAATGCAGAAGCAGTTATCCCTGATGCATTTGATTCTAACAAAAAGCATGCTCCCAGAATGCTTACTACCGACCTTTCTTTAAGGTTCGATCCGGAATATGAAAAGATATCGAGACGCTTTCATGGAAACCCCGATCAATTTGCAGACGCTTTTGCCCGCGCATGGTTCAAACTGACCCACCGCGATATGGGTCCTCGTGAACGCTATTTAGGCAAGGATGTTCCCGCCGAAGTGTTGATCTGGCAAGACCCTGTTCCCGCTGTGGATCATCAGTTGATCGATCAAAATGATATTGCAGTGTTGAAGGCAAAAGTTTTGGAATCAGGCTTAACCGTTTCTCAGCTTGTTTCAACTGCCTGGGCCTCCGCATCTACCTTTCGTGGCGGTGATAAACGCGGCGGCGCAAATGGCGCCCGCATTCGTCTTGCGCCTCAAAGATACTGGGAGGCAAACAACCCTGCCCAGTTAAACCATGTGCTGACTATCTTAGAAGGTATCCAAAAGCAGTTTGGCGACGGTCAAAGCGGCGGTAAGAAAGTTTCATTGGCTGACTTGATCGTACTGGCCGGTTGCGCCGCAGTAGAAAAAGCCGCGAAAGACGCAGGGAGCAACGTTACTGTCCCATTTACACCGGGTCGTACGGATGCTTCGCTTGAACAAACCGATGTTGATTCTTTCCTGCATATGGAGCCGGTTGCTGATGGTTTCCGCAATTATCGCAGCAAAACCGCCCGAGTACGCACAGAAGAGTACCTGGTGGATAAAGCGCAATTGCTAACGCTCACAGCACCCGAAATGACCGTTCTGGTTGGCGGTATGCGCGCACTGAATGCCAATTATGATGGCTCGCCGCATGGTGTCCTTACTCATCGTCCCGGACAACTCACCAATGATTTCTTTGTCAACCTGCTCGACATGAGCACTGCCTGGAAACCAACCGGTGACGAAAGGGAACTGTTTGAAGGACATGACCGTAAAACCGGCGGCTTTAAATGGACGGCAACACGTGCCGACCTTATATTTGGCTCTCACGCTGAATTGAGGGCTATTGCCGAGGTATATGGCGAAGCTGGAGGAGAAGGCAAATTTGTAAAAGACTTTGTTGCTGCATGGAACAAGGTGATGAACCTTGACAGATTTGATCTGGCTTAACTTCAATTAATTAATTGTGAAGATATAGTGTAACAAAGCCCGGCGTGTGCTGGGTTTTGTTTTTATATACTTGATAATTAGCTATTTTATTTATCAATTGTAGTTGATACCTTGAAGCTTTATAAGATGACAAAAGGATTGCATGAATATTTTGAAACGATCGTTTCAAAATTGTTATCTTTGTATCATCATCAAAGACAATCAAAAAAATGAAAAGCTTAGAAAATAAAGTAGCTGTAGTTACCGGAGGTAACAGCGGCATAGGCTATGCAGCTGCACAGGAGTTCGTACAGCAAGGCGCCAAAGTGGTTATTACCGGTCGTAATAAAGAAGCAGTTGAAAAAGCAGTTGCTGAACTGGGTGTAACCGGAATTATTTCCGACCAAAGCAAACTGGATCAGATCAGTCAGCTGGCTGCAGAAGTAAAAGAAAAATTTGGAAAAGTAGATGTGCTGTTTGTAAATGCTGGTTACGCAAACTTTAGTCCGGTGGAAAGCGCCACCGAAGAACATTTTGATTCAGTAATGAATGCGAATTTCAAAGGCCTCTATTTCACTGTTCAAAAATTCCTGCCAATTATCAATGACGGCGGTTCAATTATCTTCAACGGATCCGTGAACGCTGTTCTGGGTATGCCAGACAGTAGTGTATATTCAGCCAGCAAAGCTGCTGTATTGTCATTTAACAAAGTACTGGCCCGGGAACTGGCTCCCCGTAAAATACGTGTGAACACCGTTTCTCCGGGTCCGATAGAAACCCCTCTTTATGGAAAATTAGGTTTGAGCCGGGAGCAGGTAAATGGTTTTGGCGAAATATTAGGACAAAGGATATTGCTTAATCGTTTTGGTAAAGCTGAAGAAATTGCCCGTGTAGTTCGCTTCCTGGCCTCGGATGATTCTTCATTCATCACCGGAACTGAAATTACAGCCGACGGGGGCTTAACTGTAAACGCAGTTGTATATTGATTGAATTGCCCATACTCTAAGACACTGGTTTAGGGTATGGGCAATTCATAGTATCGCTCAAACCAAAACCAATTGGGTTTGAGATGTGTACTTTTGTGTGGAGGGAATCATGGCACGAAAAAAAGAATTTGACGAAGATGAATTGCTTGAAAAGGCCACTAACCTTTTCTGGAGAAGGGGCTATAACGCCACATCAGCGCAAGATTTAGTAGACGAACTGCAGATCAACCGGTCAAGTCTATATAACACCTATTCTGATAAAAAAACATTATTTCAAAAAGCTTTAAAAAAGTACCAGGAGCAGCAAACGGAGGCTGTTCTTGATTTGCTAAATAAAGCGGATGATCCAGAAAAAGCGATTAAACAGGTTTTTGATAACCTGGTAAAAGAAAGCAGTGAGGATACCGTGGCAAGGGGCTGTTTTATGGTGAATACCGCAGTTGAAATTGCGGGACAGGATCAGGAGATCGGAGCCATAGTGCGTGCTAATAATCAGAGTGTGGAAGATGCTTTAAGCGAAATTATAGAAAAAGGGCAAAAAATGGGGCAGTTCTCAACTAGCAATACGGCCCGTGCCTATGCTCGTTTCCTTTTTGGAAACATAAATGCTTTGCGCGTTATCGCCCGATCAGGTGGCGACAAAAGTGCGCTGAACGATGTTGCCAATATTGCTCTGGCTTCCTTGAAATAAGCATTAATTCAATTCAATGTAAGATCTTCATTCATCAGTTTTGCCTGATAGATTGAATTAGCCAGAAACCTACCTTTGCCGTCATGACGGGTAATAAACCGACCTCATTTGGATTCATGTTGACACGGCCAGCCTTGTCTTTGTGGTATCCCAACTGGACGTTTCTATCGTAAATGTTGCGCTACTGCAGATATCGAAATCTTTGTCAGCCGGGGTAAGTTCATTGCAATGGATAGTGGATGCCTATACCATCGCCTTTGCTGTATTTATGCTTTCGGCAGGCGGTATGAGCCAGTTGCGGTATATCATGGAGCTCAATAAGCCTGATTGGATTCAGGGTATTACAGGGCATTGGCTCTGCTATCATGATACCGAGTTCCTTATCTATTTTAAATCATAACTTTTCGCATCAGCCTCACGATAAGCGCTATTAGCTCAGCAGGTGGTTTGTTGATCTATGGTGTGCTGATCTATAAGTATTTGAGGACTTCCTGAAATAGTGAACACAACTTTAGCATAGGTTAAATTGGATTGACAGGTATTAAGATTATTACGATATTAAGCCTGTTAATCAGCTTTCACAATACCTATGGAAAAAATCAAGAGAAGGGAATTCATAAAAGATACACTAATTATTAGTGCCGGAGCGGTTGTCGCACCAAAGCTGTTATCCGCAGAAACATTGCCGCCTGCTGCCAAAAAAGTAATCGTTGCCGGCGCTGGTATCACTGGGCTTTGCTGCGCTTATGAACTGATGAAAGCAGGCCACGACGTGATAGTACTTGAGGCGTCGGGCAGATACGGCGGTCATGTGTTTACCGGGAGAGATGGATTATCTGATGGTCTTTACGCTGATTATGGTGCCGACCATATAACTAAACCCGGCTACGAACGTTTTTTTGAATACATAGAAGAATTTAAGCTGACTGCTATTCCTTATCCGAATGCAGAAGGTTCAGAATATAACTATGACAAGGATGCCCTTAAAATGATTGGCGGTAAGTTTTATACGGCTGAGCAGTTAAAGGATCCTGCGACTCTTACCAAATTTGGATTTAACGAAAAGGAAGTAAAATTTTTGTCGGAGCACCCGATGTATGAATTGGGGTCTTACTACATTAAGCCCTACCTCAGTAAATTTACCGATGCCTATCAACCGTTCGGTGTCGGTTATGATGACCTGGATAAAGTGCCCATCTCTGAAATCTTTAAAAAAGAAGGTGCTTCTGCTGCCGCCCTTAAACATTTAGGCGGGCATAATACTTCGGCCCTGTATTACTTATGGCGAACGGCGATCATGGATTTCAGGAAAATACCTTATTCCGAAGGTGAGACATTTCACCTGAAAGACGGTAACGAACAACTGCCTATTGCTTTTGCAAAGCACTTGGGCGAACGGGTGAAATTGAACAGCCCGGTAACTGCCATCAAGCAAAGCAAAACCGGGGTAACAGTATCATATCGCCCATATGGTGCAGAAAAGGAAATTGACCTGAATGCAGATTATGTGGTGAATTGCATCACATTGCCGATATTTAAAAGCATTCCGGTTATACCCCCTCTTTCGGCCGAGAAGCAGTATGTGGTGGATAACCTTGCGTATTCCTCACATCCATTTTATGTGTTCGAGGCCAGCACTAAGTTTTGGCTGGATGATGGCATCAAAAGCATCAATATGGAATTTGAGCACCCGGATATTTCGTCCATCTGGCTGGAAACAAACCAGGTAGACACCAGGCGCGTTATCCTGAAGGCTTTCGGTCCAGGCGGACTTTCTCCGCAGCGTGTACTGGCCGCATTCAGGCAAGTATATCCCGGTAAGCACGACACTATTGAACAGGCTTTAACGGTAGACTGGACACGCGATAAATTTGCGCCCGTATGCGAGATGGAGCCATTCCCGATAGGAGAGATGCACAAATTCTGGCCGCAAATATTACAGCCGGAAGGACGTCTATATTTTGCCGGTACTTATGCTGATAATATGAGCCGGGGAATGGAGTCATGCCTGCGGTCAGCTCAAAGGGTGGCGCAGGAAATCGGTAAAATATGATTTCGGATCTCGGATTTTCGCTTTTGTTTATTTTTTAAAGGTGCTCAAAACGGCGTCGCCGTTTTCGATGTCGTATTTAATATGTCAAAATGAAAATTACTAAACCAATAATAATCTTTTTTTCTGTTTTTCTTAGTTTGATCTTCTTCTCTTTTATTAGGTTTCAGCAGGAGAATCATCCTCCTATGGTGAAGATCGTATCGCCTCAAAGCAACAATTCTTTTGATAAAGATGCACCCATAACCTACAAGATCAGCGTGTCTGACAAAGAGGACGGTGAATCTAAATTTGATGAGATCAATCCAAAAGAAGTGCTGATGGAAGTGCGTTATTCGAAAAACGGAAAGCCGATGCCGGCGAGCCCTCAAAGTAATGGCGTAAATATCATCATGACGTCTAATTGTGTTGCGTGTCACGGTTTTAATACCAAGGCGATGGGACCGTCATTTGTGGACATCAATAAACGCTATTCAGCTACAAAAGCCAATGCTGATAGCCTTGTAAAACGCATACAATATGGCTCAACCGGAATTTGGGGGAAAGAAAAAATGCCGCCGCATCCGGAGTTATCGGCGAACGATATCAAAAACATTGTGCAATGGATTACCAAAAATGCAGCTGATCCCAATGTGAATTATTATGTTGGCACCGAAGGTTATTTTCGCTTTAAACCCGATGCGCAGACGGGCACTTACCTGCTTACTGCAAGCTATACTGATCACGGGTTAAAAGATATGCCTGACAAGAAATTGAGGGGAAAGGATGTGGTTACCATAAGGATTAAATAACATTCCATATTGGTTTATTATTTCAAATTGATAGATTTGATAGTAAAACCAATTCCGCCTAAATTCCTGATATGAAAAGAAAATTTACTGCCCTGTTTGCTTTTGCAGCAACAGGTGTATTGGCAGTTAATGCACAGCAGGCACAGCAATACTCTGCAAAAAATAAAACGGTTAAGGTTTATGCAACCGAAAAAGGTTCAGACAATCGCATAACCGCTACGGGAACACTGTATTTTGAAGATAAACCACAACCGGTGGAGACCGAGGTTGCTGTATTTGTCGATCCGTCCAAAAAGTTTCAAACGATGGTCGGTATAGGCGGTGCATTGACTGATGCCTCAGCCGAAACGTTCTACAAGTTGCCCAAGGATAAACAAAAAGAATTTCTGACAGCTTATTACGACAAGACTAAAGGCATCGGCTACACTTTTGGCCGTACTAATATCCAAAGCTGCGACTTCTCGAGCGATAGTTATAGCTATATTAAAGATGGTGATGCTGCGTTGAAGACTTTTGATATCAGGCACGATAAAAAATACCGCATTCCTTTTATTAAGGAGGCGATAAACGCGGCAGGGGGTAAGCTGAATATCTTCGTTAGTCCGTGGAGCCCGCCAGGATTTATGAAAACCAACCATGATGTATTACATGGTGGTAAGCTGGACAAAAAGTATGACCAAAGTTGGGCGAATTTTTATGGGAAATTTATCCGGGCTTACGAAAAAGAAGGCATCCCAATCTGGGGGCTGAGCGTACAAAATGAGCCTATGGCTACTCAAACATGGGAATCATGCTTGTACACTGCCGAAGAAGAGCGCGATTTTGTGAAGAATTTCTTAGGCCCTACACTGCAAAAACAAGGATTATCATCCAAGAAATTAATTGTATGGGACCATAACCGCGACCTGCTTTACCAGCGTGCAAGCACCATATTAGAAGACCCTGCTGCCGCAAAATATGTTTGGGGAGTAGGTTTTCATTGGTACGAAACCTGGACTGGCGCCGGAATGAACTTTGCGAATGTAAATCTTGTTCATCAGGCATTCCCCGATAAAAACTTAATATTTACTGAAGGCTGTGCCGAGAGATATGATGCAACTAAGCTGAACGATTGGTCGTTGGGTGAAAAGTATGGAATATCTATGATCAACGATTTTAACGACGGTACCGTGGCCTGGACAGACTGGAACGTATTGCTGGACGAGAAAGGTGGCCCCAACCATGTGGGTAACTTCTGCTTTGCACCAGTACATGCCGACACCAAATCAGGTAACCTGATCTATACCAATGCTTACTATTATATAGGTCACTTCTCAAAATTCATTAAGCCAGGTGCCCGGCGTATTGTTAGCGCAGCCAGTCGTGATAAACTACTGACCACCGCTTATATGAACCCCGACGGTAAACTTGCTATTGTGGTAATGAACAAAACCGACGAAAAGATCGATTATTCTTTATGGATAAAAGGCAAAGCTGCCAAAGTGAGTAGTAATCCGCACTCCATTGAAACTTTGGTAGTTCAATAAGCCGCATCCCAACCCCTCTCTCCAAAAGAGAGGGGGCTTTTATTATTTTATCAAAATCAACTAATCACTGATTACTCCGACCGCAAACTTTTCACAGGATTAGCCATTGCAGCTTTTATACTTTGATAACTTACCGTGAGCAGGGTGATGACGATGGCCCCAAACGCTGTTGCGCCAAATATCCACCACGATAGTTCAGCATGGTATTTATAATTGTTGATCCAGCCGAGCATAAAATAGTAAGCAAGAGGTATCGCAATAAACAATGAGATGGTAACCAGCAACACAAATTCCTTCGACATTAATCGCCATAGCCCAAATATCGATGCGCCTAATACTTTTCTGACGCCAATTTCCTTGGTTCGCTGTTCGGCCATAAAGGATGCCATTCCGAACAATCCCATACAACTGATGAAAATAGCCAGAATGGTGAAAAAGCCGGCTAATTTGCCAATGCGTTCTTCGGTTGCAAACTTTTTAGCGTACTCTGCGTCGGTAAATTGGTAATCAAATGGACTATCAGGGTCATATTGCTTAAAAGCTGCCTGCAACCTGTTAAGTGCATCATGGGTACTCAGTTTGGGATTTATTCTAATATCAATTACCCCGCCTGCACCTTTTAATGAATGAAATATAGTCGGTTTAACGGGATCATAAGGCGAACTCATTATCATGTCACGCACCACACCGATCACTTTGAAGTTATACCCCTGCCCCCAGGTAATGACCTGCCCGATAGCATTTTTGAACCCCATAAATTTTACGGCAGCCTCGTTCAAAATCATCGCTGATGAATCGCTTAAAAAAGCCTTCGAAAAATCACGGCCGTCAATAATTTTCCAGCCTGCTGTTTTCCCGAATTCGGGCGTTACATCTACAGTAGCAAAATCGTCCTGCAAACTTGGGTCTTTGCCTTGCCAGGTGAGCCCGCTGTTGTTCGACCATACACCGGTCACCGGGCTGCCGGATTCGGCCATGTCTACTATCGTTCCCGATTGCAGCAAGTCATTCCTGATGGCATCAAAATGTTTGTGCACAGCATCATTTTTCATTATTAGCTGTACCAAGCCTGTGCGGTCATAACCTACCGGGCGGTTTTTGGTATACTGTACCTGCCTGAAAACTATAATTGTGCCGATAATCAACGCAACGGATACGGTGAATTGCAGTACTACTAATATTTTACGGGGCAAAGCGGCCAGGGCACCTGCTTTGAACGTCCCTTTGAGGACCTTAACAGGCTGGAAAGAGGACAGGTAAAAGGCCGGATAGCTCCCCGCGATAACACCTGTGATCAGGCTAAAGGTCAAACCAATCAGCCAAAACAGCGGATTGGCCCAAAGTATGACCATTTTTTTATCGGCCACCTGGTTAAACCATGGTAAACATGCTTGTGCGATCACCGTTGAAAGGAGAAATGCAAAAACAGCAACCAGTAATGATTCGCTAAAAAACTGACTTATCAGCTGTTTACGAAGAGACCCTAATGTTTTGCGGATGCCCACCTCTTTTGCGCGTTTCTCTGACCGTGCGGTACTTAGATTCATGAAATTAATACAAGCCAGTAGCAGCACAAAAACCCCAATGATGGCAAACATCCAAACAAACTGTATAGCGCCGCCTGTATTTACACCGTTTTTAAATTCACTGTATAAATGCCATTTGCTCATCGGTTGCAGAAAGACCACGGCTTTAAAGGTAAGCCCTACCTTATCTCCGTTAGCCGCGAGCCCTACCATCTTAAGATCCTTAATACGTGTCGAAACTTTAGTAATATTAGCGCCAGGATTGAGTTGGGCGAATATCTGCCACGAATTATTTCCCCACCTGGTGGCTGCCTGTTTCAGCCATGGATTAGTGGTCATATACATATCCCATGGTGCTATGAAAGTAACATCTTTAAAGTCCGTATTGTCCGATATGTCTTCATATACCCCGGCCACTTTAAGGCTCCATTGATTATCAATTCTGATCATTTGATACATCGGGTCTGCATTGCCAAATAGCGCCTTTGCAGTCGTCGCGGAAAGTATAATTGAACGCGGATCATTCAAAACTTTGCGACTCCCTTTCAGCATTTTTAAGGTAAGCAAGTCAGGCGCTTCTGCTTGCATATAATTTCCGGATTTGGTCAGTTTTTTATCACCATGAGATAAAATATGATCGCCAGTCCAGGTAGACAACACCACGTATTTGAAGTCTTTATTGTTGCCCGTATAATCCTGGCGCAGTTTAGTGCCTAATGGAATAGGCATAGCTGTTTGCGTGCCTATATTTCCATTAAAGGTTTGATGCTGCATCACCTGCACAATATTATTGTAGCTTCTGAAATGCTTATTAAAAGATATTTCATCCCATATCCACAAACCAATAAGCATCGCTACCGCCATACCTACCGACAGGCCCGTAATATTAATAAACGTGTGTGCCTTGTTCTTCAATAAGTTGCGCCACGCAACTTTTAAATAATTCTTTATCATGATTATAAATCTCTAATTTCTATATTCTAAACTCTAATGACTAATAGTTCTTTATTATGGTTTTAGTTCTTTATCATGTTTTTAGTTCATTAGTCATTAGTATCTTACAGTTACTGCCATTACTATTCTGATCGTAAACTAGTCGCCGGATTCGCCATAGCTGCTTTCAAACTTTGGTAGCTCACGGTAAGTACCGTTATCAATAGTGCACCCGCCGCAGTCACGACAAAAATCCACCAGCCCATCGCTGAGCGGTAGGTGTAGTTTTCCAGCCATTTATGCATGAAATAATATGCTACTGGTGAAGCGATCAATAGGGAAATAACTACCAAGCCGACAAAATCTTTCGAAAGTAACCGCCAAAGGTTGAATACCGATGCGCCAAGTACTTTTCGCACACCAATTTCTTTTACACGTTGCTCGGCGGTAAAGGAGGCCATGCCAAATAACCCGAGGCAACTGATAAAGATGGCAAGCCCCGCAAATGAGCTGGCGAGTTTGCCGACACGCACCTCGTTATCAAACTTTTTGGCATAATCGTCATCAGCAAAGCTGTACTCGAATGGGGTAGAAGGGTCATATTTTTTGAATATTGCGCCAATCTTATTGATGGCATCATGAGCACTTGTATTGGGGCTGAGCCGGATATCGACATTAGTTAGACCTTTGCGCACGTAATAAAAAGTTTGTTCCACAGGTTGATAAGCAGATTGGCTGATCATGTCCTTTACCACGCCAATGATCTTGTACTTGCCATTTCCAAGCCAGGTAATAGTTTGGCCAATAGGGTTTTTGAAGCCCAGGTATTTTACGCATGCCTCATTGATAATAAAACCTGATGAGTCGCTTTTGAGCGCCGGGTCAAAATCGCGCCCTTGTTTTATTTCCCATTTAACAGTTTTGCCAAATTCAGAAGAAACTGCCAAGCTTTTGAAGTTTTCCTGCAAGGCAGGGTCTTTGCCCTGCCAGGTAAAGCCGCCATTGGTGGATGTGCCATCGGTTATACGGGTTTCGGAACTTGACACCGATGCAACTACACCGCTATTTAAAAGATCATTTCTTACCGCATCATATTTTTTGGCGATGTAATCTGTTTGCAACGGTACGATCATGAGGCCGCTTACATTATAGCCAATAGGACGGTCTTTAGCATATTGCACCTGATTGAAAACAACGATAGTGCCGATGATCAGCACGATAGAAACGGTAAACTGAACCACCACCAGTACTTTGCGCGGTATCGAAGCCAGGCGACCTGCCCGGAATGTGCCTTTTAGAACTCTTACCGGGTTAAAGGATGATAAATACAAAGCCGGATAACTGCCGGCTATAAGTCCGGTAAATATGGTGAAACTGATACCGGCCAGCCAGAATAACGAACTACCCCATGGCATCGACAACTTTTTACCCGCAACATCATTAAAGAATGGGAGGGATAATTGCACAAATATTATGGCGAACAGAAATGAAAAAACGGCTATGACCAGAGATTCGCAATAGAATTGTGCGATCAGTTGGTTCCGCCTCGAGCCGACCGATTTACGTATACCCACCTCTTTGGCGCGTTTTTCGGAACGTGCCGTACTCAGATTCATGAAATTGATACACGCCAGCAATAGCACGAATATGCCAATGACGCCAAAGAGCCATACATACTGGATAGCCCCGCCGGTGTTTATACCGTTTTTGAAATCGCCGTAAAGATGCCAGTTGTTCATGGGATGAAGGAAGATGACCGGTTTAAACCGCGCATCGCTGTTTTTAGTGTGCTCAAGATCCTTCATCTTTATATCTCTGATCTTGTACGAAACCTTGTGCATGTTAGCATTGTCGGCGATTTGAACGAAAGTCTGGAACCAGCTTGCACCCCATGGATTATTAAAGCGGGTATCATAATGCTGATCTTTTACCAGTAATTGCCACGGAGAAATAAAGGCCAGGTCGCCGAAGGATGAGTTTTCAGGAAGGTCTTCGTAAACTCCTGTTACCTTAACCGTCAGCACGTCATCATGGTCAATCTTAATAGTTTTCTCTATCGGGTCGGCGTCACCAAAAATGGCTTTAACTGCAGATTGGGAAAGCAGTATTGAGTTAGGCTCATTCAGCCCGTTCCGGCTACCTTTGATTATTTTCAACGACAACATATCTATAACGCCCGGCTCCATAAAGTTGCCGCTAACCTTCAGGTTTTTATCACCGATAGAAAAGATGTGCCCACCGGTCCACGAAGACATGATCACATGCCTAAAATCGCCGCCATATTGCGCACGAAGCATCGGACCGAGGGGATAAGCCTGGCTGTTCCAGGTATCAGTTTCGTTATTGATCCACTGGTTTTGCATCACCTGCGCAATACGATCGTGGTTCGGGATGTTCTTGTCAAATGATAGCTCACTATACATCCAAAGGCCTATCAGCATAGCTACAGCCATACCCACGGCCAGCCCGCCAATGTTGATCACTGCCGACGCCTTGTTTTTAAGGAGGTTCCTCCAGGCGATCTTTAAATAGTTCTTTATCATGATTATAAAACGCTAATATCTAAACCCTAAACTCTAATGACCAATGACTATTCACTCCTCAAGCTCTTCACCGGGTTGGCGGTTGCTGCCCTGATCGCCTGATAGCTTATTGTGCTTAAGGCGATTAAGAAAGCTAATACCCCGGCAATGCCAAATACCCACCAGTTAATTGTTATTCGGTAAGCAAAATCCTGCAGCCAATTGTGCATAATAAACCACGAAACAGGGACCGCTATGATGAACGACAACACGACAAGCAACAGAAAATCTTTAGATAGAATAAAGACGACATTCTGTACAGATGCTCCCAATACCTTACGGATTCCCATTTCTTTTGTGCGTTGTAAAATATTATATGCTGATAGCCCCACCAATCCAAAGCAGGCTATCAATATAGCTAGAGACGCAAACAGGGTGAACATCTCGCCAAAACGCTGATCGCTTTGATATTGGGCATTGAATTCATCATCAAGAAAGAAATAATTGAAAGGATCATTAGGGAAATACTTATTCCACAAAGCTTTTACAGTAGCAACAGTAGGCTGCAAGTCTTTGGTTTGCAGCTTAATTGAATAAACATTGCGTGCATTTGGCCGCAGAGAGATCAATTGCGGATCGATAGGTTTTTGAAGCCCCATGTGGTGGAAGCTTTGTACTACGCCAATCACAGTAAGTGTATCGCCATTGGATATTTTTTTGCCGATGGCATCCTGCGGATCTTTAAATCCCATTTGGGCTAATGCCCTGTCATTCAATATCGCACCTTTTTTATCAGTGGGGAAATCTTTTGAGAAATTTCTTCCTGCCAGCAGTTTCATGCCGAACTGGGGTATAAAATCATAATCTACACCAAGCCGGTACACTGTTGAGCCGCCAAGCTCCTTATGGTCAAGGCTTTCAAAACCATTCGTCCAGTAGATCTCCTGACCCATCACATTACTCGACGAAGTCATACTTTTTACCCCGGGCGTATTGAGTAATGCCGTTTTAAAGGGCTGCAGTGCATCTTGGTACACCGAATCGGGAATCGATTGTACGCCGCTTAATACCAGGGTCTGGTCGATATCGACGCCAAGATTCTGCTTCCGCATAAAGTTTACCTGCTGGTAGACAATGATGGTGCCTACTATAAGCACTACAGATATTCCGAATTGCACAATAATTAAGGATTTTCTTAAAATCAGTCCACCCGAAGTATTTTTAAAAGCGCCTTTCAGAACGGCCACGGGTTTATAATCCGACAGAACAAAAGCTGGATATAGTCCCGAAAGCAATGTGCCTGCACAAAAGATGGCAAAAAATATCAACCAGTATTTTGCCGACATGGAAAAGCCGGTTGAAACATCCTTACCCATCAGGTTATTGAACCACGGTGTTAACACTGCTACAGCAAAACCGGCAAGAAGAATAGCTGTAATATTTAACAGAACATTTTCCAGCATGAACTGCCTGATCAAATTCCCTTTAGCGGCCCCTAAAACTTTACGTACACCAACTTCTTTTGCGCGCTCAACGGAGCGTGCGGTAGACAGGTTGATATAGTTAATCCAGGCAATGCCCAGAATAATAAAACCGATGAGAAACATGAAATTGACTGCGCTGCCGCTGCCGTTCACTTCGGCTTCCTGGTTGTAATTAGAGTAGAGGTGTATGTTGCTAAATGGGATAATAAACAACTTGTTGCCTGAGAATTGGGCACCCTTCGCGCCCTTGCGCTTATTAACATATTTGGCAGCAAACGCCGGCATTTTTGCCTGGAAAGCTTGCAAATCGGTACCTGGCTTTAATTGCAGATAAACATAGAAATCATACCAGCCGATAGCGGTATTGGCAGAATCATTTTTATCCCCTTGCTCGCGCAAAGCCTTACGGAGCGTTTCGTACGAAACCAGGTAATCGATAATAAGGTGTGAGTTTTTAGGATAATCTTTAAACACCCCGGTTATTTGGTATGTGTCTGGTTTGGCCCTGCCGTCACCGTGAGATTGTAGGGTTTTGCCAACAACATCTGTAGCACCAAAATATTTACGCGCCATGCTTTGCGAAATGATAATCTTATTAGGTGCATCCAATGCTGTCGCATTATTTCCGGCAGCTAGGTCTACACCCAACATGCTGATTGACGAAGGATCAGCAAAATAGCCTTTCTTTTCAGAGAATTTGACGTTTTTTGCATCATTGCTCAGCAAGAGCTCGTCATCTATCAGCCGGCAGTAGTTTTCAACTTCAGGATAATCCTTTTTCATCAGCGGACCGAAGGCAGGATAGGACGTGGCTGACTGCCACAGCAATTTCCCCTGTTTATACTCATCCAGCCGGATGCGGACAATCCGCGATGAATTCTTTTGAAAGGTATCGTAACTTCTTTCATACGACACATATTGAAAAATGAGCAGGCAGCACGTAATGCCTATGGTAAGCCCGAGGATATTCAATGTGGTATATCCTTTTCTTTTCAAAAGATTACGCAGGCTGATGACGAAAAAGTTTTTTATCATGAGGTTAGTTTATTAGTCATTGGTCATTAGTTCATTGGTGCCTAACTGCTATTACAACTGCTACCTTTACTCCGATCTCAGGCTTTTCACAGGATTTGCCGTAGCAGCTTTTATACTCTGATAGCTTACAGTCAATAAAGTGATAGCCAGCGCGCCGAAACTGGTTATACCGAATACCCACCAGGAAATATCTGTACGGTAGTGATAATTCATTAGCCATTTATGCATAAAATACCAGGCGAGTGGCGATGCGATTAACTGCGACAGGATAACCAGCTGTATAAAATCCTTAGATAAAAGAGCCCAAAGATTTACAACTGTTGCACCTAATACCTTGCGAACGCCAATTTCTTTAAAGCGCTGTTCAGCAACAAACGATGCCAGGCCGAACAGGCCGAGGCATGAAATGAAAATGGCGAGGGTTGCAAACACACCGGCAAGCTTTCCAATGCGTTCTTCGGCAGCGAATTTGACCGCATATTCCTCATCAGCAAACTTGTATTCAAATGGTGCTGATGGAATGATCTTCTTGAATACGGCCTCGATTTTTGGTAAAGCCTCACTGGCGCTCACTTTTGGATTGATCTTGACATTGATCTGGCTGGTGCCCACATGTCCTTTTATCATAAACATGGTAGGGGTGATATCATCATAAGGCGATTCCATGATCATATCCTTCACAACGCCCAGTATTTTGTAATATCTCATCGGCTGATCCTGGAACTTCCAGCTTACATCTTCGCCTACAGGGTTTTTTAATCCCATATATTTTGCAGCAGCTTCGTTGATGACCATACCATTTGAATCAGTTGCAAAAGCCCTTGAAAAATCGCGACCACTTACGAACTGCCAGCCAACCGTTTTTCCGAATTCAAAAGTGACCGGGAGCGTACCAAACGAATCATTCAGGTTAGGATCTTTGCCCCTCCATTGAAAACCGCCATTACCGGATGCGATTTCGGTTACTTTACCAAAAGACTCTGACATTTCGGAAACTACGCCGGTATTCTTCAGTTCAGATCGCAGAATGTCGTATTTCCCATCAAAGTCGCTGTTTTTCTTCTCGATCATAATAAGGCCTTCGCGGGTATATCCCACTGGGCGATTTTTGGCGATCTGTATTTGCTTATAAACGACGATGGTGCAGATGATCAAGGCAACTGACACTGTAAATTGCGTCACTACCAAAACCTTACGTGGGATGGATGCAAACCTTCCTGCTTTAAAAGTTCCTTTCAAGACTTTAACCGGTTTGAATGATGACAGGTAAAGGGCGGGGTAACTTCCGGCTATGATGCTGGTGATAAAAATGAATGCGATACTCACCAACCAGAAATAAATGCTTTGGTAAGGCATGCTTACTTGTTTTGCTGCCAGCTCATTGAATCCCGGCATCGCAAGTGTAACAATGACAAGTGACAGACAGAATGCCAGCATTACAATAAGGAATGATTCGCTCAGGAATTGCCCGATCAATTGCATACGTAACGATCCTACGGCTTTTCTGATACCTATCTCTTTGGCGCGTTGTTCTGACCTTGCTGTGCTTAAATTCATAAAGTTGATGCAGGCCAGAAACAATACAAAAGTTCCGATAATGCTGATCAGCCAAACCATCTGAAGGGGTCCATTATCAGGTTGACCGCGTTTATAACTATGTAAATGCCAATCGCGCATCGGCATCACCATCACCTGTGGATTTAGCGCGGCCTCATCTTTAAACTTAACACTCTTTAGGTTTTTTAATTCCGCATCTTTAATGTTGTGCGATACCTGTTCAAAGTTGCTATTTGGTTCGATTTCGGCATAAATTTTCAGGAAGTGATTTTGCCAGTCAATCATTGCGCTTTGTTTGATCCATGGATTGTCGGCAAACCACAGATCTATAGGGGATAGGAATTTAAGATCTTTGAACTGCGTATTGAGCGGCAGATCTTCATAAACCCCGGTAACCTTAACATCAAACTTATTATTCATTCTCATCACCTGGTTCACGGGGTTCGCATTCCCGAAAAACGCTTTAGCAGTTGATTGGGAGAGCATGACAGAGTAAGGATCTTTTAAACCCAACCATGAACCATGGATCATCTTTAAGGTGAGCATCTCAGGCGCGTCAGCATCCATATACAAACCGGTTCTTGAAAGTTTTTTATCGCCTGCCGATAGTATATTATCGACATCCCATGAGGCCATTACAATATGCTTGAAGTTTTCCTTGTAATTGGCCTTCAATTCCGTATACAAAGGAAATTGCACAGAGTTGTTCACTCCCTGCGTATTGGTTCGGCGATCGACCATATGCGTTCTTATTTGCCCGATGGTTTTATAGTTTTTATGATAGGCATTGAATGACAACTCATCCCACACCCACAAACCGATCAGCATAGCTACGGCCATGCCTACAGCCAATCCGCCGATATTGATCAGGGAAGTAACCCTGTTCTTAACAAGGTTACGCCACGCAACTTTCAGATAGTTTTTTATCATGACTTTAAGTTCATTAGTTCACTAGTATCTAAGCGCTACTGCCGCCGCAACTGCTACTCCGAACGTAGGCTCTTCACTGGATTCTCCAAAGCAGCTTTAATAGTTTTAAAACCCGATGTAAACAAGGCTGTAACCAACATGCCGCCCCCACTTAATGCGAATATCCACCAGCTTATATTGGTGTGGTCGGCAAAGTTTTGCATCCATTTGCTCATCGCCCACAATGCTACAGGACTTACGATCACGAAAGCCAGCAGGATAAGCCACGCCATCTCAGTAGACAGCAGCATCACAATTTGCGTTACCGTTGCACCCAATACTTTGCGCACACCAATCTCTTTGGTCCGCTGGGTAGTGGTATAAATGGTTAAGCCTAACAGTCCAAGACAGCTGATCAGAACAGATAAACCTGTTGCCCAGTTCAGCAATGACACAGTATTTTGCTCATTTGCGTACAACCCGGCTATGCTTTCATCAAAAAAATGGTATTCAAAATCGTCTTCAGGATAGATCTGCTTCCAGGCCCTTTCCATAGATGAGATGGCTGTTTGCCATTCATTGCCATTGGCCGTCTGCGATTTCAGCGCGATATGCAATGTGCCATTGAAGTAGAAGTTGGTACTCGTCAGGATAGCCAAGGGAGCAATGGCCGCGTGTATCGATTCCTGGTTGAAATCGGCCACAACGCCCACGATCTGCATGTCTTTATCACCATTGAAATTGCTGATCACCTTGCCGACAGCATCTTGCGGGCTTTTAAATCCAATTTGTTTTGCAAGCGTGCTGTTAATTAGGAACCCTTTTGATGTGTCGCCGGGCATCAGGTTCCTTCCCGCGAGCAGTTTAATGTGGTAGACTTTAATGTAATTCTCGTCGCCAAATTTTAAACCCAGGTTTTCAATCTTGATTTCTTTTTTTCCGTCTTTGTATGACCCCTCAGTTCCATGCGAGTCGTCAGAAGTGGGCGCATCACGGCCCATACTTATTATATCGACTTGCGGAATGGCCCTGAATTTATTAAGAAGTACCTGGTTTAAACTTTCCTGCCTGTTTTTCCATGGTGAATTGACGATCAGGATAGCATCTTTTTTAAAGCCCAGATCTTTATGCAGCGCATAATAGATCTGCTTGCTCACGAGGATGGTTGCCATGATGAAGAACTGAGCTATAGCAAACTGCGCCACGGTAAGCGATTTACGCAGCAATGCTTTACGTGTTTCTTGTCCTTTGCCTGCCTGGTTTTTCAATACTGCTATCGGTTTATATCCAGAGAGTACCAGTGCGGGATAAAAGCCGGAAGCCAGACTGACAATAATGGTCAGCAAAACGAGAAACAGGATAACGTTTGACTGTGCAATAGGATCGGTTTTGACGCCAGGCGGAATAAAGCCGGCAAAAAAATTGAGAATGACCGGGACCAACATTGCTGAGATAATAACAGCCGTAAGCGTAAGTAAAAATGTCTCGCTAATAAACTGAAATACCAATTGTTTACGGCTGCTGCCCATTGTTTTGCGTATGCCGATCTCTTTGGCCCGTTGTGCTGATTGGGCAGTAGTAAGATTGATGAAATTGATACAGCCCAACAATAACAGAAAGAGCGCAATGCCCGAAAGCTCCAGCATTGTAGTTTTATCTGCAACACGTCCGTTAAAGGTCCCGTAAGTGGCATTGAAATGAATATCGGCCAGCGGTTGCAGCGCAAATTGTTCCGTTACGCCTGGCCTCGACTTATAGTTTCTTTTCTCAATGTCGTTTATCTGTTTCTCGATATGGGCCACTGTGGCTTGCGGTGCTAACTTGATGAAAAGCTGGTAATCCGGACTGGTGCCTCCCCAGTTGTTCAAGCGTAATTGCTTTTTTAATGATGGATTTGAGAATGCAGTTGGAAATGAAATAAAATCGTGAAAAATGAGATCAGTATTTTGCCTGATCGTTTGCACTATGCCGCTTACTGTAGTTCTTAAAGTATCATAGATTACGGTTTTCCCAAGCATTTGCTCATAGCTTACCCCCGGGAAATATTTTTCTGCTTGTGCAGAAGTAAGTACCACCTGGTAAGGGGCGTTCAACGCCGATTTAACCGAACCTGCGAGCCACTTATATTCAAATAGTTTAAAATAGTCGCTGTCGGTCACTATTACATTGTCCTGTATTTTGAAACGTGATGATGCTTTACTCCCATTTGAGATGGTCACATTCGGTTGCGACAGTCTGAAGATAGGAGCGGCCTGTTGCAAGCCGGTAACTTCGTTTTTAACTGCCCAGGGCAAAGGCCCGCAAACACCGGGGTTATGGCCAGGTAACCCTGAAAACGAAAAGTTAGTCACCACACGATATATACGGTCGCCATCCTTATGAAATTTATCAAAGTTCAGATCGTAATGTATCAGCAGGTAGATAACCAATGCCGCGCTAATGCCTATCGACAAACCGATAACGTTGATCAGCGTAAACAGCTTATGCCGCCAGAAATTCCTGAATGCAACTTTGAAATAATTCCTTATCATGGTTTTAGTTCATTGGTCATTAGTCATTAGTTTATTGGTGTCTAACTACTACCACTGCTACTCCGACCGAAGGCTTTTCACAGGATTCGCTGTAGCCGCTTTAATACTTTGAAAGCTAACTGTAAGCAAAGTAATAATTACCGCTCCTGCTGCCGTCAGCACAAATATCCACCACGAAATTTCCGTATGATATTTATAGTTCATTATCCATTTATGCATAAAATAATAAGCTAACGGGCTGGCAATAAATAATGAAACAGTTACCAGCGCCACAAATTCTTTTGACATCAACCCCCAAAGATTAACGACAGAAGCGCCCAATACTTTGCGTACGCCGATTTCCTTGATGCGTTGTTCAGCCATAAAGGAAGCCATGCCAAACAGGCCCATACAGCTGATGAAAATTGCCAATATGGTAAAAATGCCGGCAAGTCTGCCCGTGCGCTCTTCGTCAGCAAATTTTTTAGCGTATTCCGTATCCGTAAACTGAAAATTGAAGGGGCTTCCGGGATCATATTGCTTATAAATAGCTTCCACCTTTTTAAGTGCTTCACTTGTTCCTATATGTGGATTAAGCTTTACGTTGGTGACACCCCAATCACTTTTTAATGCATGAAACACTGTTGGCATAACAGGTGAATAAGGCGATTGCATCACCAGATCACTTACTACACCGATGATGTTATAGTTACCGCCGTTCCACTTGATAGGTTTGCCAATAGGATTTTTTAAGCTCATAAACTTTACCGCTGTTTCGTTGACAACAAGACCTGATGAGTCACTTAAAAACTCCCTGGAAAAATCGCGCCCCTGTTTAATTTGCCAGCCAATAGTTTTGCCGAAATCCGGTGAAACGCCAACTACGGCCATATCAGGCTGCAAACCTGGCGGCATGCCCTCCCATGAAAAGCCACTCTGATCCGACCAGATGTCGGTTATCGGGCTTCCCGACTCGGCTATTGAGGTTACCGCACCTGATTTAATCAGATCATACTTCACCGCCTCGAAATGGTTATGAATGTCCGGTGTTTGATGATAGACCTGTATCATGCCCGCACGGTTGTAACCAACCGGGCGCTGCTTGGTATACTCGACCTGTGTGAAAACAATTATGGTACCGATGATCAGCGTTGCTGAAACAGTGAACTGCAACACAACTAATATTTTGCGCGGCAAAGAAGCTAAGCGACCTGCGCGAAAAGTTCCCTTAAGTACTTTGACCGGTTGAAATGATGAAAGGTAAAATGCCGGATAGCTGCCCGCGATTACCCCTGTAAACAGGCTGAAAGTTATGCAGATGATCCAAAAAAGGAGATTTGACCATGGTATGGCTATTTGTTTATCGGCAACCTGGTTGAATGGCGATAATCCCAATTGTACCAGCATAAGAGCGAATACAAAAGCAAAGGCCGACACCAATAATGATTCACTGAAAAATTGAGTAACAAGCTGCTGACGTAATGACCCCAACGTTTTGCGTATGCCCACTTCTTTGGCCCTTTTCTCAGAGCGGGCAGTACTTAAGTTCATGAAGTTAATGCAGGCCAGCAGTAAAACAAACGTGCCAATAATGCCAAACATCCACACAAACTCTATATTTCCGCCTACGATCACTCCGTTTTTGAACTCAGAATACAAGTGCCATTTGGTCATTGGATGTAAAAAGAGCGCCGGTTTAAAGCTGAGGCTGAGTTTGTCATTCACGGCTGTAAGGGCGTTCAATTTCAGGTCCCTGATACGCGCTGAAACCTGGTCGATATTTGTATTAGCGTTCAATTGAGCAAATATTTGCCATGAATTATTACCCCACTCGTTTAAATTCCGCTTGGTCCACGGATTGGTAGAAAGATAAAGGTCCCAAGGAAGTATAAATGCCATGTCGTTGAATGAAGTATTACGTGGCAGGTCTTCATATACGCCGGTAACTTTTACAACAGTTTTATTGTCGATCTTAACGATCTGATTCATTGGATCGGCGTCGCCAAAAAGAGCTTTGGCAAGCTTTGCGGATAGTACAATAGATGAGGGATCTTTTAAGGCTGTGCGTTTTCCCTTAAGCATTTTTAAAGTCAGCATATCCAGCGCTTCGGGTTGCATACAGTTGCCACTTTGGCCCAATTTTTTGTCCTTGTAAGCAACGATATGCCCCTGTGTCCATGTTGACATCACCACGTATTTGAAATCTTTGTCAGGGCCCGTATAGTCCGTGCGCAGTTTTGGTCCCAGCGGTAACGGTATCGAACTTTGAGTGCCACGCTCGCCGTTAAAGGTTTGGTGCTGCATCACCTGCACCAGGCGGTTATAGCTTTGAAAATATTTATCGTAAGACAACTCGTCCCATATCCACAAGCCGATAAGCATAGCGACAGCCATGCCTACCGACAAACCAGTTACATTAATAAATGTATGCGCCTTATTTTTGAATAAATTCCGCCAGGCGATTTTCAAATAATTCTTTATCATTGTTTTAGTTCATTAGTCATTAGTATGTTCCCCGATAACTGGTTAACTGGTCACCGATTAACTGATTACTCACTCCTCAGACTCTTCACCGGATTTGCCAATGCCGCTTTTATACTCTGATAACTTACCGTCAATAAGGTGATTGCCAGTGATCCAAAACACGTCACAGCAAAAACCCACCACGATAATGGTGTACGGTAAGTATAGTGTTGCAGCCAAGTATTCATAAAATTGTATGCCACAGGCATAGCTATAAGCAAGGCGATGATCACCAGCACCACAAATTCTTTCGACATTAATTGCCATAAACCAAAAACAGAAGCGCCCAATACTTTTCGTACACCTATTTCTTTTACCTTTTGCTCGGCTACGTAAGATGCCATGCCGAACATGCCGATGCAACTGATAAATATGGCGAGCAGTGCAAATGAGTTCGCCAGTTTACCCACACGTTCTTCACTTGCAAATTTTCGGGCATAATCATCATCAGCAAACTTGTATGAGAATGGCACCGATGGCGAATAGTTTTTGCAGACAGCGGCAATCTTACTCAAAGCCTCGTGTGCACTTATCCGCGGATTAACGCGGATGATAACATTATCTAAGGCACCTCGACCAATGCGGAAAATAGTTTGTTTTACAGGTTCATATGGTGATTCCATCACCATATCTTTTATCACTCCAATTACAGTCAGGTCTTTTTTACCGACATGAACAATTTCGCCTACCGGATTTTTAAGGTTCATGTATTTTACAGCAGCCTGGTTTAACACAATGGCCGATGAGTCAGCTACTATACTACTGTTAAAATCACGGCCGTCGGTAAATTGCCAGCCAACAGTTTTTCCATATTCTGAGGTAACATTGATATTGCCAAAAAAGGAGGTCATGGATGGATCTTTTTGCTTCCATGTTACGTCGCCGCGGTTATTGTATACTCCTGTTGTTGGGCTTGACGATTCGGCTATATCGACAACTGTACTTGTATTGATGAGATCAGATCTTAGTGCAGCAAAGTGCTTGTGCAAATCGTCATTAGTAACTTCAATATCAATCAATCCGGCCCTGGAGTATCCGACAGGTCGGTTTTTGGCAAATTGTAACTGTTTAAAAACGAAAATGGTGCCGATGATGAGGATTACAGAAACAGTAAACTGAATTACTACTAATACTTTCCTGGGCATCGAAGCAAACCGGCCAGCTTTAAAACTGCCTTTCAAAACGCTAACCGGGTTGAAAGAAGACAGGTACAATGCAGGGTAACTACCAGCAATTATTCCGGTCAGGAAAGTAAAGCCTATACTCGCCGCCCAAAAAAGCGGATTGTTCGAGGGTATGGTTATCGCTTTGCCGGCTACGTTATTAAACCACGGAAGCGATATCCAAACCCATATCAGGGAAAGAGCAAAGGACAGAAATGCGATCAAAAATGACTCGCAGAAGAACTGTGTGATTAATTGTTTTCGTGCCGAACCTATTGCCTTGCGTATACCTACCTCTTTGGCTCTTCGCTCGCTGCGGGCAGTGCTGAGATTCATAAAATTGATGCAGGCCAGCAACAGCACAAACGTTCCGATAATGCCGAACAGCCATACATATTGTACGGCTCCGCCAGTGTTAACACCATTTTTAAATTCGGAATACAGATGCCATTTGCTCATTGGCTGCAGGAAAGCGATCGGGTTAAATTTGCGATCTTCCTTATCTATTTTGTCGAGCTTGATATCTCTTATTTTAGCAGATACCTTAGCCATATTGGCATTATCAGCTATCTGTACATATACAAACAACGAATTATCGCCCCAGTCGGTTGGTGATCTTCTGTTGTTTGGCTGATTGATATAGTATTCCCACGGACCTATAAAGGCAACATCATGTAGAGTAGTATTAGCCGGCAGGTCTTCGTAAACTCCTGAAATTTTGAAGATATCCTTATTATCCAGTTTTACGATCTTGTTTACCGGATTTGCGTCACCAAACAGTGCTGTGGCTACCGATCGGGATATCAGTATGGATGAGCGGTCCTTTAATCCCTTATCGTTACCCTCAAGCATATTCAGGGAAAATATTTCGGGAGCTTCATCGCCCATAAAATTCCCTGAAAAGGAGACGTTTTTATCACCCACGCTGAAGACATGTTTTTCTGTCCACGAGGATAATGCAACACGCTTAAAGTCGCCTCCATAGCTCTTACGCAATTCCCTATCAAATGGCAGTGAAACGGCTGAACCTGTATTGACGGTACCATTAAAAGTCTCGTTCTGCATCACCATGGCAACGTGATCGTAGTTCTTGTGATATTTATCAAAAGAAAGTTCATCCCATATCCACAAGCCGATAAGAATGGCCACGGCCATGCCGACAGCAAGCCCCCCGATATTGATCAGAGCTGTAGCCTTATTCCTGATAAGGTTCCGCCATGCAACTTTGATATAGTTCTTTAACATGATTATAAAAACTCTAATTTCTAATCCTAAACTCTAATGACCAATGACCATGACAACGGACCAATGACTAATCACTCCGACTTCAAGCTCCTCACCGGGTTCATCGATGCCGCTTTTATCGACTGAAAGCTTACCGTAAACAGCGCGATCATTATAGCAACGGACCCTGATAAAACGAATATCCACCAGCTGATTGAGATCTTATAGCTAAAATCCTGCAACCATTTGGTCATACCATACCAGGCAATTGGGGATGCTATTGCAATGGCGATAAATACCAGTTTCACAAAGTCTATAGATAAAAGGGTAGTGATATTGCTCACTGTTGCACCCAGTACCTTGCGAATGCCGATTTCCTTGCTGCGCTGCTCGGCCATAAAGGCTGAAAGAGCGAATAATCCAAGACAGGCTATAATAATAGCCAACACCGCGAAACTGGTAAAAATGCGACCGGTGCGTTGCACATCCTGGTACATATTGGCAAATTGCTCATCGAGGAAGGTATATCTGATTGGCTGATCCGGTGAATACTTTTTCCAAAGAGCAGTGATATCTGTGAGGGTGTTCTTCATATCCGCCTCATCAACTTTTACCGATACAATGGAAGGACTAAGGCCGAAATTGAGTACAATAGGTCCAACCTGGTCCCGCATAGATTCGAAGTTAAAGTCCTCAACCACGCCGACAACGGTGTACTTTCCATAGCCATTTGTGATCCGCGCACCAATGGGATTCTTTAGGTTAAGTTTTTTGACCATGGTCTGGTTAATAATAACTGAACCTTGCGTATCCTGTGCCATTGTGTAGGAAAAATTCCGGCCCTCAACCAGCTTCATCCCCATCGTTTTCAGATAAGTATCATCTATTTGCCAGTACTGTCCGTATACTCCGGGATCTAGTTTTGTTCTGCCCTCAATAAAGAAAGTATTACCATTTCGCTTTGTGCCGTTGACAGGCAGGTAGTCGCTTATAGATACATTTTTTACAGAAGCAAGCTTAAGTAATTCGTTTTTAAAGCTTTTTACATTCTTATCACCAAGTGTGTTGGTGCCTTGTATAACCACAACCTGGTCTTTATCAAAGCCTACTTTTCTATTAAGTATAAAGTGCATCTGGTTGTAGATCACTACCGTGCTTATGATGAGAATGATGGAAGCGCTGAACTGAAAAACGACCAGGCTATTCCTGAGTACCGAACTTTTGCTGCCCGCGCTGATACCGCCTTTCAATACCTGCACAGGCCTGAATCCGGAAAGATAAAAGGCTGGGTACAACCCTGCTAAAGTGCCAACGATTAAAGCTGAAATCAATATGACCGGTATAAACCACCATTCGCTAAACGGCATTATAAGCGATTTGGAAGCAAGCGTGTTGAAATAAGGTAATAGTACCCATGCTATTATAATGCCGAGAATAAATGATATCAGACTGTAAACTAATGACTCTGTAAGGAATTGGTTAATGAGGCTGCTGCGATATGAGCCGACTACTTTTCTTAAGCCGACCTCTTTTGCACGGTTGGCTGATTTGGCGGTTGAAAGATTGACGAAATTGATGCAAGCTATAACAAGTATGAAACCTGCCACTGCTCCAAACAGCCAAACGAAACGGACATCCCCGTGAGGGGTGTCGTCGTAAATATCGTATGAGTATAAATTGATATCACTGATTTTTTGAAGGTGTAGCGAGAATTTTTGAGCTTCCTTTTCGGCATCCTTCATTCCACCTTTTAACATTGCTGGCAGAAAATAATTTTTAATGATATCGCTTGTGATTTTCTTTTCAAATTGAGCAACATTAGTTCCTGGACGTAATTTGATATAGTCGGGATAATTGCTGGCGTTCCAGTTATCCTGCTCGCCGTTATAAAATTCAACACCTTTTAAGGTCAAAAGAAAATCAAACTTTCTTAGGTGAGAGGTTTCGGGCATATTCTGCATTACGCCACCAATCCTGTAAGGTTTGGTTTTATCATTATTCAGGTACATTACCTGCCCTACGGGGTTGGTGCCCGGAAAATATTTATCCGCTACTCGTTTTGATACAACCATAGTTAAAGGTTCTTTCAAAGCGATTTCACGTTTGCCATAAGCCATGGGCAATTGCAATATATCCAGCATTTCCTGGTCGGCGTAGGTAAAACCCTGCTCATAGGTGTTCTGTACCTGGTTGGCGCGCCTTACTTCATTGCTCCCGGCTTTGTCGAAGAGTGAATTAGGCATCAGTCTTCCTGATATTTCCACTTCCGGAAAATCGGCTTTTAAAGTTTTACCCATAGGAGCCGGCCAATCGGTCCCTTTTTCTGTTTTGCCATCAATATTATAATATCCGATGATACGATAAATACGATCATTATCTGGGTATGATTTATCAAAGCTGAGCTCGTTTCTTATATAAAGGCCGATGAGCAAACAGGCTGCAATACCAAGCGCAAAGCCGCCGATTTTGATGGCTGCATACATTTTTTGTTTGCGTAACTGGCGTATTGCGATCTTGAGATAGTTCTTTAACATGATGCTAGTTCAATGGTCATTAGTTAATTAGTCATTAGTGCCAGCTTCCCTGGACACTGGTTAACTAATCTCTGATTAACTAGTCACTAACCCAAACAATATCATGCCGATATTATAATTGTTTGATATTCAGTAAGTTGAATCGACTTTAACATGAGCGAATTGTAACAAAACCGTACACTGTACGTTCGAATATGATCCATGACAAGACGTCGATGGCAGATCAAAAGAAAAGCACCTGCTATTGCCGGCAGATGCTTTTCTTTCAAATAAGATTTGCATTAATTTATTTTACCTTCATTTCATTCAGCAATTGCAGTATCCGGTCCAGTTTATCTACTTCAATGACAGTCAGTCGTTTCTGTAGATCTTCAATTTCTTCTTTTGCTTCACAGTTGGTTTTGTAATCCGCATCAGCCTGGGCACGATCGCGGTCGTTCTGGCGGTTTTGAGCCATCATGATAATTGGAGCAGCGTAAGCCGCTTGCGTAGAGAAAACCAGGTTTAATAAAATAAAAGGATATGGATCCCAGCGATGGGTGACTATCAGGATTACATTCAACATCATCCATGCGGCAACTATTAATGTCTGCCAGATAATAAATTTCCAGGAGCCCATTCTATTGGCGACTGAATCAGCCAGTCGTTGTCCGAATTTGCGTGAATCGAGATGGATGTCGTGCCAGGTTTTTTTTGTTAACATGAGGGGTAAGGATTAATTTGTAAGTCATTAAATATAAAAAAATGCATCAGTCATAAAAAAAGAGTTTTGGCAATCGGCCAAAACTCTTTATCACACATTGAATCAACCTTTATTATGAGCTTAATTTAGTCGTGATCATGATAACCACGATCATAATGGTTATGGTCATAGCGATCATGGTCATAACGATCACGGTCGCCATATCCACGGTCATGGTGTCTGTAATGATGATAGCCATAGTCTTCCCGAACCAGGCATCCCGAAGTTAATGATGCAATTAATATGGCTATAAGTGCTAATCCTGCAAATTTCCTTTTCATGATATTTTGATTTAAAATATTTCCTGATCTGCTGTTCTGTTTAGCAGCCCAGTTATGGTTTAGATGGTCATTTTATCAAAAGGATTAATTCGCCAGCTCCGTAGTTTTTAGGCTGAAAAAATAATAACACTTCATTAAGCTAATTTTTTATCAATTTTGCATCCCGATATGCAAAAAGGCAGGTTATTAATTATCGACGACGAGGAGCGGTTGAGAAGCCTGCTGGCCCGTATCCTTCAATTGGAAGGATATGATGTAACCACAGCGGCCAATGGCAAAGAAGGCTTGCGCAAATTACAACAGGAACCATTTCCGGTTGTATTAAGCGATGTGAAGCTCCCAGATAGCAATGGCATCGAATTAACCGAAAAGATAAAAAACAATTGGCCGGCTACCGAGGTGATCGTCCTTACTGCATTTGGAACCATTAATGATGGCGTAAAAGCAATCAAATCAGGAGCGTTTGATTATATCACTAAGGGTGATGATAACGAGAAGATCATTCCTTTGGTAAGCAAGGCGATGGATAAAGCCTTGCTGCAGCAACGCGTGCAGGAACTGGAAAGCAAGCTGAATAATAAGTTTGGGTTTGACCGCATCGTTGGCAAATCTGCAGCGATAATAGACGTTATCAAACTTGCTCAAAAAGTTGCATTATCAGATACTACCGTTTTACTATTAGGTGAGACCGGTACGGGAAAGGAAGTTTTTGCCGAAGCAATACATCAGGCAAGTAACCGGCGGACCAAATCATTTGTAGCTGTAAACTGCAGTGCTTTTACCAAAGAATTACTGGAAAGTGAATTGTTCGGCCATAAAGCAGGGGCATTTACAGGGGCGACCAAAGATAAAAAAGGTTTATTCGAGGAGGCCAATGGCGGCACTATTTTTTTAGACGAGATAGGCGAGCTCGATCACGAATTGCAGGCCAAGTTGCTTCGTGTTCTTGAATCTCAGCAGTTTCTTAAAATAGGAGATACCAAACCTACTTCGGTCAACGTGCGGATATTGGCCGCTACCAATCGCAATCTCCAAAAAGAAAGCGAAGAAAATCATTTTCGTTCTGACTTGTTTTACCGCTTGTCCGTCTTTCAGATCACCTTGCCCGCATTGCGTGAACGAAAGAAAGACATCAGTCTATTGGCTGATTACTTCATGCCCTATTTTGCTGCCAAAGTGAACAAGCAAATTACTTCTCTGTCCAAAGTCTTAATTGAAAAGCTGGAAGCCTACAACTGGCCCGGGAATATACGTGAGCTGAAGAATGTCATAGAACGTGCTGTCATCCTTTGCGACAACAATGAGCTGGACGAAACACTGCTGCCTTACGATATTCAAAATCTGCAACCTTTAAAATCAAACCAAACATTATCAGCATTTGACTTGTCTTCAGTCGAAAAACTACACATCCAACGGGTGCTTAATCATACCCACGGCAACCGCGCCGAGGCCGCGCGGCTTCTGAATATCGGTATCGCTACTCTTTACCGTAAGTTGAAAGAATACGGATTGGAATAATTTTCGGGATTTGTATTTTTCCTGATATGATTAATTGTGTTTCCGACAAATAATCTATATTTATCCAAACCAATTACTGAATTATGAATTCCCGTAGAGATTTCCTGCAAAAGTCTGCTTTGCTGGCAGGCGGCACAATAATGGCCTCGGCTTTAAACAACCAGGCTTTTGCCATTTTTAAAAACCGTATAGCGCCATCCGATCAACTGAATATTGGTGCGATCGGCATTAACGGTATGGGCTGGGCCGATACTACTTCGGCTTTAAAAATACCGGGTGTAAATCTGGTTGCCGTGTGCGATGTCGACAAAAATGTGATTGACAAGCGCATGGCTGACCTGACTAAAATGGGCTATGATGCATCAAAAGTTCGTCGTTATGATGATTACCGTGCTTTACTGGATCAAAAAGATATTGATGCCGTTATCATCGGCACCCCTGATCATTGGCACGCCATGATCATGATGCACGCCTGTGAAGCTGGTAAGGATGTGTATGTAGAAAAACCGGTGGGTAACTCTATCGGTGAGTGCCGGGCTATGGTGGCCGCACAGCAAAAATATAACAAAGTGGTGCAGGCCGGACAATGGCAACGCAGCCAGCAGCATTTTAAAGAGGCCGTTGATTTTGTACAAAACGGTCAATTAGGAAACATCCGTACCGTAAAGGTTTGGTGCTACCAGGGATGGATGCGCCCCGCCCCGGTAGTGCAGGATAGCACGCCGCCTGCAGGCGTGAATTATGAGGCATGGCTTGGTCCGGCGAAAACGATGCCGTTCAATGCCAGTCGCTTCCATTTCAACTTCCGCTGGTTTTGGGACTATGCGGGCGGGTTGATGACCGACTGGGGCGTACATCTCTTAGATTATGGTCTGCTGGGGATGAAGTCACCTATACCAAAATCCGTTTCCGCTTTAGGCGGCAGATTTGCTTATCCTGAATTGTCTGAAGAAACCCCCGATACCTTAACTACTTTATACGAGTTCGATGGCTTCAACATGGTTTGGGACTCGGCGATGGGTATTGATAACGGATCATACAACCGCGATCACGGTATCGCATACATCGGTAATAACGGCACACTTATCCTGAACCGCGAAGGTTGGGAAGTAATTGAAGAACGCCAGAGCAAAAGTAAAGTCGCCAAACCTTATGTCGCCAAATCAGATAACGGTCTGGATAAACACTTGGAAAACTTTGTCAGCGTGGTTAAGTCACGTAGGCTGGAAGATCTTCATTGCCCTATCCAGGCAGGGGCACACGTAGCCACCGTAGCTCAAATGGGAAATATAGCCTACCGCAGTGGCAAAAAACTGGAATGGAATGAAGCCGGAGGCGGCTTTACCGATCATGCCATCAATAAACAATATTTGATGAAGGAATATCACAACGGTTATAAATTGCCGAAAGTGTGATGTTGATTTACGATTTCGGATTATTTGTATGGTCAATAGTGAATGGTGAGTAGTCAATGATTATTCACCGCTCACCATTCACTACAAGAGTGTTCACTGTTCATGTTCACAACGCATGAACGCTCGTGGACAAAATGAACATCCTCATTAACAGTTGATTGTGAATTTGGTGACGGTAAAAATCACTTTTGTCATTTTTTCGAAATGATCAACTATAATTAATTCAGGCACTCTCATTTTAATAAAAGCCCTATCATTTTGATAGGGCTTTATCTTTCTATAATCTTTCTTTCTTTTTCCTTTTTTAATTAATTAACTGTCTGTCAGTTATTTAAATTCAAAGCTCTTGTTTTGGCACCTGCTTGGTAAAAGGTTGTGAAAATCAACTCAACATGGATGTATCGGTATCCAGGGATGTATATGAAAAAGCAAAGTTTAAAAAGCAGGCTAAAAGACATTGTCGCAATTGCCTTTGCCTGGCTCCTGGCAATTCTTATCCTCTATGTGGTCTTTTTAAAAATCAAGCTATTGTTCCACTAACCCTAATATAAAATCAAATAACCCCAATCATGGATGCAGTATACACTATAATTTATCTTTTAACCTTCGTGGTCGTCTTCTGGCTCTTCTTCAAGGCAGTTAACTATTTCGAAAAAATCTAAAACTATGTTCGCACTATTCATTGTAGCCGTCGCCGTATTCATTTACATGGTTTACGTGCTTTTAAAACCCGAAAAATTTTAACCCATATCCCGATTTATCATGAACACAGAATACATAGGTGTTATTTTCATATACGTGGCGACGATTGCCCTGGCTATACCGCTGGGTAAATACATTGCCAGGGTATTTAAAGGAGAAAAAACCTGGTTCGATTTTATTGCTCCATTAGAGCGCCTCATCTTCCGTTTCAGCGGCATCGACACTAAGCGCGAAATGAACTGGAAACAGCATTTGAAAGCGCTGTTAACCATCAACTGCCTATGGCTATTTTACGCTTTCTTCTGCCTGCTATTCCAAAAGCATTTGCCATTAAACCCGGACGGTAACCCCAGTCAAACCCCCGACCTGGCATTTAATACAGCGGTCAGCTTTATTACCAATACCAACCTGCAGGATTACTCGGGTGAGACAGGGGCAACTTATTATACCCAGCTATTTGTATTTGCCTTTTTGCACTTTGTGAGCGCAGCAACCGGCTTTGCAGCCATGATGGTAGTGTTTAAAGCGATGAAGGAAAAAACAACAGATAAACTGGGCAATTTCTGGGACTTCTTTGTAAAATCAATCACCCGCGTGCTTCTTCCAATCAGTTTTGTGGTGGCTGTTATTTTAGCCTTTAATGGCACACCAACCAGTTACAAAGGCAAAGAAACGCTGATTAGTTTGCAGGGCGATACGGTACATGTATCCCGTGGTCCTGCAGCAGGTATGATTGCAATCAAGCAAGTGGGTACAAACGGCGGTGGCTGGTATGGCGCCAACTCGGCACACCCTTTAGAAAACCCGAACTACTTTACTAATATTGTCGAAAACATCAGCATAATCCTTATACCGATAGCTATTGTTTTTGCATTAGGCTACTACCTCAATAAAAAGAAACTGGCCTGGGTCATCTTTGGTGTCATGACGGTTGGCTTCCTCATGATGGTGATTCCATCAATCATCGCCGAAACGGGTGGTAATCCGGCTATAACACATTTAGGAGTTAATCAGCCCAGTGGCTCGATGGAGGGTAAAGAGGTACGCTTTGGGCCTGCTGCTTCCGCTTTGTGGGGCGTATGTACAACGGTTACGTCAAATGGTTCGGTGAATTCTATGCATGACAGCATGATGCCGGTATCGGGTATAGCCCAATTATTTGACATGATGATCAACGCCTTCTATGGCGGTGTAGGAGTAGGGTATCTCAACTTTTACATTTTTATCATCATCGCCGTATTCATATCAGGCTTGATGGTAGGCCGCACACCAGAGTTTTTCGGACGGAAGATCGAAGCCCGCGAAATGAAAATTGCTTCGCTAATCGCCTTATTGCACCCGTTCCTTATATTGGTTTTCACCGCCATTGCATCTTATTTACTAACGCATTATCCGAATATCAACTGGGCCGAAAAGCCTTCAGCGTGGTTAAATAACCCAAGCTTTCATGGCTTTTCCGAAATGCTTTACCAGTTTACTTCCTGTTCGGCCAACAATGGCTCAGGGTACGAAGGCCTGGCAGATAACAGCATTTTCTGGAACGCGGCAGGCGGTATCGTCATGTTCATTGCGCGTTTTATGCCGATCATCGGTCCGGTTGCTATTGCAGGTATACTGGCTAACAAAAAATATATCCCTGAGTCTGCCGGTACATTGAAAACCGATACCACCACCTTCGGTGTCATGATATTCGCCGTGATCATGATTGTTGCAGCATTATCATTCTTTCCGGCATTGACTTTAGGGCCAATTGCTGAACACTTTTCCTTAAAATAATTGAACAAATGAGCACACATCATCAAAATACATTATTCCAGGGCGAACAGGTAAAAGAAGCATTAAAGCAATCTTTTATCAAGCTAGACCCACGCATACTGGTGCGCAACCCTGTGATGTTCACCGTGGAGATAGGCACTGTAGTTATGCTTATCGTAACCGTTTTTTCTTTTACTAATCACAGCCAGGGCAGCTTCGGCTATAACCTTACTGTATTTCTGATCCTGTTGCTGACGGTATTGTTTGCCAACTTTGCCGAGGCGATTGCAGAAGCCCGTGGCAAGGCGCAGGCTGAAAGCCTACGCAAAACCCGCGAAGAAACGCCTGCACGCCTGTTGGTTGATGGTAAAGAAAGCCATGTAATGTCATCAACATTAAGAAAGGGAGATATTTTCCTTTGCGAAGCTGGAGATACCATTCCAACCGACGGCGAGATCATTGAAGGTATCGCTACTATCGATGAATCGGCCATCACCGGTGAATCTGCCCCGGTTATCCGTGAAGCAGGTGGGGATAAATCATCCGTGACAGGCGGTACTAAAGTATTATCTGACCGCATTAAGGTGATGGTAACCACCCAGCCAGGTGAAAGCTTTTTGGATAAAATGATCGCGCTGGTTGAAGGTGCATCACGCCAGAAAACACCGAACGAAATTGCCCTGACCATTCTCCTGGCCGGCTTTACGTTGATCTTCGTTATCGTATGTGTTACCCTGAAACCTTTTGGAGACTATGCCAATACCCCAATCACTATAGCTGCATTTATATCCTTATTTGTGTGCCTTATCCCGACAACTATCGGTGGCCTGTTATCGGCCATTGGTATTGCAGGGATGGACAGGGCGTTGCGTGCCAACGTAATCACCAAATCGGGCAAGGCTGTTGAAACCGCCGGCGACCTGGATACCCTATTGTTAGACAAAACCGGGACAATAACCATAGGGAACCGGAAAGCCACTCATTTCTGGCCTGCCACAGGTATTGAGGAAGCCGAATTTGTTAAAGCCTGTGTATTGAGTTCGTTGGCCGATGAAACACCGGAGGGCAAATCAATCGTCGAATTAGCTGAGCAGGGTACAGGCAGGTTAACAGTTAAAGTACCCGATGGGGCTGTATTCATCAAATTTACCGCTGAAACCCGGTCAAGCGGACTAGATACGCCAGACGGCCTGCGTGTGCGTAAGGGGGCTTTTGATTCTATCAGGAATATGGTCTTAAAAGCTGGCAATACATTCTACGATGGAGTGGAAGACAGAGTAAAAACCATCGCATCAAATGGCGGCACGCCGCTTGTTGTTGCGCAAAATGAAAAAGTTTTGGGTGTCATCGAACTACAGGATATCATCAAAACAGGAATTTACGAACGTTTTGAGCGTTTGCGCAAAATGGGTGTAAAAACGGTGATGGTAACCGGGGATAATCCGTTGACCGCCAAATTTATTGCCGAAAAAGCTGGGGTGGATGATTTTATTGCTGAGGCCAAGCCGGAGGATAAAATGAACTACATCAAAAAAGAGCAGCAGGGCGGTAAACTGGTAGCCATGATGGGCGACGGTACGAATGATGCCCCGGCCTTAGCCCAGGCTGACGTGGGCGTAGCAATGAACAGCGGTACCCAGGCAGCTAAAGAAGCCGGCAACATGGTCGACCTGGATAATGACCCGACCAAGCTGATTGAGATTGTGGAAATCGGCAAGCAATTGCTGATGACCCGTGGTACACTGACTACTTTCTCCATTGCTAACGACGTAGCCAAGTATTTCGCTATCGTTCCGGCTTTGTTTATGGTGTCGATACCGTCACTGCGCGCACTGAATATCATGGATCTGCACAGCCCGGAGTCAGCTATCCTGTCAGCAGTAATCTTTAACGCGATCATCATTCCGTTACTGATTCCATTGGCATTGCGGGGAGTAGAATACAAACCAATTGGCGCCAGCGCATTACTTCGCCGTAACCTGCTAATTTATGGCTTCGGCGGTGTCATCGTACCATTCATCGGTATTAAGCTGATCGATTTATTAGTCGCACTATTTATATAAGATGTCTCAAATCTAATATCTCACATCTCAAATCTAATTTAAAATGAAAACTTACATATTGCCATCCATCAAAATAACCATCATTCTGCTGGTCATTGTTTCGGGACTTTATCCCCTGGCTATAGCAGGTATTGGTAAACTGGCCCCCGGCCATGGCGATGGGGAAACCATAGAATATAAGGGTCGTGTTGTTGGCTTTGCCAATGTAGGCCAGAAGTTTACTAAAGACCAATATTTCTGTTCACGCCCTTCGGCTGTTGATTATAACGCCGCTGGTTCCGGTGGTTCAAATAAAGGTCCAACCAATCCGGATTATCTGCACAAAGATGTTCAGGGCCGCATCGATACTTTTTTGAAACATAACCCATCTGTAAAGAAAGAGCAGATCCCTGCTGAACTGGTTACAGCTTCGGGTAGTGGCCTTGATCCAGATCTTTCTCCGGCCGGAGCAAAAATACAGGTTGCGCGCGTTGCGAAGGCACGTGGCTTGTCAGAACAAGAGGTTTTGGCGTTGGTGGATTCACATACCCAAAAGCCATTGTTAGGATTATTTGGCCCTGAAAAAGTGAATGTGCTGAAATTGAATGTGGCTCTGGATGAGCTAAAAAAATAAAGTCTTTATACTACTAAAAAATGAAAATCAACATCTTATTGCTCTCTCTTTTAACTGTAATTACGCTGTCCGCAAAAGCTGTTACCTTTCCTGCCGATACCGGAAAGGTAGGCACTACTGCTGATCCAAAAGATCCGCCGCTGATCTTCTCGGGCTCTGTGGATACTTACTATAAATATGATTTCTCTGGTCACGCTAATATTCCAACCAGCTTTGCATCAGACCAGAACTCGGTATCAATCGGCATGATCGATTTGGGACTGAAAAAGAAAGTAGGTAAGGCTGCTTTTGTGGGTGAACTGGCGTTCGGTCCGCGCGGTCAGTATCAGTCGACCCCTAATGGCGATGGTACTACAGCTAACGGAACCAACTCGTTCCATATACAGAACTTGTATGTGTCTTACGATGTAACAGAAAAGTTGAACTTCACTGCCGGTTATATGGCAACCTTTATTGGTTATGAAGTAATTTCTCCGACCGGAAACTTTAACTATTCAACTTCGTACCTGTTTACCAGCGGTCCATTCCAGAATGCAGGCTTTAAAGCAACTTATGCATTCTCTGATAAAGTAAGCTTAATGGCAGGTATCTTCAATGACAACTGGAATGTTTATACTGCCCAACATGATGTGTCAACCTTTGGAGCACAGTTATTCTTAGCGCCAGCAAAGGGATGGACTGCTTACCTGAACGTGGCTTCAGGCCCGACTTCAGGCACTATATTCGATTTAACCACTGCTTATCAGATCACTGAAGCATTTAAACTGGGCTTAAACGGAGCCGATTTTACTCCTGCTCATGGCGGTGGCGGTTATAGTGGTGTTGCCTTATACCCTCAGCTGACAGTTTCTAAAATTGTTACTTTGGGCTTAAGAGGTGAGTATTTTGAGACAAAATCAACCAGTACTACTCCAAGCGCTAACGTTACGGGAATAACTGCAACAGCAAATATTAAAGCTGGTGCTTTAACTATCATCCCGGAAGTAAGACTGGATAACTCTAATGTAGATACTTTTGGATTTACTAAAGGTGACGGCACACCAACTAAGCAAGCTGGTCAGTTTGTAATTGCTGCTGTGTATGCCTTCTAGTAGAATGTAACTTTATAAAGATAAACACGCGCTTAGTATTTGTAATTTAGTTTGATTGAGTTCGTGTAGAAAGGGGGTGTTTGGAGAGCATCGCCTTACCACTTTGAAACCAATTATGGACGGAGAAAATAAGGAACAATCGGTAGAACACTTCCTGGAGCTGATCAAACGCTCACGACGGGGTAAGTTTAAGATCTATATCGGCATGAGTGCCGGCGTAGGTAAAACCTTTCGTATGCTGATTGAAGCGCATGCCCTAATGCGAAGTGGTATCGACGTGAAGATCGGTTATATCGAAACCCACAATCGTAAAGAAACTGAAGCGCTGATAGAAGGTCTGCCTGTAATCCCTCGCCGCAAGTTATTCTATAAAGGCAAAGAGTTAGAAGAGATGGACCTGAATGCTATCGTCAGTTTACGGCCTGAGGTGGTTATTGTAGATGAACTGGCGCATACCAATATTGAAGGCAGTCAGAACGAAAAACGTTGGCAGGATGTGCGGGATATTTTAAACGCTGGCATTAATGTGATCAGCGCGGTAAATATCCAGCACTTGGAGAGTATTAACGAAGAGGTGGAACGCATTACCGGCGCAAGCATAAAGGAACGTATTCCGGACAAAGTGTTGCAACTGGCGGATGAAGTGGTAAATATCGACCTGACGGCTGATGAACTGATAGAAAGGCTGAAACAGGGTAAGATTTACGATGAGAAAAAGATACCGCTCGCGCTAAATAACTTTTTTCAGTCCGAACGGATTTTGCAATTACGGGAGTTGGCTTTAAAGGAAGTTGCCCATCAACTGGAACGGAAAATCGATACCGAAATACCCAAGAACATAAAGCTGCGTGCTGAATTGTTTCTGGCATGTATCAGCACTAATGATGAGTCGGCTAAGATCATTATCCGGAAAACTGCGCGCCTGGCATCATATTATCGCTCCAAATGGTATGTGCTTTATGTGCAAACCTCAAATGAAAGCAGTGATAAGATCAATCTGGCTTCACAGCGCCACCTGATCAATAATATGAAGACGGCCTCGCAATTGGGTGGAGAAGTGCTGAAAATAAAAAGCGATAATGTTGCCAAAACAATATGGGAGACCGCCGATAAATACGATATCACTACCATTTGTATTGGCAAGCCTCATTTTAAATTTTACCAGCTGGTAATGAAGACCGCAATATTTACCCAGCTTTTGAAAAAAATGTCTAAAACTGACATCGATTTAGTTATACTGTCATGACCATAAAAAATAAACTCAGGGCCGGTTTTGGCTTCCTTTTTTTGCTGGCGCTTATTTGCTGCAGCCTGTCAATCTGGTTTCTGAACCGGCTTTCAGCTGATGCGGGTGTGATATTAAAAGACAATTACGAGACTTTACAATATGTAAAAAATATAGGTAACGCTATTGATCAGAATGAATCATCACTTGATGCTAAACAAATAAATACGATCGAAACTAACCTGCTTAAACAAGAACATAATATTACAGAGCCGGGTGAACAGCAGTTGACTGATTCGTTACGTTCAAAATATCTGCAACTGAAGCTGTTGAATAATAACTCTCAAGGGCAAAACGATTTGCGTTTGCAGATCAGAAAACTACTCTATGGCATAATGCAGCTCAATATGACCGCTATTGGGCATAAAAACGCAACCGCCAAGGCTACGGCAAGCCAGGCAACCATGATCGTCGCTTTTATAGGGTCATTCCTGTTTCTTATTGCGTTCAGCTTTATTGTCAACTTCCCGGGTTACATCGCCAACCCTATTCGCGAGCTTACCGAGCGTATTAAAGAGATTGCCAAACGGAATTACCATCAGCAGTTGAGTTTTAAATCGAATGACGAGTTTGGGGAGTTGGCGCAGGCGTTTAATACCATGACCTTTAAGTTGGCTGAATATGAAAACAGCAACCTGGCCAGTATTTTATTCGAGAAGAAGCGGATCGAAACTATCATCAATTCCATGCACGATGGCATTATCGGGTTGGATGAGAAATCAAATATCATATTCGCCAATGAGGTAGCCTGTACGCTTATCGGTATTACAGAAACAAACTTAATAGGGAGGTATGCACCTGATGCGGCTATTGAAAATGACTTGCTGAGAAACCTTCTGCAAACCAGTCAGAACAAGATCAAGATATTCGCCGATAACCGCGAGAGTTATTATTCAAAAGAAATGCTGTCAGTTGTAAGTAAGGATAAGACCATAGGTAAGGTAATTATCCTGAAAAACATTACAGAGTTCCAGCAGCTAGATGAGGCAAAAACCAACTTCATCGCGACCATATCACATGAGCTTAAAACGCCGATCTCATCCATTAAAATGAGTTTGAAATTACTGGAAGATGAACGTATAGGTGATGTCAATGCTGAGCAAAAGCAATTGATTGGCAATATTGAAGATGACACGAAAAGATTGCTGCAGATCACCGGCGAATTGCTGGATATGGCACAGGTAGAAACGGGAAAACTGAACTTGAATTTTGGAAGCACGCATCCGCAGAACATTGTGGATTATGCAGTAAAGGCCATCAGGTTTACTGCCGATCAGAAACAGGTTACTATCGATGTTCACTACGACGATAAGCTGCCTGAAGTGCGTGCTGATTTGGATAAAACCACCTGGGTGCTGATCAACCTGCTATCAAATGCAGTAAAATACAGCCCTGAAAAGTCGGTTGTCAATCTCGATGTTAAAAAGCTGAAAGGGGATGATGTCGAATTTTCCGTCCAGGACCACGGCAGGGGTATCGAAAGCAAATACTTGCCACGCATATTCGAACGATACTTTAAAGTGCCGGGTGCTACAATGGAACAAACGGGCACAGGATTGGGCCTTGCTATTGCGAAGGACTTTATCGAAGCACAGTCAGGAAAAATTGGTGTAAATAGCGAACTGGGCGAAGGCAGCAGATTTTATTTTACTTTAAAAAAGATTATTTAGCGAATAATTAACATTTTTGGAGTGAAATGTAAATCCTATGTTAAAACGGCTACTTTTTACTTCCCTGAGTCTGCTGTTTTTTGTGCCTGTCTTTGCACAAACGCATGAAGATAGCATAAAGAATAGCCCGGTTGCTGATACAATTAACAAAAAGCAGGTTGATACCGCCAAACATGCAGCAGTGGATAGTGTTGTGAAACATATTACCGCCGACAGTGCGCCAGTAAGTCACAAACCGACGGTAAAAACCAAAAAGAAATCCCCAGCTAAAACAGTGGCCAAACCAATTGTTGTTCCTGATGCTGATCCTAAACACTCAACCGTTAAAACTATAAGCGATTTAAGATACAATGCTTATCTAAAAGGCGATGACCTGGATAATATGGCATTAGCAGGCGACCTGAATCATTACCCATCGCCGGATAGTGTACTGAAGTATAAAAAACAGCTCGACCTGAGCCCGATACAGGTGGGCCAGTTAACCAAACTTTCCACTGAATTGCGTAGGAAGAAGGTTGAGATGGGGGCTAACATTATCCGCAATGAGAAGATGCTGGATAGTCTTTTTCATTCCAGGTATATAGATGAAGGGTCGCTAATTTTTTATACCAATCGCTCGGGGCTCTACTATGGAGAGATGAAAGGGGCGATATTAATGGCATGTTACCATACCGAAAAACTGTTGACCGCCGCTCAGATCAAAAAATTGGAAGGTTTGGAGAAAGTTAAATAAGTAGTTGATTAAGTTAAGTGGTTGATTAAGTTGAATGGCTGAAGGTCTTATCATTTAATAGAAACACCCGTCTAACCAAATCAACTTAATCCAACTCAATCAACTATTTTACCATTTCATTTGTTTAAATTTGCCACCCTTAACAAAGTATATGAAAATATCTTTCGATTTTGAAAAGCCCCTGGCTGATTTGCAGCAGCAGATTGATAAAGTGAAGCAGGTTGAAGACAAGACCAAGGTGGATATGTCGGCGACAGTGAATGAGTTGCAGGAAAAATTTGAGACTACTAAAAACGAGATATATACCAATTTAAATGGCTGGCAAAGGGTACAGATATCCCGCCACCCGGAGAGGCCATATACCTTACAGTACCTCGAGCTGATGTGCGATGATTTTATTGAATTGCACGGTGACCGTACTGTAGGCGATGACAAGGCGATTATCGGAGGGTTTGGTACCATCGGCGGCCATACGGCTATGTTTATCGGTCACCAGAAAGGCCGTAACACCAAGGAGCGCCAATACCGCAATTTCGGTATGGCGAATCCTGAAGGCTACCGTAAGGCTTTGCGCTTGATGAAGTTGGCCGAGAAATTCAATAAGCCTGTTATAACCTTGATCGATACACCCGGAGCATTCCCTGGTCTTGAGGCCGAAGAACGCGGTCAGGGTGAAGCCATTGCCCGTAATCTACTGGAAATGGCTGTGCTGAAAGTGCCCGTTATCTGCGTCATTATTGGTGAAGGTGCGTCGGGCGGTGCTTTGGGACTGGCTATTGGCGACAAAGTGTTCATGCTCGAAAATTCATGGTATTCGGTGATCTCTCCTGAAAACTGCTCAACCATTCTCTGGAAAACCTGGGAAAATAAAGAACGTGCTGCGGAAGTTTTGAAGCTTTCATCAACCGAAATGTTTAAGAACAAGTTGATCGACGGGGTGATAAAAGAGCCGATGGGTGGTGCACACCAGGATCCTGTTGCGATGGCAACCACTTTGAAAAAACATCTTCTAAAGGATCTAAAAGAGCTGGAAAGTAAGAATATTGATGAACTGGTAACAGAAAGAATCGATAAATTCTGCTCGATGGGCGTGGTGGTTGAAGAGTAATTTTCGACCTTAATGTTCGCTTTGCACTTTTTTTAAAATTGCTTTTGAACTTAAAAAATTCGTCTTATATTTGCATTCCTTTTCGGAATGGCAACAAGCCGAGTGGAGATTGCCTGATAGTATAATGGTAGTACGACGGTTTTTGGTACCGTTTGTCTAGGTTCGAATCCTGGTCGGGCAACAAGAGAATTTCGGATTTCGGATTTTCAATGTCGGATTTATCCGGTTGATAATTTGAAATCCGAATTGCTTTTAAATCAGGTTGATAGTAATTCCGAAATCGAAATTTAATTCCGAAATCGAAATTCCGAATTCCGAAAATAAATTAAGAGGTTGGTATAAAATTGATTTTGGCTAAAAATCCGAAATCAAAAATCCGAAATCCGAAATCAAAAGAGATGCCTTTACAGTTTAATCCAATCAAACTATTTGCCGGCTCTGGGACAACCGAGCTAGCAGCAAAAATTGCAAAAGCTTATGGTAAGGAATTGGGGGAAGTTGCGGTATCCCGTTTTAGCGATGGCGAATTTCAGCCTCACTTTAACGAGACGGTGCGTGGCTGCGATGTGTTTTTAATTCAATCAACATGCCCGCCTACAGATAACCTGATGGAATTGCTGATGATGATAGATGCCGCCCGCCGTGCATCAGCGCATTATGTAACTGCCGTTATCCCGTATTTCGGTTTGGCCCGCCAGGACAGGAAAGATAGGCCCCGCGTGGCGATAGGCTCAAAATTGGTAGCTAACCTGCTGGTAGCAGCCGGTATAAACCGTATTATGACGATGGACCTGCACGCAGCGCAGATACAGGGGTTTTTTGATATACCTGTAGATCACCTGGATGCATCCATCATTTTTGTGCCTTATATCAAAAGCCTGGGTTTGGAAAACTTAACTATAGCTTCTCCGGACATGGGCGGTTCATACAGGGCGCGTACTTTTGCAAAGTTTTTCAATGCAGAAGTGGTTATTTGCGATAAACGCCGTAAACGTGCCAATGAGATCGAATCGATGACACTGATAGGGGATGTAACCGATCAGGACATTGTGCTGATAGATGATATTTGCGATACTGCAGGTACTTTGGCAAAGGCAGCGGGTTTGATCATGGAACGTGGTGCCCGTAGCGTTAGAGCTGTTTGTACACACCCGGTATTATCAGGTAATGCATATGAAACGATCGAGAAGTCGGTATTGACCGAACTGATTGTGACAGATACTATACCGCTTAAATACCCAAGCAACAAGATCAAGGTTTTATCAACTGCTGATCTGTTTGCGAAGGCTATCCTGAATGTAAACGAGCACGGATCGATCAGCCAGTTGTTTAAGGTGGATTAATTAGTCCATAGGTTTTTTTTGAAATGCTTAATAACACCATGGTCTATTGACTATGGATTTTTAAATAGATAAATAAATTAAAAAATGAAATCAATTGCTATTAGCGGTTCTCCAAGAGAGAACGTAGGGAAACGCGACGCCAAAGAACTGCGTTACCAGGGCTTAGTGCCTGCAGTACTTTACGGTGGGAAAACCCAAACCCACTTTGCGGTGTCCGCAGCTGATTTGAAGCCGGTAATTTATACTCCGGTTGTTCATTTCATCGACATTACAGTTGCTGGTACCAAATCAACAGCTGTTATCCAGGACATTCAGTTCCACCCATTAACCGAGCAGATCCTGCACGTTGACTTTTTGGAACTGGACGAAAAAAAGCCTATTGCTATCGAAATTCCTATCAACTTAACCGGTACTTCTCCAGGTGTTAAAATGGGCGGTAAGCTGGTTCAGAAATTACGTAAACTGCGTATCAAAGCTCTACCAAAAGATCACTTAGATACGATTGATGTGAGCATTGAAGGCCTTGAAGTAGGTAAGTCAGTACGTGTTGGCGATTTGCAATTCGACAAACTGACCATCACTAATGCAAAAGAAGATACTATCGTATCTGTAACTACCTCACGTGCATTACGTCAGGCTGAGCAGGAAGCTGGTAAAAAATAATTAATATAATTTCACCGATTGGTGAATGATTATACAGATTTGATAGCGATGGGTTTTTAAGCCCGTCGCTATTTTTGTTTGAAAAGAATATCTTCGCACATTTAATTTGAAGAACAAAGCCTTTTTACGCCTTTGGCAAAAGCCGGTAGTTATGAAATATCTGATTGTAGGTTTAGGAAACATAGGGCAGGAGTATGCAGATACCCGGCACAACATAGGCTTTATGGTGCTGGACGAACTGGCAAAACAGGAGAATGCCAAGTTCTATAACATGCGCCTGGGCTATTATACTGAAGTGTCATACAAAGGCCGGATGCTGTACCTCATCAAGCCGACTACCTACATGAACCTGAGCGGAAAATCACTCAACTACTGGATGAAGGAATTGAAGATCCCGGTTGAGAATGTGCTGGTGATTGTAGATGATATAGCCTTGCCGCTAGGCACCCTTCGCCTGAAACCAAAAGGCAGCGCTGCCGGTCACAACGGCTTAAAAAATATTGAGACCGTCTTAGGCCACAACAACTACGCCCGTTTACGCTTCGGCGTGAGCGATAATTTCCCCAAAGGCAAACAGGTCGATTACGTCCTCAGCGGTTTTGACGACGATGAATTGCCAGAACTCCCGACCCTGATTGATCGCTCGATAGAAATGATCAAAAGCTTTGTAACGATCGGCACCGAGCTGACCATGACACGCTTTAATAAATAATTAGTGAACGAGTGAGTTAGTGAATTGGCGACTTGTAGCCAGGGGGACCCATACCTGTGAACTCCCCCTAATGGGGTGATTTTATGTTAAAAAGAGTTAAATAACTGTTAAAAGCTCATTTTTGCTGTAACGCTTTATTAAATTAAACGTCAGTTACCGAAACCGCCTTTCATGAAAGTCTTTTTAGTCGCCTTTTTTCTCAGCTTATTTGTAGCATATGCTTTTGCCCAATCCGGAGGTTCTGCATCGGCTGCAGCCCAAACCATCACTATAACAGGAACCGTGATAGACTCGGCTAATAATAAGCCAATGGGTTATGTAACCGTCGCCATACAAGATTCAAAGACACATATTGGAGTAAAAAGCGGCCTGACCAAGGATGACGGGACATTCTCGTTAAAAGCCCCGGCTGGAAAGATTTACGAAGCTGTTTTAGTATTTGTGGGCTATCATAATAAAACAATAACGGTAAACGGAAATGGAACGGATTTTAATGTTGGTAAGGTATCAATTGCGGCATCATCGAGCCAATTAAAGGAAGTTTCGGTTACGGCAGCGCGGCCACTAATGAAACAAGAGGTAGACCGCATCAGCTACGATATACAAGCTGATCCTGACAACAAGGCGTTATCAGTACTGGATATGATGCGCAAGGTGCCATTACTGACCGTTGATGGCAACGATAACATCCAGCTAAAAGGCAGTGGTAATTATAAAATATTAATCAATGGTAAAGAGTCGGCGCTGGTGGCTAAGAACCCTTCGGACATCTTAAAATCCATGCCTGCTACCAATATTGAAAAGATTGAAGTGATTACCACACCGCCTGCGAAATACGATGCAGAAGGTTTAGCCGGTATCATTAATATCGTCACCAAAAAGAATGCCGACCAGGGATATAACATTGGTTTTAACAGCCGCTTTAATACTGTTTTTGGAGCAGGGTACAATATCAACGGGACGGTTAAGCAAGGTAAGTTTGGTGCTTCATTTTTCGGCGGATTTGGCAGCAACGGTGACCTGACAAGCGGCTCGGGAAATATTGAAAATATTTTCAATCCGGCAACAAAGCAAATTACGACAACTATTGATCAAATTGGCACCACCAGGCAAAAAGGAAATTTTCACTACGGTGGAACAGAACTAAGCTATGAAATAGATAGTCTCAACCTTTTAACAGCTTCCGTTGATCTTTTCGGGAATGATCAGCACCAGTACACCAATCAGCTTTCAAATACAAATACCCTGGGCGATTTGACGCAAGCATTCAAACTGAATAATACCAATCATGGTACTTTTGCAGGCTTTGACGCTTCATTTAACTATCAGATTGGTTTCAAAAAGTCGAAAGATGAGTTATTGACCCTTTCTTATAAGTACAGCTATGCGCCTAATAAACAGTTGAATAATAATATTTTTGATGATAGGTTTATGTATCCGTTTTCGTCATACCCTGATTACCAGCAATACAATAATGCCGGCGATAGGGACCATACCATACAAGTAGATTACGCCAATCCATTAAGTAAAAAAATATCAATAGAAGCCGGCGCTAAAGCGATACTTCGCAGTAATTACAGTTATTATCATGTGGATGACCGCGATTCCGTTACCCAGCAATACGCAACCAACGATACGCTAACCAATAATTTTACTTATCATCAAAATATTCTAAGCCTTTACAATTCGTATCAATTGAAATTGGATAAATGGACTGGTAAAGCCGGACTGCGCTTAGAGCATACAGCCATCAATGCTGATTTTACCTCGGCCGGGGTTACTACAGCCCCAAGTTATACCAACCTTATTCCGTCAGTTTCCATTCAACGCAGCTTTAAGAGTAGCAGTATCAATTTCGGATTTACGCAACGCATACAGCGGCCGGGTATATTCCAATTGAACCCGTTTATAGATAAATCAAATCCAACTTTTGTGAATACCGGTAACCCTTCATTAAAGCCGGAATTAGACAATACATTTGAATTGACCTACAGCAACTTTACCAAGAATTCGATCAATATAGGTTTGAGCTATGCTTTCTCAAACAATTCTATTCAAAATGTTTCGAGCTTGCGGCAGGTGCCCGTCGCCGGCTTCCCGGATAGTACTACTTCAGTTACCTATACTACTTTTGAAAACCTTGGGAGCAATAAAACGCTGGGACTGAATATCCATACCAACATGAACATCACCAGGAAATTTACACTTGGTTTAAATGGTCAGGTGAACCATATTTGGCTTAGCGGTAGCTTCAATGGCGGCATGTATCATAATGATGGTTTTACCGGTAATGCGTTCGGTAACCTGCGTTATAGATTTGATAACGGTTTTGCAGTATCCTTTAACGCAGGCTTTTTTAGTGGGAACGTGAATCTCCAGGGCAAGTCGAGCGATTTTATCTTTAATCAATACCTGCTTTCAAAAGAGTTCTTTAAGAAAAAACTGACGCTGGTGCTGGTTGCCAATAACCCATACAGTAAGTACAATACTTTTCGTAATACCATTAACTCAACCTATTTTTACCAGCAATCTTATAATCAGAATTATTACAGATCATTTGCCTTCAGGATCAACTTCAAGTTCGGCAAATTCAACGGCAACATCAAAAAGAACGAGCATGGCATTGAAAATGATGATACCAAAGGAGGGAATAAAGGCTCAAGTGGGAACGGTAATTGAGAGCCAGGAATCAAGAGTTAAGAGCCAAGGTATAAGTGGATCTGATTTTTTTTCTCCTGATTCTTGTTTCTTGACTCTTGGTTCTTCAACTTCGCGGCATGAAAGTGTACGGTATTCCCAATTGCGATACAGTTAAAAAAACATTAGACTGGTTTAAAGCAAATAAAATAAATTACGAGTTTCACGATTTTAAGAAGCTCGGCATTACTCCTGAAAAACTACGGGAATGGAACGAAAAAGCGGGCTATGAAGTATTCTTAAATAAAAAGAGCACTACCTGGAAAGATCTGGAGTCTGAGGTAAAAGACAATGTAAATAGTTTTGATGATGCTTTGCCTCTATTAGCGCAAAAAACCAGCATGATCAAACGGCCGGTTATTGAAGATGGTAATTTTCTTCATTTCGGTTTTGATGCAGAGCTTTATAAGAAGCATTTTTTGAGGTAGCTGGCTAGGATTCATTTAGATTAAGTTGATTGAGTTTGTTCCCGGATTAACTCAATCAACCTTATATCTATAGACCTGTCGCCCGATATGGCCTTTTTCGTCGATACCTTCAATTACTACACGGTAGGTGGCAGTGCCATCAGCATTATAAAAATCAAACGACACGTTGCCATCTTTATCAGTTATCAATTCAGGTTGCCAGTAAATAGTACTGCGCAGATCGGGGTGGTTATAAGTGATGCCTCTTTCATACTTAGGTGAGTAAAACTCACGCACTTTTTGATAGCCTTGTACGGTTATGGGTAAAATACCTGTTGAAGCAATATCTTCCGGCTTAGTGCTACCTCCTTTTTTGGTGGTGATTATTAATACACCATTCCCGCCACTCATGCCATAAATCGCTGTACCTGCGTATTTTAATACTTCGACCGTCTCTACATCAGTTGGATTTATATTGCTAATGTCAGAATCAGGCAGCATCGTCCCATCAACAACCACTAACATAGGCCCTCCACCCAATAGTAAAGGCACTTGCTTGAGGCCAGGTTGAAGGCTACTAAACCCGACCCCATGTAATTTCCCAACTAAAGCAGTGGCAAGTGACGACCCATAGCCAATTTCTTTACTATGTATTACCTGGTCGGCGTGTCCTGCGCCCATTAAACTTTGTGTTTCATACTGGTCATCAAGTTTAATTGCTTTTATTTTCACTTCCTTCAACATTTTGCCCTTAGCAAGTCCAAGCTTGCTCAATTCCTCTTGTTGCCTTTCGTTGTTAGCGAGGTAGCTTGGTGAGATGATAGTATTCAGATTTTCATTGGTTTGTTGAATCACCGGGGTAATGGGTACAGGCTTATCGCCGTTATAAGTCAGCTTAGTATAAATCTTTCCTTTAGCATTTGTTGCTTGAATGATAAAACGTGTGCTGTCCCAAAAGGCCATGTCATGAAAAGCGAAGTTGCCCTTATTATCCGCTGTGGTGGTAAACACTTGCTTGCTTTGATTTGGCAGTAGAGAGACGTTTGCTTTTGCCAGGGATGCGCCTATTAAATTTTTGACCTGCCCTGTTATCTCTAAACTCTTTTCAGGCCGATAGGCTAATGGCTGATCATTATTGTTAAGCACCTGTTTCCATTCAAATCTGCGGTAGCCATGCGTGAGCATTACCAGATCAAGCTCTTTGAGCTTTTCATCGGTGATTTTGGTGAAATAGTAATTGGGTTGTTCTAAGGTCCCTTTCAGGTCGGAAGTGAGCAGTAGATTGCTCAGGATGGTGTTCTCCTTATCCTCGTTTACTTCCATCTTGCTTTCATCGATCACCGAAACAGAAAAATGACCCAGAGCAGCTGAGTCGGCCCTTGTTTTTGCATTGAGTTTGATGCTGACTTTTTCACGCGTCGCATAGCTGCTTTTATCGGTCGTGAGGTTCAGGCTCAGGTTATCATAATTCTGCACAAAAATCAGGCGCTCGCACAAAGGCTCATTGACGTCTGAAAACAGGGTAATCGTAGCGATGCCCGTATGTAAATGCCGTTTCAGGATATCCAAACTAATAACAGAACTATCCAGCTTAATAGGGACAGTTGTGGCTGATCCGCCGGAATAAATCAGCAGGGTATAATCTTTTCCTTTGTTTTCATTATAATAAGCAGCATTAGAAAGTATTTTGACTCCTGTTTTCGGGAGGGAGTCATTGTCAACCGTTATTGCAATTCCTTTAGTCGCCGGAGCCGGCAAATCAAGGCTGGTTTTACTGCCATCGGCGAACATGATATTCGCTTTGTAGAGCTTTCCAGCTTCCGGGGTAAAACTAAAAAATCCCATGCCGAGGTGAGCCGATTCAAAATGCGAAATAGTCTTTCCTGAATTGTCTGTAACAGAGCCTTTAACACCAATGCCCAATCCGTTTATGCTAACAGCCTTGAAGGCTACTTTGGAAGGCAGGCCTGCAATTAATTGGCCCCCTTCAGGAAAGAATTGAAGGTCTGGTTTGGCAATAACAGCCTTTGCCGTACTGCTTTCTGGTACTTTTTGT
>Ga0207706_10000244_pt1 | contig 59754 bp, 57 predicted proteins | sample KBSC53metaG_FD_184318 | JGI IMG/M metagenome (GOLD analysis project Ga0207706, IMG submission 184318) | Corn rhizosphere microbial communities from Kellogg Biological Station, Michigan, USA - KBS C5-3 metaG (SPAdes) (version 2) | ecosystem: Host-associated > Plants > Roots > Rhizosphere > Soil ... | reverse complement strand
ATCACGTGATCGTACAGTGGCAGGTCGAGCAATCGGCCGGCCTCGACCAGTTGTTTGGTGACTGAACGGTCCTCGGGAGAAGGTGTGGGATCTCCGCTCGGATGATTGTGCACTACGATGATTCCTGCCGCGGCCTCGGCGATCGCGGCACGGAACACCTCGCGGGGATGCACCAAGGAGCTGTTGAGCAGCCCGCGAGTCACCAGCACATCGCGTAACACCCGGCTCTGACTGTCGAGCGCCAGGAGGTGAAACTCTTCCACCGACAGGTCCCGGAGCCGGGCCCCAAGCAAACGCACTACGTCCTCCGGTTCCCGAATCCGGAGCGCGGCGGGACGGGATTCCTGGGCCAGTCGGGAAGCGAGTTCAAACGCAGCGACCAGCCGTGCGGCCTTGGCCGGTCCGACCCCCCGGGTGCGCATCAGTTCGGCCGAGGGCCGGGCCGCGAGTCGTCGGAGGGACCCGCCGCTAAGCTCGAGCAACCGGGCGGCAACATCGGCCACGCCGAGGCCTCGTTGTCCGGTGCCCAGCAGAATGGCGAGCAATTCCGTCGAGGTGAGCGCGCCGGCTCCCAACGCCCAGAGGCGCTCGCGAGGGAGTTCGGCGGATGGGGAGTTGGCAGTGTTCGACACCGCCGGAAAGCTAGAGAAGCGGCACCGCTGGAAAACGCTCAGGAAAACGCGAGACCGGCCATAAAGCTGAAGGCTGACAGCAGTACAACCTGTCAGCCCTCATTATCAACGATCACCATCCCGCAGTTTCAATCTTCAATCTGCAATCTGAAATCCCCTACCGTCCCGCCCCGTGACACTTCTTGTACTTCTTGCCCGATCCGCAGGGACAGGGGTCGTTCCGACCTACCTCAGGAACGACGCCGGTAGAGGAACGCATCGGCCCAAGATTGGTTGAGAGCGTCGCTGGGGCAGCACGAGTCGGGGTCGGCGCCGCCTCCGCCCTTGCCGCAGGCGCGAAGAGCTCATCGGCTCCGCTCACCGGCTCAGGCTTCGACGGCTGAGACGGTTGCGAGGGCGGAGCGGGCCGGCGGCCGCCGAACGCTCCCGGCGGCGGCGCAGCCGGCCGCGGCGCCTCGGCCGACACCTGGATCTTTAGGAACTGCTCGGTGAAGGTCGCCTGCACGTCCCGCATCAGGTCCTCGAACATCTCGAACGCTTCCTTCTTGTACTCGACGAGCGGATCCTTCTGGCCGTAGGCCCGATACTGGATCGCATTGCGCAGCTGATCCAGATCATAGAGGTGGTCCTTCCACTTTTCGTCGAGCACTCTCAGCATGACCGCCGAGAGCACCTGCATATCTACATCCGGTTGCCCGATACTCTTCCCGAACTCGGTCAGGTATTCGACTTTCCGGGTCAGGGTGCGATGCGCTTCGGCTCGGGCAGCCGCAACCATCCCGTTGAGGTCGGGTGCCTTCGCCGGATCGAGCAGGTCGTCGGCCGAAACCAGGAACTGCATGGTGAGTGCGGACTGGACCCCGGCCCGATCGAACTCCTGGGGATTCTTTGCATCCGCGAGCATGGTGGTGACCACCCGCTCCACCGCGCCGTCAACCATGCGGGTCGCTTCGGCCTTGATCTGCTCTCCCCGCTCCAGCGCGAACAGCCTCAGGGAGTAGACGACTTCCCGCTGCTGGTTCATGACGTCGTCGTACTCGAGCAGCCGTTTCCGGGCCTGGAAGTTCTGCAGCTCCACCCGCTTCTGGGCCTGGCCGATCGCGCCCGTCACCCAGGGATGGGAGATGACCTCTCCCTCCTCTGCCCCGCCCTTGTCCATCCACCGCGCGATGCGATCGGACCCGAACAACCGCATCAGGTCGTCTTCCAGGGAGAGGAAGAAAATCGAGCGGCCAGGATCGCCCTGACGGCCCGAGCGGCCTCTCAGCTGACGGTCGATACGGCGGGACTCGTGACGTTCGGTGCCGATGATCTGCAGGCCGGCGGGACTGGTGGTGAGGTCGAGGTCGGCGCCCAGCTTAATGTCGGTGCCGCGGCCGGCCATGTTGGTGGCGATCGTGATGGCACCCTTCTGCCCCGCGCCGGCCACGATTTCGGCTTCCCGCTGGTGGTACTTGGCGTTCAGCACTTCGTGCTTGAGGCCGCGCCGCTTGAGCTGGCGGGAGAGCGTTTCGGATACCTCGACCGTCACGGTACCGATCAGGACGGGTATTCCGAGATTGTGCAGCCGTTCGACCTCGTCGATGATCGAATTGTTCTTCTCGCGACGGGTCTTGTAGATGTGGTCCTGCTCGTCGTCCCGCCGCACCGGCTTGTTGGTCGGGATGACGGAGACCTCGAGCCCGTAGATCGTGAAGAACTCGGTCTCTTCCGTTTCGGCCGTACCGGTCATGCCGGCCAGCTTGTCGTACATCCGGAAGTAGTTCTGGATCGTGATGGTGGCGAGCGTCTGGGTCTCGCCCTTCACTTGCACGTTCTCCTTTGCTTCGACCGCCTGGTGCAACCCGTCCGCCCAGCGGCGACCTGCCATGATGCGCCCGGTGAATTCGTCCACGATGAGCACCTGACCATCCTGGACCAGGTAGTCCACTTCCTTCTCGTACAGGGCGTGCGCCTGAAGCAGCTTGTGGATGATGTGGAGCTTCTCGCTCTTCAGCGCGTAATCGGACTCGACCTGACGGCGCTTCGCTACCCGTTCGGCCGGCGACAAAGCTGGATCGTGGTCGACCTGGTGAATTTCCTCGGAGATGTCCGGGACGAGGAAGAGACCCGGATCATTGGGCGACATCGCGGTGGCTCCCTGGTCGGTCAGGTGCACCGCATGGCCCTTCTCGTCGAGGACGAAATACAGGGCGTCCTCCAGGTCCCGCATGCTCTGCTGCTTGGTCGGCAGTTTCCGGTCTGCGATGTGATCCAGCTCGACCCGCTGCACCGCCTGCTTGATGCCCGTCTCGTTGAGCATCTTGAGCAGCTTCTTGTTCTTCGGCATGCCGAGCCGCGCCAGATAGAGCTTGATCGCGGCGTCATTCTGCCGTTTGGGATCTTCGAGCAGCCGTTCTGCCTCGGCAAGGAGGTTGCTGACCACTCCAGACTGTTTGCGGACCAGCTCGGCGACCTGGCGATTGAACTCGCCGTACTTCTCGTCCTTCTCGTTCCCTACCGGCCCTGAGATGATGAGCGGTGTCCTGGCTTCATCGATCAGGATCGAATCCACCTCGTCGATGATGGCGTACGCGTGCTCCCGCTGGACCCGCTGGTCCAGGCCGAACACCATGTTGTCGCGGAGGTAGTCGAAGCCGAACTCGTTGTTGGTGCCGTAGGTGATGTCGGCCTGGTAGGCCGCCCGGCGCTCGAGAGAAGACGGTTCGGTGTCGTCCAGGCAGGAGACCGTGAGGCCCAGATACTTGAAGACATGCCCCATCCACTGCGAGTCGCGTCGGGCCAGGTAATTGTTCACCGTGACCAGGTGGGCCCCGCGCCCCGCCAGCGCGTTGAGATAGAGCGGGAGGGTCGCCACCAGGGTCTTGCCTTCGCCGGTCGCCATTTCGGCGATCTTGCCCTGGTGCAGGACGATGCCACCGATCAGCTGGACGTCGTACGGCACCATGTCCCAAGTCAGCTCGTGACCGGTCACGATGACTTTGGTGCCTAAGAGCCGACGGGTCGCTTCCCGCACGGTGGCGAAGGCTTCGGGCAGCAGATCGTCGAGCGCCGTCTTCAGCTCTTTCTTGTAGCGGATTTCGAGCTGATGGTAGCGATCCTCGAGCTTGTCCCGCTCTTCGGGATCGGCACAGTCATGGCGCTGCTGCCGGACCTGATCCAGCTCGTTCTTGATCGGCGCGACCCGCTCGGCGAGCTGACTGCGGAACTTCTGGGTCTGGGCCCGCAACTCGTCCTCCGACAAGCTGCCGAGCTGCGCCTCATGACGTTTAATGGCCTCAACGATCGGCCGGATCTTCTTGACGTCCCGGTCGTATCGGGTACCAAAAACAGCTGTAGCGAGTTTCTTAAGCATCCTTCAAATATAATCCCTGCGCCAAGATACAGGCTGCCACCGGGTCCGGAACCCAATATCGGATGGGCTGGTTGCGGGCCACCCGGCCCCGGATCTCGGTAGCCGAAATGTCCAGCCGCGGAACCCGCACCACCTGCGCTCCCGGGGGGATCTCGGCCAAGTCCACCCCCGGCCGAGCGAAAACGACAACCTGGGCCAGAGTCGGAATCAGCGCTCCTTCCCGCCACTGGTCCAGCTCCCGGGCTGCATCTGCCCCGACCAGCAGGGCAAAGCGCTTCCCTGGCTCTCGAGCCTGCAACGCCCGAAGGGTATCGACGGTGTAGGAAGGTCCACCCCGATCCAGTTCGGCGGTTTCCAGACGAAAGCGGGGTTGCCCCTCGATGGCCAGGGAGACCATCCGGGCTCTCACCTCCGGTGGAGCACCGTGCCGGCCTCGTTTGAAGGGTTGTTCAAAGGCGGGAACGAAGCGCATCTCTTCGAGATCGAGCGCCTCGAGTACGGCCTGGGCGACGATCAGGTGCCCGTGATGAATGGGGTCGAAGGAGCCGCCGAACAGGCCGATCATTGCGCGACGGGACACACCTCATCCGTTCGTGGGGTCCCGGGGTGGAAGCGACGGAGATAGCCGCAAGTCTCCCCGGCGTCCTCGCGATACCCGAGCCTGTTGTAGACCTCGATCAGCTTGACCAGTGCCTCGGGAATCACGGAAGTCCGGGGATAGGTTGCGACGAGGTCGCGCAAGTAAAGAATCGCCGAGTCGTAGGCCTTGAGCCGAAGATAGAACATCGCCGACTTGTACTCTTTCTTGGCGAAGCTTTCCTCCAGATCGGCTATCCGTTGCTTGGCCTTCAATGCTGGGGGGGTGTTGGGATACCGATTGATCAATTCCTGATACGTCGCCAGCGCACTCTGGCCATAGGAGGGATCCAGCTCGGGCCGGCGCCAGAGATCGGCGAAGGCGTCTCCTGCGCGGAGTAGCGCCTCCGGAGCAAGCGGGTTGTTCGGGGTGTCATCCGAAACCCGACGGAATTCCCGGGTTGCCTGAAGCTGACTCTTCTGCGCGTAGTAGCATTCGGCCAGGCGGAACCGGGCTTCGACGGCCAGGCTGTCTCCGGGCGGGATCTCGAGAGCGAGCCGTTCCAACTTTTGTGCCGCGTCGCCCCATTTGCCCCGCGAATAGTCATTCAGGGCGTCTTGCCAGAGCTTCGACACTTCTTCCGGCGACGCCCCAACGGCAACAGGGCTCGGGGCTCCGATGGGCTCTGACTTGCGGCCCCCGCAGGCTGTAACAGCCAACATCGCGAGAGCGATGGTCAACGACTGGCGCATGAGGCGAAAATTCAATTGGCGTTGGCAGCATTGCCGAGAGCGGTCAGACGCTGCCGGGCCATGATGCTGATAGAGTCTGACTCGGAGTCGATCGCATCCTGATAGGCGATCGCAGCACCGAGAATATCACCGAGTTTGATACGCGCGTCGCCCAGGCCGACCAGCGCCCTGCGGCCGGTCATCGAGCCGCTGCTGAACCCTGCCGCCTTGCTGAACCACCTGGCTGCGACCTCTGCCTGATCTACCGTCAAGGCTTCCTGTCCCAGCTGGATGGCGCAAAGCCCATAGCCGCTCGAGGCCCGGCTGCGGGTCGCGGGGTCCCGGGTGCGTCGAAGGACGGTCTCGTACGCTCCAGCGGCGGCCTCGCAGGCCGTAGTCTCGCGAGAGGCACCGGCGTAGAGCAGCAAGATCGAGTCGGCGGTCGCGGCGTCGGGAGCCGAGGCTAGAGCAGCGGGAGCCATCGCGACCGTCTCCTCCGGCGACAGCTTGCCGCTTCGCGTCAGTCCCAGGGTGTAGCGTGCCATGACACGAGTCGGGGCTACACCGCGCAGGGTAACCACCGCGAGTTGTAATCCCGATCCATCACCTGCCCGTTCCGCGGCTTTGGCGACCAGTTCGAGTCCGGTAGCGGCTTCGTCGGCCCGCGAACGATCCTGCGCAGCAAGCTGGCGATACGCCTCGGCAGCCTCCCGGATTTCGCCGGCCTTCAGTGCCGCGGCACCGAGCTTGGCGGAAACCCGTGCGCTCTGGCTCAGTTTGGCCGCAGCCCGATACTCCTGGAGGGCGGCCGGGTATTCGGCCCGCCCGTAGGCCGCATCGGCCAGCCGCTCATGATCGGCTGCCCGTCCACCACAGGCGGTGAGCAGCAGCACGAGCCACAGACGTTTCACTCCGCGTTCCGTTCGAGCATCGCGAGGTAGGCTTCGACCCGGGCATTCTTGGGACGCTCGAGGAGGCACTCCCGCCACACCTGTTCGGCGCCGGCAACATCGCCCGACAGATAGCGCGCGAGTCCGAGCGAAGCCAGGGCGTCCAGAAAGTTGGGGCGGTCCTGAACCACCCGCTCGAGTTCTTCACGTGCGGCCAGCGCGTCGCCCGATTCGAGGAGTGTCCGCGCCAGGCGGTATCGAATGTCGGCAAAGCCGGGCCCCAGCTCGACGGCGCGGTAGAACTGCTCGATGGCCTGCTCGATCGCGCCCGATTCCGCGTACGCGGTCGCAAGCAGGGCGTGATGGTTGGCGAGATTGGCGGCGATGTGCGAGGGGAAGCCGGAGGAGTGACGGATGTTGTGGGCGGCAGCGGTGCGGAACGCCTCCGTCGCTTCCTCGGTCCGGCCCATGTCGTTGAGCAGGATTCCGCGATGGATGTGGGCTTCGATGTAGCGTGGATTGAGCTCGAGGGCCCGCTCGAAATGAGCCAGGGCGCGCTGGGCCTGACCCAGCAGCGCGAAGGAAAGTCCGAGCAGGTGGTGAGCATCGGCGAACTGCTTGCCGCCGTTGACGACGTGCTCCAGCAGGTGGATGGCGCCGTAATAATCCTGGAGCGCGAAGCGCTCCCGCGCCTGGTTGATCAGCGGTTCGTCACTGACGCGCATAAGTCTCCTTACTGACGCGCATAGGTCTCCTCGAACCAGGCCAGGAACTGACGAATCCCCTCGCGGAACGTGGTGCGGGGCCGGAACCCCAGCATCCGTTCGGATTTGGTGAGATCGGCGAACGTATGCAGGACGTCCCCCGGTTGTCGAGGTGCCCACTGAATCTGCGGGGTCACACCCATCGCCCCGGCCAGCTCGTCCACCATAGTCTTGAGCGGAACCGGCTCACGGCTCCCCAGGTTGAAGATCTCCAACCCCACCGGCGCCCTGGCGGTCCAGTCGATTGCGGCGGTCACACCGGAGACGATGTCCGCCACGTAGGTGTAGTCGCGGGATTCGGAGCCGTCGCCGAACAGGGTGACGGGCTCCCCTTTGGCGAAGCGGTGGGCAAAGGAGTGAATCGCCAGGTCGGGGCGCTGCCGGGGACCATAGACAGTGAAGAACCGGAGTGCGGCGACCTTCAATTTCGCATGCGGTGCGAAGGCGTTGAGCAGGATTTCCCCCGCCCGCTTGGTCGCACCGTAGGGAGAGATCGCGCCGACGGCGGGAACGTCCTCCCGGAACGGCGGCGGGGTATCGTTGCCGTAGACCGAGGATGAAGAGCCGAACACGAAACGGCTCACCCCCGCCCCCCTCGCGGCGTCCACCACCGATTGAGTACCCAGGAGGTTGGCTCGCACGTAATCGAGCGGTGCGGCGAGCGACGGCCGCACACCGGCCTTGGCGGCGAGGTGCACAACCACGGAGTCGGGCGTCAGCAGATCCTGCAATGCGGCCCGATCCAGCAGGTCCAATTCCTTGAAGGTGAATCCCTTCTGATCCTGCAGCGCCTCGAGGTTCCGCTGTTTGATCGGCCGGGGATAGAACGGGTCGAAGTTATCGATGCCGATAACCTCGTCGCCCCGAGCGATGAGCGCTTCCGAGAGGTGTGAGCCGATGAATCCGGCCGCCCCCGTAACCAGGATCCGCGTCATGCGGCGAGGAGGCCGCGGAAGTACGCGATGGTCTTCACCAGCCCTTCCTCGAGCGGGAACTGGGGCTCCCACTGAAGGACACTCCGGGCAATAGTCAGATCGGGCTGCCGAACCTTGGGGTCATCCACCGGCAGCGGGCGGCGATCGATCTTCGAGCTTGATCGCGTGAGACGCAGCACCGCTTCCGCCAATTGCTGCACCGTGAATTCTCCCGGATTGCCGATGTTGGTGGGATCGGTCCTCGAGCTGCCGAAGAGCCGATAGATCCCGTCGATGAGATCGGACACGTAACAAAAGGAGCGGGTTTGTGAACCGTCACCGTACACGGTGAGCGGCTCGCCTCGCAGCGCCTGCACGATGAAGTTCGATACGACTCTCCCGTCCCCCGGCCGCATCCGCGGTCCGTAGGTATTGAAGATTCGAACGATCCTGGTGTCCACATGATGGTAGCGGTGATAGGCCATCGTCATGGCCTCGGCAAACCGCTTGGCCTCGTCATACACGCCACGCGGCCCGACCGGATTCACATGCCCCCAGTAGGTCTCGGGCTGGGGGTGAATCTGGGGATCGCCGTAGACCTCGGAGGTCGAGGCCAGGAGAAATCTGGCGCCCTTGGCCTTGGCCAAACCGAGTGAATTGTGGGTGCCGAGCGAGCCGACCTTAAGAGTCTGGATCGGGAGCTCGAGATAATCGATCGGGCTGGCCGGCGAAGCGAAGTGCAGGACGCCGTCGAGCGGCCCGGCCAGGTCAATGAACTTGGTGACGTTGTGCTCTACGAAGGTCCACCGAGGCTGTGACTCCAGGTGGGCGATGTTGTCGCGCGACCCGGTGATGAAGTTATCCATCCCCACGACCTCGTGGCCCTCGGCCAGGAACCGGTCGGAGAGATGTGAACCCAGGAAGCCGGCGGCGCCGGTGATGAGGACTCTCATGGGCGGCGCCGTCCAATGCCGTGATGTTCGAAGCCCATCGCGCTCATGCGACGGGGATCGAACAGGTTTCTCCCGTCGATCACGACCGGCCGCCGCAGCAGGCTCTTCAACCGATCGAAGTCGGGATTCCGGTACACCAGCCACTCGGTCACGATCACCAGGGCGTCGGCGCCTTCGACAGCGTGATAGGGGTCGGGCGCATAGGTGAGCCTGTCCCCGAAGAGCTCGCGGGCGGTATGCATCGCCTTGGGGTCGTGCACCTGCACCTTGGCCCCACCGGCGAGCAGCCCTTCAATGAGAGGAACCGACGGACTCTCCCGCATGTCGTCGGTCTCGGCCTTGAAGGCGAGACCCCAGACCCCGACAGTCTTGGCCGAGAGGCCACCCAAGGCCTCCTTCGTCTTCCGCAGCAGGACCAGCTTCTGCCGGTCATTCACCGCTTCGGTCGCGGCCAGCAGATCGAACTCGAGACCGATCTCCTTGCCCGAGCGAATCAGCGCCTTGACGTCTTTGGGGAAGCAGGAACCGCCATAGCCGGGTCCAGGAAACAGGAAGGCCTGCCCGATGCGGCGGTCGGTACCGATGCCCTGGCGGACTTCCCTCACGTCCGCTCCCACGCGCTCGCAGAACTCGGCGATCTGATTCATGAATGAGATCCGGGTGGCCAGCATGGCGTTCGCGGCATACTTCGTCACCTCCGCGGATGGAATGTCCATGAACAGCACCGGATTCCCGGTCCGCACGAACGGCGAGTAGAGCTCCGCCATGATTTCCCGAGATTCCGCCGCGTCCACACCCACCACGATCCGGTCGGGCTTCATGAAGTCATCGATCGCAGCACCTTCCTTCAGGAACTCCGGGTTGGAGCAGACCCAGAACGGCGTCTTGGTCTCCGCCTTGACCGCAGCACGCACTCTCTCGGCAGTCCCAACGGGTACGGTGGACTTGGTCACCACCACCTTGGACCCGTTCATGTTGCGGCCGATGGTACTGGCGACCGACAGCACATGCTGGAGATCGGCCGAGCCGTCCTCGTCTGGCGGAGTGCCAACCGCGATGAATACGACCTGCGCTCCTTTGACTGCGGCGCCGACATCGGTCGTGAAGCTCAGCCGCTCCTCGGCCTGATTGCGGCGTACCAGCTCCTCCAGACCCGGCTCGTAAATCGGAATGTCATTGGCCTTGAGCCGTTCGACCTTCCGCGCATCAATGTCGGCGCAGACCACGCCGTTGCCGGTTTCGGCCAGGCAGGCGCCGGTAACCAGTCCCACGTATCCCGTACCAATGACCGCGATGTGCATCTGGTGTGCTCCGGCTCAGGCGCGACCGGGGGAGACGAGGGCGCCTCCCTGGGCCAGCGAACGGGTGGCGGCATCGAGCACCCGGACCACACGGACTCCGTCGGCGTGATCGGCCCGGCCTTTTTCCTCGCCTCGGACCACCCGGATGAAATGCTGGAACTGGACTGTCAGCGGCTCCACGTTTGGCAGCCGGGGGATGAAGATGTCTCCCTCGCGAATCGTGAGGCTCTCGCCGTAGGACCGGTACTCGGGCGGCCGGTTCACGCCCTTGTCGTAGATCGTGAGCTTCTCCCGCGGTTGCATGTCGTCGAAGACAGCCATCTGGCGGGAGCCCACCACGGTGAGGCGACGCACCTTGTGCGGGTCGAGCCAGGACATCTGCACGTGGGCCATCACACCGGATTCGAAGGTGAGATTGAGGAAGACGACGTCTTCGATGCCGCGCTGGAGATAGGACCTGCCCTGAGCACTCAGGGTCACCGGCATCTCGCCCAGCAGAAACAGGGCGACGGAGACGTCGTGCGGGCCAAAGCTCCACAACGCATTTTCGTCCGGCCGGATCTGTCCGAGGTTGACGCGCTGGGAATAGAGATAGTACAAGTCTCCCAGCTCGCGCTTTTCCAGCATCTCCTTCAACCGCTCGACCACCGGGTGGTACTCGAGCAAGTGCCCTACCAGGATCGGGACGTTACGTTTCTCGGCCTTTTCCGCGAGCTGCTCGGCATCCGCCACGGTCAGGGCAAATGGTTTCTCGATCAGCGCGGGGATGCCGGCCTCGATGGCCATGTTGCCCAGCTCGGCATGACTCGTGGCCGGCGTCGCGACGATCACGGCCTCGACCTTCTCCAGCAGCCGGGCGGGAGAGTCGGTGACCGTGGCGCCGGGATACTGTTTCATGAGGCTGACGCGCGCCTCGGGATTCGTCTCACAGATGGCGACCAGCTCGGCGTCGGAAGAAGCCGCCGCGGTACGCACGTGGTTCCTCCCCCAGGCGCCCACACCTATCACGCCGACCTTGAGCCGGCTCAACTGTAGAATCCCTTAACGGCCTGCACGACCACCTCGCGCTGGGCCGCGCTCAGCTCCGGGTAGATCGGGAGAGAAATCACCGTGTTGGTGACCGCCTCGGTGGCCGGGAGCCGGCCTTCGGCATAACCCAGATATCCGAAGCAGGGCTGCAGATGGAGCGGGGTGGGATAGTAGACGGCGCAGCCGATTCCCTTTCCCTTGAGGTGCGCAAGGAGCTCGTCGCGCCGTTCCACCCGAAGGGTGTACTGATGGAAGATGTGCTCGTTGGCGGAATCGGTCTTCGGTGTGCAGACCTCGGGCATGCCGGCGAAGGCCTGGTTGTAGAAGGCGGCATGATGCCGGCGCGCCTCGCTCCAGGCCGCGAGATGGGGAAGCTTCGCGAGCAGGATCGCGGCTTGAAGAGTGTCGAGCCGGCTGTTGGTGCCGACTTCCTCGTGATGGTACTGCTTGGCGCCGCCGTGCAGCCGGAGTTTCCGGAGCCTGGCGGCGAGAGCATCATCCTGAGTGACGATCATTCCCGCGTCTCCCCAGGCCCCGAGATTCTTGCTCGGGAAGAAGGAGAAGCCGGTCGCTGTGCCGAGCTCTCCAGCCATCCGCCAGGTCCCGCCGATTCGGCGCCTCGCGCCGATGGCCTGGGCCGCGTCTTCAATGACCGCCAGGCCGTGCTTTTCCGCGACGGGGAGAATCGCCTCCATCGGGGCCATCTGGCCGAACAGGTGCACGACCACGATCGCCTTGGTCCGAGGCGTGATTGCCGCTTCGATCTCCGAAGGTCGAATGTTGAAGGTGTCCGGATCGATGTCCACGAACACGGGCTTCCCGCCGGCATTGTGGATGGTTCCCGCCGTGGCGAAGAAAGTGAAGGCGGTGGTGATGACCTCGTCGCCCGAGCTGAGATTCAGCGCCTTGAGCGGCAAGAGCAGGGCGTCGGTGCCGCTGGCGCATGCAATACCGTGTTTGGCAGCCGAGAGCTTCGCGATAGCGGCTTCGAGCTCCGGTATTTCGCTGCCCATGATGAAGGCCTGGCGTTCGATCACCGCCATCATCCGAGGCAGGACTTCCTCCCTGATGGACTGGTACTGGGCCACGAGATCTAACAGCGGAACGTTCACTCCATCCTCATCGAAAACGGGGCAAAAAAGGGGACCGAAAGCGGCGGAAAGCTAGCCCGCGCTACGGGGAGAATCAATCATTTCGAGCAGGCCTTGACGCTCGCGATAACCCGTCCCACAACTGGCACAACGTGCCGAGCCGTCCTTGACCGCCAGGCGGTTCCCGCACTGGCACATCCAGCCTACCCGACGGGCCGGAACTCCCACCATCAGGGCGAAAGCGGGCACGTCGCTGGTGACCACGGCCCCGGCGCCGATGAAGCAGTATTCGCCGAGCGTCGTGCCGCAAACGATCGTCGCGTTGGCGCCGATCGAGGCGCCGCGGCGGACCAGCGTTTCGCGATACTCGTTTTTCCGGGAGACGTGGCTCCGCGGATTGGTCACGTTGGTAAAGACACAGCTGGGCCCGCAGAAGACGTCGTCCTCCAGCACGACGCCCTCGTAGATCGAGACGTTGTTCTGCACCTTCACATTGTTCCCGATGCGGGTGCCGGGCATGACCACGACATTCTGCCCCAGGTTGCACCGCTCACCGATTACGGCACCGGGCATCACGTGGCAGAAATGCCAGATCTTGGTGCCCTTGCCGACCACCGCTCCGGCGTCGAGGTAACTGGATTCGTGCACGTAGTAGTCGGACATCAGTGATTCCTGTTGGGATTGAAACCCTGTTTTTCAATTGCCAATTGCAAATTGACAATTGGCAATTGACTACGGCGCTGTACTTACCGACCCGTCGCTCCCCACCAGCTTCACCTCCAGCTCCAGCTCCACCCCAAATCGATCGCGAACGGTTCGCCGGACCTGGCCAATCACCTCGCGGACCTGACGTGCCGTCCCACCGCCGGTGTTGACGATGTAGTTCGCGTGCATCGGCGAGACCTGGGCTGCCCCGATGGAAAACCCCTTGAGCCCTGCGGCGTCTACCAATTGGCCCGCGGTGCGGAGGTTCGGCGCCACCGGGACTGCCGGATTGGTGAATACACTCCCGCAGCAGGGCCGGTTGAACGGGGTGCCTTCCTGCCGCCAGCGAAAGAGGTCGTTCACCTCTTCGGTGAGACGCGCCGCAGTCTCGGGCTGCAAGCACACCCGGGTTTCGATCACGATCGATCCGGTGAGGCCGCTCCGCCGGTAAGCAAAAGGGATTTCATCACGCCTCCGCTCCCGCACCGTGCCGTCCCAGTCCACCACCGTCACCGTTTCAATAACATCGGCCCATTCGGCACCGTGGCAGCCCGCATTCATGAAGACGCCGCCGCCTACGCTCCCGGGGACGCCAACCATCTTGTGCAGGCCGCTCCAGCCCGATTCTGCGGTACGCCTCGCGGCGATCGGCGCAGGCAGACCGGCTCCGATCGTCCACCGGTCGCCGTCCGACTTGATGGCGTCGAGTCCCTTGCCCAGGCGAATGACCAAGGCGTCGAGGCCTTCGTCGGGGAGCAGCACATTGGAACCCAGGCCAAGCGCGAACCAGGCGACGCCTCTGTCGGTTGTGAGGCTGACCGCGCTCTCGATGTCCTCCACGGTCTTGGGAAACAGCATCGTCGCCGGGCCGCCGATCCGGTAGGTGGAATACCGGCTCAACGGCTCGGCCTCACGGACTTCTCCACTCACCGCGGCACGCAGGTCGGTCAGGAAGGTTGTCGCCCGGGCACTCACCCCGCTGTCTCCTGCAGCACGTCACGACCGAGGAGATGCCATTCCTGAAGGGACCGGACCTCGCCGACCCGGCTTTTCAACGCGATGATCGCATCGCAAGCCGCAGCGGCAGCCGACAGCGTGGTCGTATAAGGAACCCGATGCTGCAGCGCCGCTGCCCGGATCTGGTAGTCGTCCTGTTGGGTCAGCTTGCCCAGCGGAGTGTTGATCAGGAGCTGGATTTGTCCCGAGAGGAGCAGATCGATGGCGTTGGGGCGGCCCTCGTACACCTTGAGCACCCGTTCCGCCGGGATGCCGCGCACCCGGAGATGACGCGCCGTGCCTTCCGTCGCCAGGATCCGGAAGCCCATTTCGTGGAAGCGGCGCGCGATGGGCACGACGTTGCCCTTGTCGTGGTCATTCACCGTGACGAAGACCGCGCCACTCTGCGGGAGCGCCCCGTCCGCCGCATGCTGCGCCTTCGCGAAGGCCATCCCGAAGGAATCGGCGATGCCCATGACCTCCCCGGTCGAGCGCATCTCGGGTCCCAGGATCAGGTCAACGCCCTGCAGTTTGTTGAAGGGGAAGACCGCTTCCTTGACCGCGACGTAAGGCTGGACCACGTCGTCCTTGAGGCCAAGCTCGTCGAGGGTCTTCCCCACCATGACCGCGGCGGCAAGGCTGGCCAGTGAAACGCCGGTAGTTTTCGACACGAAGGGAACGGTCCGCGACGCGCGGGGGTTCACCTCGAGCACGTACACGACATCGTTCTTGATGGCATACTGCACGTTGATGAGCCCCACCACTCCGATCTTCTCGGCAAAGGCGCGGGTGTGCTTCCGCATCTGTTCCACCTGCGCCTCGGAGATGAGATACGGCGGCAGGACACATGCGGAGTCGCCGGAGTGGATACCGGCATCCTCGATGTGCTGCATGACCCCGCCGATCACGGTGCGGGTACCGTCGCAGATGGCGTCCACGTCCGCCTCGAACGCATCCTCGAGGAAGGAGTCGATGAGCACGGGATGGCCCGGCGCCACCCGCACCGCGCGGGCGAAGTAGTCGCGCAACGAAGGCTCGTCGTAGACGATCTGCATGCCCCGGCCGCCGAGCACATAGGATGGGCGAACCAGCACGGGGTAGCCGACCTGCTCCGCCACCGCGACGGCTTCATCCACCGACAGCGCCGTGCCCGCATTGGGCTGGGTGACGCCCAGCTCCCGCGCGAGAGCCTCGAACCGGCGACGATCCTCGGCCAGATCAATCGCGTCCGGAGAAGTTCCCAGGATCTTTACGCCGGCCGCTTCGAGTCCACGCGCCAGCTTCAACGGAGTCTGTCCCCCGAGCTGAACCACGACGCCGATCGGCTTCTCGGCGTGCACGATCTCGAGCACGTCTTCCAGCGTCAGCGGCTCGAAGTACAGCGTGTCGGAAATGTCATAGTCGGTCGACACCGTCTCGGGATTGGAGTTCACCATCACCGTGCGGTAACCCATCTCCCGGAAGGCGAGAGTTGCGCGTACGCAGCAGTAGTCGAACTCGACCCCCTGACCGATCCGATTGGGACCGCTTCCCAGGATCACAATCGTGCGGTCGCCACCGGCCTTGACCTCACTCTCCTCGTCATAAGAGGAGTAGAGGTAGGGCGTGGAAGAGGGGAATTCCCCGGCGCAGGTGTCTACCGTCTTGTACGCCGGCCGTATGCCGAGGCGATGCCGCAGGTCGCGGATCTCGGCCTCCTGGCGACCGCGCAGGTCGGCCAGCTGGCGATCGGAGAATCCCATCCGCTTCATCTTGCGGAGCTGTTCGCGCTGGCCGCGCTCGTCGTCCGGCTTCCTGTCGATCCATTCGCGTTCGGCTTCAACCAGATCGCTCATCTGGCCAACGAACCAGGGATCGATGCCGCTCCGTTCCGCGATCTCCGCCGACGGGATGCCCATCTGCAGCGCGCGCTTTACCTGGTAGATGCGCTCCGGTGTCGGAGTACGAATTGCCGCCTTGACCGCCTCGGGACTCAAATCGGTGAGCCGGTCGTCCGATGGATCGCGTCCGAGCACCCAGCCGGTACGATCGGCTTCGAGGGCGCGGAACCCCTTCTGAAAGGCTTCCTTGAACGTGCGCCCGATCGCCATGGCCTCTCCGACCGACTTCATCTGGGTGTTGAGACGGGGATCGGCCTCGGGAAATTTCTCGAACGCGAAACGGGGGACCTTCACTACCACGTAGTCGAGCACCGGCTCGAAGGAGGCGGGTGTCGTGCGGGTGATGTCGTTCGGCAGCTCATCGAGGCGGTACCCGACGGCGACTTTGGCGCCGATGCGCGCGATGGGGAATCCGGTCGCCTTCGACGCGAGAGCCGAAGAGCGGGAGACGCGGGGATTCATCTCGATGACCAGCTGCTCGCCGGTCGCCGGATCCACCGCGAACTGGATGTTGCAGCCACCGGCCGCGACACCGACTTCACGAATGATGCGGATCGCGGCGTCGCGCATGACCTGGTATTCCCGGTCGGTGAGCGTCATGGCGGGTGCCACGGTGATCGAATCGCCGGTGTGGACACCCATCGGGTCCAGGTTTTCGATCGAGCAGACGATCACCACGTTGTCTGCTCCGTCCCGCATCACCTCGAGCTCGAATTCTTTCCAGCCGATGATGCTGCGCTCGATCAGCACCGAGCCCACCGGCGACAGCTCGAGGCCCCGCCCGACGATCTCCTCGAACTCGTCGCGGTTGTAGGCGATCCCCCCGCCGGTTCCGCCCAGCGTGAAGGAGGGACGAATGATGGCGGGGTACCCGGTATCGTCTACTGCTTCGAGGGCCGCTTCGATGCTGCGCACGGTGCGGCCTCGCGGAGTCGCCAGGCCGATCCGCTGCATCGCCTGGGCGAATTCCTGACGATCTTCGGCGATCCGGATGGCCCGTTCGTTGGCACCGATCAGCTCGACGTTGTAGCGAGCCAGCGTGCCGTCCTTGTGGAGCGCCATCGCGACGTTGAGGGCAGTCTGTCCGCCCATCGTGGGCAGGAGAGCATCGGGCCGCTCCCGCTCGATGACCTTGGCCACCCATTCCGGCGTCACCGGCTCGACGTAGGTCCGGTCGGCGATCTCCGGGTCGGTCATGATCGTGGCCGGGTTGGAGTTCACCAGGATCACCCGGTATCCCTCTTCCCGCAGCGCGCGAACCGCCTGAGTTCCGGAATAGTCGAACTCGGCTCCCTGGCCGATTACGATCGGTCCGGATCCCAGCAGAAGAATCGAGCTGATGTCAGTCCGTTTGGGCATTCACGAGATCTTTCAGTGTCTGCTCGAGAGCAATGCGCGGCTGCCAGCCGGTCGCCTTGCGGAGTCGCGTTGCGTCACCAACCAGGTGCGGAATGTCGGAGGGCCGGGTAAGGTCAGCATCGACCTCAGGCATGGCACGAATCCCTTCCAGTTCGGCCAACTTGTTGAAGATCTCGGCCAGCGAGATGCCGAGACCGCCCGCCACATTGTAGATCTCTCCCGGCTTGCCGCGATCAAGGAGGGCGAGGTAGGCATCGACCACGTCCCGCACGTCGAGAAAGTCCCGTACCGGTTCCAGATTGCCGGTCTTCACCACCGGCGCTTTCAGGCGGCGGGCAGCCCGGATCCGCTGCGCGAAAGCCGGAACCACATAGCGTTGGCTCTGACCCGGCCCGGTGTGGGGGAATGCCCGAGCGATAATAACCCGCAGTCCGGTGCGACGGCTCACTTCGAGGGCTGCCGCTTCGGCGCCCAGCTTGCTCGCAGCATAGGGAGAACAAGGCGCGGGGGGATCGGACTCGGTCCTCGGACGCCCACCGCCTTCGGCGCCGTACACCTCACCGGTCGAGACCACGAGCAGCAGTGAGTTACTCCCGGTGCGGCCGCGCGCGATGCCCATCGCCTCGGCCAGGCGCGCCGTTCCCGCCGCGTTCACTTCCCAGGCAAGACCGGGATCCCTCCTCGCATCCGCGCCCGAGGCCAGCGCCGCGAGGTGAATCACCGCGTCGGGTGCCGTCGACATCGCCGAATTCACCGCGGCCTGATCGCGCAGGTCCAACGGGAGCCAGCGTACCCTGCGCCGGTCGGTCTCGGAAATCGAGACCGGGGGAGTCGCGACGGGATACAAGGCCCCGACTACCTCGTGACCGGCCGCGAGCAGCCCGGGAACCAGCCATTGGCCGACGAAACCGCCGGCGCCGGTCACCAGCACCTTCACGACTCACCCCGCAGCCGTTTGTGGTCCGCGTCAACCATCATGCGTACCAGCTCCTCGAAGGATACGGTCGGCGCCCACTGCAACTCCCGCTTCGCGAGCGAGGGATCGGCCTGCAGCAGGTCCACCTCGGCGGGACGGAAGAAGCGGGGATCTTCTACCACGTGGTTCTTCCAATCCAGCCCCAGGTGGCCGAAGGCGATCTCCACGAACTCACGGACGCTGTGGGTGGTGCCGCTGCCTACCACGTAGTCGCGGGGCTCGGGGCGCTGCAGCATGCGCCACATGGCCTCGACGTAGTCACCAGCGAAACCCCAGTCGCGACGCGCATCGAGATTTCCGAGCCTCAACTCCTTCGCGAGACCCAGCTTGATGCGGGCCGCGCCGTCGCTGATCTTACGGGTGACGAACTCCACACCGCGTCGGGGCGACTCGTGATTGAACAGAATGCCGTTCACCGCGTAGAGCCCGTACGACTCGCGGTAGTTTACGGTGATGCAGTGCCCGTAGACCTTCGCCACGCCGTAAGGGGAGCGGGGATAGAACGGCGTCGATTCCCGCTGCGGCGTCTCCATCGCCTTGCCGAACATCTCCGAGGAGCTGGCCTGGTAGAACCGGGCCTTCGGGTGCACCAGCCGAATCGCCTCGAGGATCCGGGTCACGCCTAACGCGGTGAACTCTCCAGTCAGCACCGGCTGAGTCCATGACGTTGGCACGTACGATTGCGCGGCGAGATTGTAGACCTCGTCCGGCTGAACCTCCTGCAGCACCACCGTGAGGGAATGCTGGTCCAGCAGGTCGGCGGGGCGGATGGTGATCCGGTCCAGCAGGTGGCCGATGCGCTCGTAGCTGTCGTGACTGGTCCGGCGCACTACGCCGACCACCTCGTACCCCTTCTCCAGGAGCAATTCCGCGAGGTAGGACCCGTCTTGCCCGGTCACTCCGGTGATCAGGGCGCGAGGCATCAGCTCAGGGTCCCCTCGGGTTGTGTCAACCGCCTGTGCTGATTATACTTCCGCCCTCGCTGGAGCCCCATGGCGGACCATTTTTCTGAAGGATGAATGATATGGCACGGGTATGCACCGTGTGCGGCAAAGGCCCGGTGACTGGCAACAATGTGAGTCACGCGAACAACCGCACCAAGCGCCGGTGGTATCCCAATCTCCAGACCGTCCGCATCCTGGTGGACGGCGCCCCCCGTCGTGTGCGGGCGTGCACTCAGTGCATCAAGAGTAACCGGATCAGGAAGGCGAGCTAAGCAGCAGCCAGCTCCGCGGGCTAGGGCTCGCGCCGGACCGAAAAAAAGGGGACCCGAAGGTCCCCTTCTTTCATTTCGGGAGTCCGCGACCGGCCTCACTCGGACAGCAACTCGATCCGGGCGACATCGGCTCCGTCTCCGGGGCGATGACCCAGCTTGAGGATGCGAGTATAGCCGCCGGGACGTGCCGCGAAGCGGGGGCCGATCTCGGTGAAGAGACGGGACAGCGCGTCGCGCTCGCGGATCTTGGTGGAAACCAGGCGCCGCGCGTGAAGATCGCCGCGCCGGGCGAGGGTGATGAGCTTCTCCGCGTAGGGGCGCAGCTCCTTGGCCTTGGCTTCGGTGGTAACCACCTTGCCGTGGAGGAAGAGACTGGTCGCCATGTTGCTCAACAGCGCCCTGCGGTGATCCGCGGTGCGCGAGAGCTGGCGTCCCTTAGCCTGGTGGCGCATTAGATCTCCTCGCCCAGGTCCGCGCCGGTGCGGACGGTCGGAGGCGTACCGGGACGGACCACGCGCAGGTCGCCGTCAACCTCCTCAAACAGCATCCCGAAGTTGAGCTCCTGCTGGCGCAGCAGGTCGGCGATTTCCCGCAGGGCCTTCTCGCCCACGTTCTTCACCTTGAGCAGCTCGTCCTCGGTATAAGCCACCAGGTCGCCGAGGGTGCGGATATTCGAGTTCTTGAGCGAATTCAGCGAGCGCACCGAGAGACCGAAATCGTCGATCAGGCGGCTCAGTTTCTCCTGGAGCGCGCCGCCGGGCGAGCCGGCGTTCAGCGACTCCGGGCGAGCGGTCGGCACCTTGCCGAACTCGACGAAGTAGCGGAAGTGCTCCTGCGCGAGGGCGGCCGCGTAGGCGATCGCATCCTCGGGAGTGATGGTGCCGTTGGTCTCGACGCTCACCGTGAGCCGGTCGTAGTCGGTGCGCTGGCCGACGCGGGTTTCCGCGACGGAGAAGTTGGCGCGCCGAACCGGATTGTAAATCGCGTCGATGGCGATCAGGTCAACCGGCAGCGAGCGATCCTTGGGGTGGAGCTCGGACTCGACGTAGCCGCGGCCCTTGTTGACGTACAACTCGCCATTCAGCTCCCGGTCATCCTGCACCGTGAAGAGCAGGTGGTCGGGGTTCACGATCCGGACATTGCCGGTGGGCTGGATGTCGCGGGCGTAGACCGGCCCGGTGCCTTCCTTCTTGATCCGGAGCACCGCCTCGTCCACCTCTTCGGCGAGGACGATCGTGAGCGCCTTCAGGCGCTGGATGATCTGGTGCACATCCTCATGGACCCCGGGAATCGTCTGGTGCTCGTGCACCACTCCGTCGAGCCGGAAGGCCCAGACGGCGCTGCCGCGCAGCGAGGAGAGCAGCAGGCGGCGAAGCGAATTGCCGAGGGTATAACCGAACCCGCGCTCCAGCGGCTGCAGCCGGAACTCAGCGATGTTCGGGTTGTCTTCCCGCTTGGTCATCTCGACCAGGTGCGGGTGAACCAGGCCGGTGAGATCGATGGTCATGGTCACTTCGAGTAGAGCTCAACGATGAGCTGTTCCTGCGCGTTGATAGGAATCGCTTCGCGAGTGGGGCGCTCCGTCACTCGGCCCGCCACCTTGTCCGCGTCCACCGTGATCCAGTTGAGCGTCTGCCTGCCCGCTGCCTGGAGCGACATCTTCACGTTCACGTTATCCCGGCTAGCCTGAGCCACCCGGATTTCCTCGCCCGGCCGCACGACGTAGGACGGCACGTCTACCTTGTGGCCGTTCACTTCGACGTGGCCGTGGCGCACCAGCTGGCGGGCGCCCTTCCGGCTGGCCGAAAAGCCCATGCGGTAGACGATGTTGTCCAGCCTCGACTCGAGCGCGATGAGCAGGTTGGTGCCCTTCACGCCGGCTTCGCGGGTTACCCGGTCAAAGGTGTTCCGGAACTGCCGCTCGGTCAGGCCGTACATCCGCTTCACCTTCTGCTTCTCCCGCAGCTGCTTGGCGTATTCCGACGCCTTGCGCGAGCGGCCGCCGCTCTGGCCGTGCTGGCCGGGGGCGTAGCCACGACGCTCCACGGCGCATTTCTCGGTCAGACAGCGGGAACCCTTGAGGAAGAGCTTGGTGCCTTCACGACGGCACTGCCGACAGCTTGCACCTGTGTATCGTGCCATGATCAGACCCGCCGCTTCTTCGGCGGACGGCAGCCGTTGTGGGGAATCGGAGTCACGTCCTTGATCGACAGAACCTTGAGACCGACCGAGGCGAGCGCCTGGATCGCAGACTCACGGCCGCTGCCGGGACCCTGCACCCGGACATGCACCCGCCGGACGCCGAGGTTCATCGCCTCACGCCCGCAGTTCTCGGCGGCGACGGTCGCGGCGAAGGGAGTGGATTTCTTGGAGCCCTTGAAGCCCGCTTTGCCGGCCGATCCCCACACCAGGGCATTGCCCTTCATATCGGTGATGGTGATCAGCAGGTTGTTGAAGGTTGCCGAGATGTGGGCAACGCCCTCGGACTCGACCACCTTACGCGCGCGCTTAGCCGCAGGCGCCTTGGGAGCAACTGGTGTCGTCATAGGTTACTTCTTCGTGGCCTTCTTCTTACCGGCGATAGCGCGACGGGGACCCTTCTTGGTGCGCGCGTTGGTATGAGTCCGCTGACCCCGCACCGGCAGTCCACGCCGGTGGCGAATCCCGCGGTAACTCCCGATATCCATCAGCCGCTTGATGTTCATCGCGACTTCGGTTCGGAGGGCACCCTCCACTTTCACCGAACGCTCGATGATCTGGCGGAGACGGGCGACTTCGGCGTCCGAGAGGTCTCGCACCCGGGTATCGGGGCTGACCCCGGTCTCCGTGAGGAGGCGACCACTCGTGGGACGTCCGATGCCGTAGATGTAGGTGAGCGCGACTTCAACCCGCTTCTCGCGCGGCAAGTCCACGCCAGCGATACGCGCCATAATTAACCCTGCCGCTGCTTGTGCTTGGGGTTACGCTTGCAGATGACCCGCTTGACTCCTTGCCGCATCACGACCTTACAGTGCTCGCAGATGGGCTTGACGCTTGACCGAACCTTCACGCTCTACGCTCCGGGGAAAAGCCGTATTTCAGGAGTAGCTCACGAATATACCTGACGCTGGAAGCCCCCGCAAGGGAACCGCATAGCTCCCAACGGGATAACCCGAGTTCCTGCCCTTCCGGATGATCAGGGGGAAATCCGGACCTCGACCAGCCTCCAGGAGTCCTGCACGAGGGAGTAGCCCAAGAGGGCGGAATGGCGGCGGACCTCCATGGTCCCCGTCACCCGATACTGTCGGAGAATCTCAACCAAGGCTCTGTCATTTCCCGACTTGCGGACTCGCCCCAGGTCGGTCTGAACCTCCTCGCTGGTCCGGAAGAAATTGCGGAGCAGCGCCGCCGCCTGGTCGCGAGAGATCGGAACCGAGGGCGAGGCAGCCGGAAGCTGGACCAGAATGCTGTCGCTGCCACGGACCAGGCGGGAGACGTCGTGGCCAAACCAGGCATCCCGAGCCTGAGTGGCGGTTTTTTCCAACGAGGCGGACTGTCCCGGCGCCGGCGAGGCAGCCAGCGTGATCAGCAGGGCCATCCAAACCCCGCGTTTCATTGCGCTGCCTCCATCATCTCCCGAAACACGGCCGCCGGATCGGATGCATTGATGATAGGCCTCCCGACGACCAGATGGGTGGCGCCGCGGCGTACCGCTTCTCCCGGAGCAGCGGTACGGGACTGATCCCCGGCAGGGTCCGAAGGCCGCCGAATCCCCGGAACCACGATGTACGACCCCGTCCCCAGAGTCTCGCGCGCGGTTTCGATCTCGAGCGGGGAGCAGACGATTCCCTGCAGGCCGGCGTCCACTGCTATCCTCGCGAGGCGGGTGACTTCCTCGAGAAGGATCACGTCCGACCGACCAATTGTGACGGCAAGACTTTCCCGGTCGAAGGAAGTCAGCACCGTGACGCCCACCACCGCCATATCGCTGCCCGCAGCGCTCGCCGCCGCCCGCATCATCTCTTTCCCACCGATCGTATGGACGGTCGCCATGGCGACGCCGAGTTCGGCTGCTGCTTCCACGGCCCCTCCCACCGTGTTTGGAATATCGTGCCACTTGAGGTCGAGGAACACGCGAACCCCGCGGCGCACCAGATCTCGAATCAGTGCCGGTCCCTCGCGGGTGTAGAGAATCGGCCCGACCTTGACCCAGCGGACATCGGGCAGCCGGTCCAGGATCCGGCGAGACTGCTCGGGTGGGGCGTCGAGCGCGACGATGACCTCAGCCACCGTTTCGCTCCAGATCCGCGACGACCTGCTCCGGAAGACGGGGATTGGCCAGCGCCGCGGTACCGATCGCGACGAGGGACGCACCGGCCTTGAGGTACTGTCGCGCGTCGTCCGCGGTGCGGATGCCACCGACACCGATGACTGGAATGCCCCCGGTCCGCTCTACAACCTTGCGAGTTGCGAGGACACCCACCGGCAAAAGTGCCGGGCCGCTTACTCCGCCAAAGCCATTGCCGAGCCGCGGGTGACCCCGAGGATCGGCCAGTTCTCCCGGAATCGTGTTGACGACGGAGATTCCATCGGCTCCGGCATCCCGTGCCACGACCGCCATTCCGCCGATGTCGGGCAGTGCCGGCGAGAGTTTGGCGAAGAGCGGGAGGCGGGTTTTCGCGCGACAAAGAGAAATCACCCGAGTGACGCTCGAGGGATCGGCGCCGAATTCCAGTCCGCCGGCACTGGTGTTGGGACAGGAGAGATTGATCTCGAGTGCCGCGATACCGGCGACTCCTTCCAGGCCTTCGACGACTACGCCGAAATCTTCCGCGGTGAATCCCACCACGTTCACCACGACTCTCGCCTTCCGAAGGTTCTGCTGCAGCCAGGGGAGCGCCTCCTCAATAACGCGCGCCAGTCCCGGATTGGCCAATCCTACTGAATTGAGCATGCCTCCCGGAAATTCGGCCACGCGAGGCGCGCGGTTCCCTGGCCTGGGCTCTCGTGACACCGCCTTGGTCACGATGCCGCCCAGCCGATCGAGATTCATCACTCCGGCGAGCTCACGACCGAATCCGGCCGTTCCAGCTGCCAGGAGAACGGGATTCTGAAAGTGTGCGCCGAGTACCTCGCGGGAGAGCGGGGCAGCGGCCACTACTGTTCCACCGGTTGGCGAGTGGTGGGATTGGGGCGCGCCTGCTGGGTTGCGCCCCGCCGCCTGGTCTGGATCGCCGCAGCCTGAGCGAAGACCCGGAGTGAGTCTTCCAGCTTGCGGTAGGCGGGCGAGTCCTCGCCCCGGAGCACCGCCAGATAGGGGCTCTGGGAGTACCGCTCGGTTACCACCTGAATGAGGGAGTCCGCGCGGTCGGGTTGGAGTCCGGCCAGAGCGAAGAGCGCCTTGGGAGCGAAGGACGATTCGGGCCAATCCTTCGGTACCCGCTCGAACAGTTCAATCGCGAGTGGAATCGCACCGAGGGAGTCGCGTGCGAGTTCGCCGGAGAGGAAGAGGCGTAAGTCGCCTTGGGGAGCACCAGGCGTCACCGAATCGCGTGCTGCTGCGACACTGCGCGTCACGAAGGCAAGCCGCGCAGCTTCGACGCCGGCCGGGCCACCGAATTCCACCAGCTGTTCCAGAGCTTCCGCCTGCTGATCGAGGGTGCGGGTGCCGTTCGCACTGCGCAACCGCATGCGGGCCAGCTCGAGGCGGGAATTGAGACCCGCTTGCCCCTTCCCTGACAGCACAATGGCCTGCGAGAATCGGTTTGCAGCCCGTTCTTCATCAACCGGGGCCCAGCGCAGCGCATCCTGCCGCACGAACGCCGCGCGGGATTCGGAGGCGACGAACACCTCGATCACCCGGTCGGTCAGCTGGGATGCGGCCTCGAGATCCTTGCGGCCGATCGCGGCAAGGATCGAATCCCAGGGCGCGAGCGTGTCATGGGACGCGATCAGCGAATCGCTCACGGTGATCGCATCGGGTATCCGGCCCACACCGGCCAGCGCCGCCGCGCGCTCTCCCGCGGCGCGGGGATGATCGCTGGATGCAAGGACGTTGAGCGCTTCCTCGTAGTCTCCGCCGGTACGGAGCGCCCGGCCGTGTTGATATCGCGCGAGGTTCCGGCGCTCGGCATCGGGGCTGTCCATCATCAGCGCGTAAACCCGGGAGGCCCCTTCCGCGTCCCCGAGGCTTTCGCGGCAATTCCCATTCAGGAGAGCGGCCTCGTCCCGCATCTTCTGGTCGGCTGTCGATGCGAGAAGCCTGTCGAGGATCGGGACTGCCCGTTCACACTCCTTGAGCCGGACCAGCGCGGTACCCTGCAAGAGTCGCGTTTCATCGGCCCATTTGCTGCTCGGATGCCGAGCCAGCGTGGACTCGGCCTGAAGCGCCACCCGTCCCCAGAGCCCGTTTGCCTCCAGTGTGCGACCGTCCTTCTCGGCCCGGCGCGCATCGCTCGCGAGCCGCTTGGTGTTGTACACGCCGTTGTAGTAGGCGCAGCCAAGCCCCAGCAGGACCAGGACAAGAGGAAAACGCTTCACGGCCCTCGACCTCCCGAATCGGCCGCGGACCCGGTCTTCCGCTCGTATTCAAGCAGATAATCCACCACCGCATCGGCAATCGCGGTGGCGAGAGCCTTCTGCGAATTCTTGTTGATCAGGAGTCGCGCGTCGCTCTCATTGGTGCTGTAGCCCAGTTCGATCAGAATCGCGGGCCGGCGCGCGGTGCGGAGCACGGCGAAATTGGCCTGCTTTACGCCGTGATTCACGCCGGTATGAACCGGATCAAGCTCGTCCTGCACCATCTCGGCGATGCGCGCCGATTCCCGCAGATATTCGTTCAACTGAAGGTCGCGCAGGATGAACCCCAGGTCGGTGCCCGATTGCGAGGCATTGCCCGGTGCCTCGAACCGCAGCGCCTCGTTTTCCATCGCTTCGACTCGCTCCGCCTCCTCGGTCTTTGCCTCGGCGAGGAAGTAGGTCTCGAACCCATTGGTCGAGGTGTACCCGCGGCGCCGGGCGAGAGAATTCACGTGGAGGCTCACGAACAGATCGCACTTCTCGGTGCAGTAGGCACCCCGATCTGCCAGGTCAATTAGAGTGTCGCTGGTCCGGGTCATCACGACACCGATGCCCCGGCGCTTCAGCTCGTCGCGCAGCAGGAATCCCATCTGAAGGGTGATGGTCTTCTCGGTTACCCCGCGGGGGAAGAACACTCCGGGATTGCCGGGATCCACTCCGCCATGTCCGGCATCAACGGTCACCACGTGGCCGGGCAGCAATCCGTTGGGCAACCGGGCCGCGGGCGGTTTGGGTCGCGCGGCGGCCTCGAGGAGACGCCCTTCGACCGCATCGTAGCGATAGAATCCGGCGAAGACCTGGGGGAGAATCTCTGCCACGAACTGGAAGGGCAGAAAGAGCGAGTCGTTCGCCTCGTAAACCAGGCCGGCGAGCGGTTCCAACCGGTCATTCAGGAGGAACACGGGAGCGCCGAGCAGAAAGCGGAAGGGCCGGCCGCCGATTGTCAGCTCCATCCAGCTGCCGTCGGCCCGGGCCGATCCTCGCAGCGCATTGAGCAGCTGAGCCGCCGAGACGGCCGGACCAGCCGACGAATCGGGCCTTACCACGAGGCGAGACTCTCCGCGAGGAGTCGCAATGACCAGCGTTTCCGGGGCGGCGCCTGGAGGTGTTGTCGTCGCGAACACGATGGTGGGCAGAATCGCGGCGGCCAGAACGACGATAGCGAAGGTCACGACCGGCCTTGGCGACCGGACAGCAGGCTGCGACATCAGGTTCGGCCTCTCGCGCGGACTGCCCGGGCCACCTCACGCTCGGCGATGCGCCGCTTTGCATCCTCCCGCTTGTCGTAATGCTTCTTCCCGCGCGCCAGCGCCAGCGCGACCTTGGCCCGCCCCCGCTTGAAGTACAGCTCAAGCGGAATCAGGGTGAGGCCCTGCTGTTCCACTGCCCCGATCATGCGCTGAATCTCCCGCTTGTGCAGCAGGAGTTTGCGGGCACGAACCGGCTCGTGATTGTAGCGATTGCCCTGTTCATACGGCGTGATGTTCACACCTTCGAGGAAGACTTCCCCTCTATCCACTCTCGCGAACCCCTCCTTGATAGACGCTTTCCGCCCGCGTAAGGCCTTCACCTCGGTGCCCGAGAGGACAATGCCCGCCTCCCACGTCTCGAGGATGTGGTAGTCATGCGTCGCCTTGGGGTTACGGGCGATCGATTCCCTGCCCTCCTCGGCATCAGGCGATTTGCGGGCGACCATGGTGGCGTAACCGCAAGATAGACCGGGGGTTGGGGCGGTGGTAGTGGCGGGAAAGCGAACAGGAGCAGGAGACGGAAGACGGGAGACAGGAGACGGGAAGAAATTCCCGTTCATGCCTCCCGTCTCCCGTCTTCTGTCTGCCGTCTCCCGCATTTGAGTGCCGAAGGGGGGACTCGAACCCCCACGGGCTTGCGCCCACTGCGCCCTGAACGCAGCGCGTCTACCAGTTCCACCACTTCGGCGTGGGGGGACAAGCTATCTAGCCTGCAGCGCCAGCGTCAACGGGCCGGGAGGCCGCAATCAGCCGTCAGCCGTCGGCCGTCAGCGATTAGCTATTAGCTGTTAGCCACCTCATCCCGAGCAACGCGAGGGATCTAATCTCTCTACCCAGGCCTCAGGGCCAAGGAGACTAGATCCCTCGCTGCGCTCGGGATGAGGTACCCAGCTAACACCTGACGGCTAACGACTAACGGCTCTCAATACCTCGCCATCGCCGGATCGACCACCACGGCCCATTCATCGATCCCGCCCTTCAGACTGCGAACCTTACCGAAACCGGCGCCGCGGAGTATCTCCAGCGCCTTCATCGAGCGCGCTCCGTGGTGGCAGTGGAGCACGATTTCGTCGTGCCCATCGAGCTCGTTCAAGCGAGTCGGCAGCTGGCCCAGCGGAATCAGTCGGGCGCCTTCCAGGTGAACGATCTCCCACTCGTGCGGCTCTCGCACATCCACTACCGTAATCGGCTTCCCGATCGCCAGCTCGCGCTCGAGCTCCTGGACGGTGATTTCCGGCCCCGCGTAGGCGGGCTCGGCTCCAATGCCGCAGAAGGCTTCGTAGTCGATCAATTCCCGGATGGTGGGATTGGTCCCGCAGATTGGGCATGCGGGATCCTTGCGCAGCGACAATTCCCGGAACCGCAGCCGCAGCGCGTCGAACAGCAGGAGTCGGCCAATCAGCGGCTCACCGGCGCCGAGGATGAGCTTGATGGTCTCGAGTGCCTGGATGGTGCCGATGATGCCGGGAAGCACGCCGAGTACTCCGCCTTCGGCGCAGCTGGGGACCAGTCCCGGGGGAGGCGGCTCGGAGTAGAGGCAGCGATAGCAGGGACCGCTTCGCACGTCGAACACCGAGGCCTGGCCCTCGAACCGGAAAATGCTGCCATAAACGTTCGGCTTGCCGAGCAGCACGCAGGCGTCATTAACCAGGTACCGGGTCGGGAAATTGTCGGTCCCGTCAACGATCACATCGAACCCGGCGAGGATCTCGAGTGCGTTGGCCGAGGTAAGGCGAGTCTCGAACCCCTCGATCTTCACGTTGGGATTCAGATCGGTGAGCCGCGCAGTGGCGGAGCCCAGCTTCGGCGTCCCGACTCCAGAAGTACCGTGAACGATCTGACGCTGCAGGTTCGTGAGGTCCACCGCGTCGAAGTCCACGATACCGAGCGTGCCGACACCCGCGGCCGCGAGATACAGCGCCAGGGGTGACCCGAGGCCACCCGCACCCACGCACAGCACTCGGGCTGCCTTGAGCTTCCGCTGGCCTTCGAGGCCCACTTCCGGCAACAGGAGATGGCGGGAGTAGCGCAGGATCTCCTGATGGGAGAGCGGTGGTAGGGCGGTGACAGGCTCGGCCGCTGGTGCAGTGGCCGGACTGCCGCCCGCGATGCTTGGCACAATGGTGATCGCATCACCAGGACGCACCGGGGTCTCGCTCTGACCCAGATACCGGATGTCGGTCTCGTTGAGATAGATGTTGACGAAATTCCGCGGTCGCCCATCCTCCTGCAGCAGGTGGCGGCGCAGCGCCTGATGCTCGCCAACCAACGCCTGGAGAATCTCCCCGACGGTCGCACCGTCCAGCTCGAGCCGGTCGTGACCGGCGGTGAACCCGCGGAGCGGTGTGGGGATGTGAACGGTTACCGGCATCTTAGACCTCACTCTCGACGTCAAGCGTTTCCCGCAACATGCGCGGCCGATCCGGATCCAGCACCCATGACGCGGCGCTCTCGGCCCGGCCATTCGCAACTGCCACGATCAAATAACTGTACCACGGCCAGGCGTGCGAGCTGTCAAACTCGGACGGCGTGGCGGGGTGATCCGGGTGCGAGTGATAGAACCCCAGGATCTCCCAGTTGTTTGCCCGAGCGTCGCGCTCAACACTTCGCAACTGCTCGGCTTCGATCAGGTACCGATGGGGATCATCGGTGCGACGATTCGCCACGGGATAGAGCCGCACCGCACGCTTCTCTCCGTCCACCGGTCCCGCGATGGCGCCACAGCACTCGCTGGGGTACGCCTGCTCGCCTTCTCGCCTCACCTGGTCGAGCAACTGCGCCGGCATGCGGAGCGTCATCGGACGCTCCAGCGGTGGGGCTCGCTTAGATACCGGCTCCCGGTGTCGCAGCCGATGACGACCACGACCGCACCGGGCTCCCGACGCGCGATAAGGCGCGCGGCCCATACCGCTGCCCCCGCCGACCAACCCACCAGCAGCCCGGACGACCGGGCCAGATCCTGCGCGGTCAGGTCGGCGTCTTCGGTAGCCACTTCGACCAGCTCATCCGGTAACGCGGGGTCATAGATCCGTGGCACATGGCTCGTGGTAGGAAGGTGCTTCAATCCCTCGAGGCCGTGCAGCGGTGAATCGGGGCCCACCCCAACGACCTTGATCGCGGAGTTCCGGCTCTTCAGGTAACTGCCGGTGCCCATGATGGTGCCGGTCGTGCCCAGGGCCGCCACGAAATGCGTGATGCGTCCGCCGGTCCCATTCCAGATTTCGGGGCCGGTCGTCTCCCAATGCGCTGCCGGATTCGCCGGGTTGCCGTACTGATCGGCGAACCAGAAAAGGGCGGGTTCACTCGCCGCGAGAGAGCGCGCGTTGTCTGCCGCGCCGTCGGAACCGGCCATGCGGTCGGTGAGAATGACTTGCGCGCCGTAGATCTCGAGCAACGCCAGCCGCTCGGGGCTCGCGTTGCCCGGTACACAGACCGTCACTCCCACACCGGCCGCGGCTCCCAGCATCGCATAGGCGATGGCGGTATTGCCACTGGAAGAATCGAGCAGCCGCTTGCCGGGCAGCTCGCCGCGACGGAATCCGTCCCGCAGGATTCCCCGCGCCGTGCGGTCCTTGACACTCCCGCCCGGATTCAGCCACTCGGCCTTGAGCCAGATCTCACTGGAACCCTCAGGCGCCAGCGGCAGGAGTGGCGTGTTACCAACCGCCGACCACAGCGCCGGCTCGACCTGAATCGAAGCGATAGCCACCTGACCCCCAAAAAGTTTGAACGCCCGACCTGAGAGGCCGGGCGTTGTGGCGAACGAACCGTTGACCTCCAGGTTCGATCAGCTCGGTGACGAAATTCCGACCAACTCGACTACCTGCGATTCCTGTTTCATCAGGTCGGCGATGGAGATGCTGGACAGCAGGTCATCCACCCGCTGCTGCAGCGCCTGCCATACCGGCCTGATGCTACAGGCCGATGCCGGATTACATCGTTCGGCCTCGACCTGGTGGTTTTCGCAGTTCATCTCGAAGGTCTGATGCTCGGAGGCGCTCATGATGTCGCGCACCGTAATCGACGACGGCTCCTTGGCGAGGTGATACCCACCCTTCGCACCGCGAACCGAGTCCACCAGGCCGGCCCGGCGCAAACGGAGCAGAATCTGCTCGACATAGTCGCCCGGCAGCCGTTCGACCTCCGCAATCTCTCGCGCCGCTACCGGGCCCGCTCCAGAGGCCCCACGCCGCGCCAGGTGCAGCGCGATGATGAGGCTGTACTCGGTCCAGGTAGTTATGCGCATGGGCGGAATATGGGAGGGGGTGCGGGTGGGAGCAATAGACTCACCCGCCACCCGGCAATCCCTTTCCTCCCGGCACGCCGATCTCGGTCATGGCGCGAAGGTCGAGCACTTCCTCGAGTTCCTTTCCCTTCAGCAGCCCTTTCTTCACGACCAGTTCCTTCACCGTGAGTCCCGACGCCACCGCTTCCTTCGCGAGTTTGGCCGACTCGGCGTAACCGAGCTTCGGGGCTAGCGCAGTCACCAGCGCGGGACTCCGCTCCAGCCAGTGCGCGCATTGGGCCTCGTCGGCTTCGATTCCCCGAATGCAGCGGTCGGCGAAGACATGGGCGGCATTGGTCAGCAAGGTCATCGCGAACACGACATTGTGGGTCATCACCGGCATCATGACGTTGAGCTCGAGCTGACCGGCTTCCGCCGCCATCGCGACGGTGGTATCCAGTCCCAGAACCTGGAAGCAGACCTGGTTCACCATCTCGGCGATGGATGGATTCACCTTGCCTGGCATGATGCTCGATCCCGGCTGGACCGCGGGAAGCAGAATCTCGGCGAGACCGGTGCGCGGTCCGGAAGCGAGGAGCCTGATGTCGTTGGCGATTTTGTTGAGGTCCAGCGCCCACGCGCGGAGGGCACCGCTGAAGGTTGCGATGTCTCCCATGGACTGCATGAGCTGCACCCGGTCCTCCCCGACCTTCAAGTCGAGTCCGGTCACCGCGCGCAGATGCTTCACCATGAGACCGGGATATTCCGGCTCGGCATTGAGACCGGTCCCGACGGCGGTCCCGCCGATGCCGAGCGATCGAAGCCAATCGGCGGCCTGAGCCAGCTTTTCCCGATGGCGCAGCACCGTGCGGCCGTAGGCGGCGAATTCCTGTCCCAGCCGGATCGGAGTCGCGTCCTGGAGATGGGTCCGGCCCGACTTGATCACCCCATCGAACTGGTGGCCCTTCTCGAGCAGGGCGTCTCCCAACGCGTCGAGGGATCCGAGAAGGCCGGACAGCGTGGCCAACGTCGCCAGCCGCATGGCGGTTGGTATGACGTCGTTGGTGCTCTGTGCCATGTTGACGTGATCATTGGGGTGCACCGGGCTGTAGCTGCCTCGGGGCTGACCCAGGATCTCGTTCGCGCGGTTCGCCAGGACTTCATTGCAGTTCATGTTGTGGCTGGTGCCCGCGCCGGCCTGATAGACGTCCACGATGAACTGATCACGGTGCTTGCCGCTCAGCACCTCATCGGCGGCCTGAACGATAGCGTCGGCGAGTTTGGCCTCGAGCCGTCCGGTCTCCTTGTGAGTCAGCGCTGCTGATCGTTTGATCCAGACTACCGCATCGACAAAAGCCGGAAGCGGTCGGAGGCCGGAGATCGGGAAGTTCTCGGCCGCGCGGAGAGTTTGAACCCCGTAGAGCGCGTCAGAAGGAACGGCTTTTTCACCCAGCGGGTCCTTTTCGATCCTGGTCGTCATATCCACAAGGCACAGGTCAGAGGTGGATGCCGCGTTCGGTGCGACACCCTGCTTGGTTCGATCGGGATTCTACTTTCCTGCCTCGGGAAAGGCGAGGATGGAGAGACGTTTGAGGGCTGCCTGACCGAAAATCCTGAGCGCCAGCCCCACCCCGATCATGGCGCCGACCCCCACAGTATAGAATCGCCAGGCAAGCAGCACCCGCGTGTTGGCATCTCCCAATTCACCCGCCGCTCCGCCCAGCAGCCCCAGGTCTACCGCTCCAAGGCCGGCGGGCGTTGGAATGATCAACTGACTGTAGAGCAGTCCGAAAGAACCGAGGATCAGTGCGCCGAGCGGTGGTGGATTCGGAAGGGTGAGGGCGAGGAGCGGCAGGATTGCCGTGCGGGAAATCAGGTTGATCACGGTGCACGGGATACTCGCGAGGATCGGCCACCGGGGCATGCGGCGCCAGTAGACGGCGAGGCGTCGCAGCGGACGGCGGACCCTGTGGCTGGCAGTTCTAATGGAACGGGCGGCGAGCCAACCGACCAGCAATGTCGCAAGCAGGACAGCGACCACCCAGCCGCTTGCGCTCTGCACCGAAGAGCGGAGCACTGGCCATGCGGAAACGAGCCAGTCGGGGGCGAACCACCAGCCAAGGAGTGCGGCAAAGAACAGGATCACGGGCCACGCCGCCAGGACTTCGACCGCAATCGCGACGAACGCGGCAGTCGCAGGGACACCGGCTTGCAGCATCCCAGCCAGTCGAGCCGGTTCCCCGGCCACGCGCATCGGCGTGAGGGTGCAGCCGGCTTCCCCAAAGACATTGATCGTGAAGGCTTGTCGGAACCGAATCGGATGGCCCAGCCCGCGAAGGAACCACTGGATCCGGAAAGAGCGCGCTACCAGATCGGCCGCGACGCAGCCGAGACAGAGGAGGTGGGCGGTGAGGGGGGTGATGGGATTGAAGATTGAAGATTGACGATTGATGATTGGGAGATAGGGTACGATCATGCCGTTACAACACTGGATCTTAACGACCATCAATCTTCAATCTTCAATCTGCAATCTTCAATCCCCCCAGCACTTCCCGATACACCTCAAAGATCCGGCCGAACGCGGCCGGCCAGGAGTGATGCTCTTCCGCGTAGCGTCGAGCGGTCTGTCCCAGGGATCTCAGGTCACCGTGCAATAAACGAATCGCGGCCTCTGCGAGAGCATGCGGATCGCCGGCGGGGTACAGAGCGCCCGCGCCCGAGACGCGGATCCGGTCCGCGACACCGCCCCGGTCAACCGAGAGCACGGGGATACCGGCCGCCATTGCCTCCAGCGCAGAGAGACCGAAGGTCTCGGCAGGGCCGGGCGCAACGTAGAGATCGGCGGCGGCAAGCAGATCCGCGGTGAGATTGCGATCGCTCACGAACGGCAGCCACACGACTCGGCGGGATTCGCTGTGCGCCTCGAGGCGACGCCGAGCCGGACCGTCTCCTACCAGAAGAAGCGTGGCGCCGGTGCGGCGCTCGACCTCTGGCCAGGCCTCAAGCACTACATCGAGCTGTTTCTCTCGTGCCAAGCGGCCCAGGAACACGGCGAGCGGACCGTCGGGGAGGTTCAGCCGGCGGCGAGTCTCCGATTGTCCCGCCTGGCGCGAGGGATGAAAGCGTTCCAGGTCGACGCCGAGTGGCACCTGGTATACCCGTTCAATGCCTTCACTCGCCAGTTCCCGAGCCAGACTCTCCGAGGCGACGAGAGTCGCGCTGAACAAGCGGTTCAGGCGCCGGAAATAGCTCCAGGTGAGAGTCGTCGCCGCTTTGGCCGCGGCACCCGAGCGTCCTCCCCCGATAATGCGCGGCAGATGAGTGTGAAAGAACCACACCATTGGCGCGTTGAGATCACGATTCGCGCGCCGGGTAATCCAGGGGACAAAGAACGGACTGCCGACTTCGACGATGTCGGGCCGCTCGTGGTCCAGAATCCGGTGAGTGGTCCGGGTCGCGAGTAGAAAGCGATACGCTTCCTCCGTCGGAATCCGGGGACCCCGAAGCCGGTACGCCCGCACGCCCCGCGACTCGGTGAGTGTGTCCTCGGGTCCGGGGACTATGAGAACCTGGCGAAGCGAGGGATTCGCCTCGACGTAGCGTGCCTTCTCCAGGAGGTAGGTGCGAATCCCACCGGTCTTCTCGCCGAAGTATTTCGTGATGTCGAGAACCGAGAGACCAGCCTCGGGACGGAGCGGTGGGGGGAAACTGGTATGGGCGAGATTGATCGGCGGAGCGTCGGGTGAAAACAGGCCCTGGTGGGCGCGAGGTGCAACAATCGTCGCCGTCACAGGCGGATCAGTCCGAGCAGTCGCCCAGTGGATAGACCGTGCCGCAATTGGGGCACGGATTCTTGCAGCCGCGGGCCCGGGGACGCGGGACCTCGAATCCGCAGCGATTGCAGGTCGGGCGGGCGGACGGTTGGGCGGAAGGGCGGAAAGGAATCTCGACATCCTGAAATCCAAGCATGACATCAGCCGTGTCTATACTCCCACGTTCCGCCTGACCGCCTGTCCGCCCATCCGCCTTATTCAAGCCGATACACTCCCGTCAGAAACGGATTCGTCATCCGCTCAACGCCGATCGTGGTTTCGGGGCCGTGACCGCTGCAAATGACCGTCGAGTCAGGCAAGGCAAGGAACACCGACTGGATGCTGCTGAGCAGCGTGGAAAGGTCTCCGCCAGGCAGATCGGTACGTCCGATGGAACCGCTGAAGAGCACGTCGCCGCCGATCACGACCCCATTCCCGACGAAACTCACGCTGCCCGGCGAATGGCCGGGAGTGTGACGCACGGTGAAAAGCTGACGGCCCACGCCGATTGGCTGACCATCTTGCCATTCCGCCTGCGGCGCGGGCGGGCGCTCAAGCTTGAGTCCGAGCCAATCGGCTTGCTGCGGCAGCGCGTCATAGAGTGCGCGATCGGCCGGATGCAGGTGGATCGGCGCGCCGGTCGCTTCGTGAATCGCCGCCACGCCCATGATGTGGTCCAGATGGGCGTGGGTGAGCCAGATCCCGTTCAGCGTCCAGGCCCGGGTGTTGAGCTCGGCCAGAAAGAGCCCCGGCTCCTCGCCCGGGTCTACGATGACCGCCTGCCGAGTGGATGGCTCACCCACCAGATAGCAGTTCTCGGCGAACTGCCCGTTGGGAAGGGAGACAATCTCCAGGTCAGACACCGACCCTGCTCCTCCGTTCAGCCAGGTACTTCTCAACCGCGATCGCGGCCGTCGTCGCGTCGCCCACGGCCGTAGTGATCTGCCGGGTCAGCTGGACCCGCAGGTCCCCGGCCGCGAACAAACCCGGAATGGACGTCATCATCCGGTCGTCGGTGATGATGTAACCACCTGCATCGTGGGCGAAGTGCTCCTGAATCAGGGCCGAGTTCGGCCGGAATCCGATGAAGATGAAGCATCCCTGGGCCGGGAGCTCGGACCGCGCGCCAGTGACGGTATCCTCCAGGACCAGGTGCTTCAACCCGCTCGCGTCACCTACCAGCTCCTCGACCTTCGTGTTCCAGATGATCTCGATCTTTGGATTGGCGAAGAGCCGCTCCTGCAGGATCCTCGAGGCACGAAACTCGTCCCGCCGGTGGATCAGATACACCTTGGCGGCATAGCGGGTGAGGTAGTCGGCCTCTTCGACGGCCGCATCACCACCGCCGACTACGGCGACCGTGTCTCCCTTGAAGAAAGCGCCATCACAGACTGCGCAGTAGGAGACACCGCGTCCGGCGTACTCCATTTCACCGGGAACTCCCAGCTTGGTAGGGGTGCCGCCGGCTGTCAAAATCACGGTCGGGGCCCGAAAAACGGTTCCTTCTTCGGTCTTCACCTCGAAATTGCCATCCTGTTGGCGGTGAATGCCAATCACGGTCTCCTGGACTATGCTGGTCCCGAACTTCACCGCATGGGCCGCCATCTTCTGGGCGAGGTCCCGGCCGAGGATCGATTCGAAACCGGGGTAGTCCTCGATCTTCTCCGTGTTGAGCAGCTCGCCGCCAGGCACCTTGCTCTCGAGGATGATGGCCTTGAGCATGCCCCGTCCCGCGTACATTCCCGCGGTCAGGCCGGCAGGCCCGGCGCCAACGATGATGGTATCGAAGTCGAGGGAGTTCTGAGACATTTTTAGCTATCCGTATCCTTGATCCCAACCCGCAAAGTCCGCCACCCACCAAGAGTTACGGCCCTGGCGGCCGGTGGATCGCCCGCCGCCATATCAAATATACAAACGCCGTGAAGCCCTCTCAGGCCGGGCCAAGGTGCAGCAGGTTAATGGCACCATGGCATGCAGAAACGGTCCCAACCAGCAGATCGGTTTCCTTTCCTCTGCCCCCCACTTCCGCTACAAAGCGGTCGCCTGCCACTACTTCGGACACCGAAAAGCTACCAACCGCGAAGACCTGATGGCGGCATTCGAACAGGATGGGAGCCGGCATGCGGAGCCGTGCGGCCAGGTCCTCGATTGCTTCTCTCATCTCCCAGGTGCGGGGTCCCCGAATAACGGGGCAACGGCTCGGCTCGGTACAGTGGGTGGGACAAATCCAGTCGGCAAACGAAACGTATCTGACCAGGTCGGGCGAGGTGACGTCGTAAGGCGTTCCCGGCCCCTCTGCCAACGGGCGGGATTCCACGATCCTGGCAGGCCACCTTTTCCGGGCCCGCCGCACCAGCCACTGATACATGAGGTGAGGCATCAGTGGTGAGGGGACGATGACGCTGGCGGCTCGGCGGCTCGGCCCTGAAGGATTCCTTCCTGGCTCGGCGGCATCGCCAAGATAGGCGTCGAAAAAAGCGTCCCAATCCTTCACCACCAACTCCCGGGTCGGGTCCCCTATCAAATCGGGAGCCGCCTGGCATTCGGGGTTCCGGTCAACTACCAGGAGCCGGCGGAATTCGACCTTGCCGCGCCTCCTCGCCTCGACCAGCTGGCGGGAATAGAAGGTTCCATAGCAGCCGCCGCCGACGATCACAACCTCGTCCAGCTGCAGCGCATTCACCTGATCAGTCTTCCTCCATCCACCACCAGGGTCTGGCCGGTGACGTAGTCTCCACCTTCCAGAAGATACAGTACCGCGGAGACGACGTCCTGCGGCGACCCGAGTCGCTGGAGGGGTGTGGTCGAGGCCAGGTGATCGAGAGCGTCCTTACCCCAATTATCGGGAGGAAGCACCGCGCCTGGAGCGATGGCGTTGACCGTGATGTCCGGGGCGAGCGCCCGGGCAAGAACCTTGGTCAGCATGACGACACCCGCCTTGCTCACGCAGTGCGCGGAGTAGCGGGGCCATGGCTCCAATCCACCGACGTCGGCAAGGTTCACGACCTTGCCCTTCGCCTGCCTGAGCCAAGGCAGGGCACCCTGCACCGTGAAGAAAGCGGAGCGAAGGTTGACCGCCATCGTCTCGTCCCACAGCGCCGCTGTAGTGTCTTCGACGGTAGCCGACTTCATGATGCCGGCAGAGTTGACGAGGATGTCGAGACGACCGAAGCGTTTGGCCACCTGAGCGGGAAGCGCCTTCGCTGCTTCGGTGTTGGACAGGTCGGCCTGGAAGACCTCGGCCGTTCCCCCCGCAGACTGAATCTCCTTCTGCAGTTCTTCCGCACCTCTCGCCGAATCATTGTAGTGAATGGCGAGCACGGCACCGCGCTCGGCCACACCTTTGGCGATGGCGCGCCCGACCCGACGGCCGCCTCCCGTTACGAGCGCGACTCGGTCTCGGAGTTCCACCCTCAGACTGGTCCGTTGGTGATGGGCAGGATGTGGCCGGTAATACCCGACGAGAGTGACCCAGCCAGGAAGAGGCAGGCAGAGGTGATCTGCTCAACCTCGACGTAGTGGGTCTGTTCGCCGAGGGCGGCCACGTTCTCGGGGGTGCGCACGGTGCCGGGCGCAATCGCGTTCACCCGTACGCCGCGGGGCCATAGCTCGACCGCGAGACTCTGGGTCAGTCCAGCGACGCCGACTTTAGCGGCGCTGTAGATCGCCATCTGATCTTTGGGGCTGTAGTAGGCAATCGAAGCAAAGTTGACGATGGCGCCTTTGCTCGCGCTCAGGGCGTCTGCTGCCGCGCGTGACACGAGGTAAGTGGTCTTCAGGTTGATCGAGATCTCGCGATCGAAGTCGTCGACCCCGTACTTGGCGAGCGGACCATAGGTGGTGAGACCGCCGGCGACGTTGATCACGGCGTCGAGCCGGCCGAAGTGTTTGAGCGCGGTCTCGACGGTCAGGGCAGCGACATCCGGCTCGGTCAAATCTCCCGCGGCCGGCTTTGCCTCGATGCCCTGGGCCGCGAACTCCTTCACCCGCTCGGCGAGGCCGACGGCGTTGCGGTCGGTCGCGACCAAACGCGCGCCCGCTTTTCCAAAGGCCTGTGCCACCGAATGGCCGATCTGGCCGGCGCGACCGACGCCGGTGACCAGTACCACTTTCCCGTCATAACCCCAGCTCACGCCCATGCCTGCTCCGCGGAGGAATGGTGAATCCGTTCAACGTCTCTTGCTGCTTCCAGTCGTTCCAGCCATTCGAAGGGGACCGCCTGTGAACCCAGGGCTGCATACGGTGATGGCGTGGCGTTGTCGCCATGCCAGTCACTGCCGCCGGTGCGTAGCAGTCCCAGCTCACCGGCCAGATCGGTGAGGCGGGCGCGAGTGTCCGGATCGTGGCTGGGATGCCGAGTCTCCACTGCATCCAATCCCTGTTCCTTCAGGCCGGAAAGAACGGTTCTGGTACCGCGGTCCTTGAGATGGGCCGCGGAAACCAGCCCGCCGACCGCATGGACCAGCGCCGCCACCTCGGAGAAGGTTGGCAGCCGCTTGGCGACGTAGCCGGGGCGGGCCCACCCGACGTATCGATCGAAGGCATCGTTCAGGTTGGCGGCGTGACCCAGCCGCACCAGCGCCCGCGCGACGTGCGGCCTTCCGATCACGCCAGTCCCCGCCTCGACGAGGACATCGTCGATCTGAAGCGTGAGACCGATCGCCTGCAGCTTCGCGACCATATCGCGGCCCCGTTGCAGCCGATCGGTCTGCCGCAAGCGGAGAAACGGCTGGACCTTGGGATCGTCGAGCGGAAGGAAGTACCCCAGGACGTGCATCTCGCCCCAGGTCGCTGAAACGGAGAACTCACACCCGCTGATCACGCGGACTCCCTGCTCCGCTCCGGCAGCGATCGCGGCTGGAAGACCGTCGAGGGTGTCGTGATCGGTCAGCGCAATCGCAGACAGGCCGGCAGCTCTAGCGCGCGCAACGACATCTTCAGGAGCGAGCTCGCCGTCCGACGCGGTCGAGTGCAGGTGCAGATCGACCGTCCTGCTGGAAACTGGTTCTGCGGTCAGGCGTTGTACCCCGTCTCTGGTGCGGTCCAGCCCGGCTGGGAACGATTCCACAATTCTTTCAGCTGATGTTCCGAAAGCTCGTCGAAGGACGCTTCAGGAATCCGGGAGCCGAGTGGGGAATAGCGCACCACGCGGTGCTCGGGCGGACCACCAGTGACCCGCTTGAAGACCAGGCCGAACTCGTCGCGCCCGTACTGCGTAACCTTACCGCTCGGGGAGACTTCCCAACCGGCGCCCTCAATCACGATCAAACGTCCCGGCATGGCTTCCTCAAGTTTCGGAGTCGGAGTCCGGGCTCCAGCCTTCCGCGTCGAGCGGCTGCGAAGCCGCCACTTCCTCCCATAATTCCCAGGCATCGGAGGAGTAGTTGGCCAAGGTGCGAAGCTTGTCCTCCAGCCTCAGCTCATCAGCGGTGCGGGAGGCGCGAGCCCGGTGCGAGGCCCGGCTGGGACTCTCGCTGAACTCAATGTAGGTGTGAGGCTTCGAGCTGTTACGGAAAACCCAGATGCGCTGGCTCCGGGATGCGCCGAGGGCCGCGAGCGCCTGGACGGTCGCGAGATATTCCCGCTCCTGTTCGGGGCGCACCGTGACGCGGGAAACCGTCAGAATCCGGCCCATGTTACGCCGCGTCCTCGGAGAAGTTCTCCAGGCTGCGCTTCAGATCCGCCAGGAACCTATCCGCATCGGCACCGTCCACGATCCGATGATCGTAGGCCATCGTCAGCATGCCCTTGGTGCGAATGCCGAGGGAGTCGGTGCCGTCAGGGAGAGTCACCACTGACGGCCGCTTCTCGATCGCGCCAACGCCGAGGATCGCGACCTGGGGCTGATTGATGATCGGCGTACCGGCATAAGAGCCGAACCCGCCGGGATTAGTAATAGTGAAGGTCCCCCGCTGAACGTCGTCGGGATTCAGCCTCTTGGTCCTGGCCCGCTCTCCCAGGTCGTTGATGGCGCGCGCGATGCCCAGTAACGACAGCTCGTCGGCGTGCTTGATCACCGGGACGATGAGACCCCAATCCAGCGCCACCGCGATGCCGATGTTGATGTCCCGCCGGAAAATCGTGGTCTCGTTGGACACTGCGGAGTTGATCACCGGGTGCTTGCGGAGGTTCTCGGCCACCGCCTTGGTAATGAAGGCGAGGAAGGTCAGGCTCACCCCGCGCTCAGCGTACTCCTTCTTTTTCTTGGCCCGGATCTGTCCGACCCGCGTGTAGTCGATCTCGAAGAGACTGTTGACGTGGGCCGAGACTCGCCGCGACATGACCATGTGGTCCGCGGTGAGCTTGCGAATGCGGGACCATGGTTCCACCCGGTCGCCTTCCCATGGCTCCACACCGGGGCCGGTGGGGGCTGCAGCGGCGGCAACTGGCGCTGGCGCAGCGGCCGCGACGCGCTGGGGCGCGGGAGCTCCCGACTCGATAAAGCCGAGGATGTCTTCCTTGGTGACTCGGCCGGCGTGTCCGGTACCCGTAACCGAAGCGATATCGATGTTGTGCTCGGCTGCGATCTTCCGGACCAGCGGAGTGGATTTCCGCCGCAACCGATCCTCCGCCGTCTCGGGGCCGTTGCCGGTAGCCGGGGGGCCTGGAGGAACCGGACGCGGAGCAGTGGCGGCGGACGAGGCGGGCATGACGGGCGAGGCGGACATGGCGGGTGGAGCGGACGGTGCAGCCGGCCTGGCAGACTGAGCGGCGACCGACTCGACCGCCTTGACCGGCTCGTCCGCCTTGACCGCGGCTGCCGCTCCCTTCTCGGTCTCAATTCGCGCGACTACCGTCTGCACCGGAACCGTCTGGCCCTCAGTGACCAGGATCTCGGCGAGAACACCCGCGCCCGGCGCCGGAATCTCCGCATCCACCTTGTCGGTGGAGATCTCGAAGATCGGCTCGTCGCGCTTTACCTCTTCCCCTACCTTCTTCATCCAGCGGGAGAGAGTGCCCTCGGCGATGGATTCGCCCATCTGGGGCATGATGACGTCGATGCGTGCCATGGTCAGATCCTTGTCGGGCGGACAGGCGGGAGGGCGGTAGGGCGGGAATCCCCATCCGGGCTCCAGACTAGACCACCAGAAAAATAGCTACCCTTCTGCTCCAGCCGTCTAACTACCTTCCGCCCTTACCGCCTTACCGCCTTAATACCTCGCCAACCACCTGCACGCCGCCACCAGATCGTCTACCTGGGGCAGCACGAAATCTTCCAGAGTCGGCGCATAAGGCAACGGGACGTCGTGGGCGCAGACCCGGCGAACCGGCGCGTCGAGCCATTCGAACGCCAGCTCGTTGATGCGCGCCGTGATCTCTCCGGCGACCCCGCCGGTCCTGGTGTCCTCATGGGCGATCAGCACCCGGTTGGTCTTCTTCACCGTTGCGGCGATCGCCTCGTCGTCCATCGGAAGGAGGGACCGCAGGTCGAGCACTTCGACCTCGAGCCCGTCCTCGCGGGCCAGCCTTTCAGCGGCGTCCAGCGCCTTGAAGACCATGGCCGACCAGGTGATGACCGAAAGATGCTTCCCTTCCCTCGCGATGCGCGCCTGGCCAATCGGAGTCAGGATCTCTTCACCAGCCGGGAGGTCTTCCTTGATGCGCCGGTAGAGATACTTGTGCTCGAAATAGAGAACCGGATCGTCATCCCGGATCGCGGACTTGATCAAGCCCTTCGCATCGCGCGCCGTGGCGGGACACACGATCTTGAGTCCGGGAGTGTGAAGGAAGGCCGCCTCCGGGTTCTGGGAGTGGAACGGTCCTCCCCTCACGTAACCGCCCGACGGTCCGCGCACGACGATCGGCGTTGCGAGATTGGCACGATACCGAGCGGTCGCAACGTAGTTGGTAAGCATGTCGTAGGCGCACGAGATGAAGTCGATGAACTGCATCTCGCACACCGGCCGCATCCCCATGTGCGCGGCGCCGGCGGCGGCACCCACGATGGCGGCCTCGGAGATCGGCGTATCGATCACCCGCCCGGCGCCGAACCGGGACTGAAACCCTTCGGTCACTTTGAAGGCACCACCGTAGGCGCCGACATCCTCGCCCAGGATGAAGACCCGCTCGTCCCGCTCCATCTCCTCCCAGAGTCCCTGGCGGAGTGCCTCGAGATAAGTGACTTCAGGCATCGAGTCCCCGGTACCAGTGGGGTTCGATCGGGAAGTCCTGGTAGACGTCCGTCAAAGCGGTGTCGGGATCAGGCAAGGGCTCGTTTTCGCAGAGCGCGATCGCCGCATCGAGCTCCTTCTCGATTCTCGCGTTGAGTGCTCCGAGCTCGTCCACCGTCGCCCAGCCGCTTTCGGTGAGCCGCCGAACATACCGGTCGATCGGGTCATTCCGTTCCCAGGCCTCGATTTCTCCGGGAGGCACGTACGATTGGTTGTCGTGTTCCGCGTGACCCTTGCGGCGATAGGTCATCAGCTCGATCAGGGTGACGCCCTCACCGGCCCGGGCGCGGTCCACCGCGGTCCGAGTCACCTGGTAAACCTCGAGCACGTCGTTTCCATCTGCCGTGACTCCGGGAATACCGTAAGCTACAGCTCGATCGGCCAGGCTCTTCACCGCGGTCTGGACCCGCATCGGCGTGCTGTACGCATACCCGTTGTTCTCGCTCACCACCACCAGCGGCAGCCGTTGCACCGCCGCGAAGTTGATCCCCTCGTGGAAGGCACCGGTGCTCATCGCCCCGTCTCCCACGTAGACCAGACCGACGCGCGGCTGCTTCGTCATCTTGAAGTGCAACGCCACCCCCGCCATGACCGGGACCATATCTCCCAGATGGGAGATCTGACCGATGAAGCCGCGGGTGAGATCATTGAAATGAATGTTCAGCTCGCGGCCGGCAGTAGGACTCTGAGCCTTGGCCATGTACTGCCGCAGGACTTCGAGCGGGGTGGCTCCCTGCACCAGCATCGAGCCCAGGTTGCGGATCAAGGGGGAGAGGATGTCCCCCTTGCTGCGGTCGAGTGCGTAGGCGCTGCCGACCGCATCGGCCTCCTGGCCGAGCGAACGGAAGAGGCCACCGATCACCTTGGTCTGCCGGTAGAGATTGACCAGCCGCTCCTCGAGCGAACGGGTGAGCCGCATCCAGTAGTAGAGCTCGTGCAACTGGGCACGGGTCAGACCCGAGATCACGGCCTGGGATTGAGCGGGGGGAGGAGCGGTGGCGGACATTCGTGGGGTGTAACCTATTGCTCCGACGGTAGCGCGGAAAGCCATAAGCCTTAAGCCGTAAGCTGAATCGCTTAGGACTTAGGGCTTATGGCTTACGGCTTATGGCACTTAACAACTCGCTCAGATCAGGAACTCTGAATGCGCATCCCGTAGAAGGACCGGTACACGAAGAACATCGAAAGCACCAGGAACAGGCCAGCCAGAGCATGGGTCAGGCCGGCGCCCCGCTCCGCGGTGAGGCTCACCGCGAGCTCCACGGCAAGCAGCCCGAACAGCGTAGTGAACTTGATGATCGGGTTGAGCGCCACCGAGGAAGTGTCCTTGAAGGGATCCCCCACCGTGTCGCCCACGACGGTCGCATCGTGGAGAGGAGTCCCCTTCGCCTTAAGCTCGGTTTCCACGATCTTCTTGGCGTTGTCCCAGGCACCGCCACCGTTGGCCATGAAGATGGCCTGGTACAGTCCGAAGAGCGCGATCGAGATCAGGTAGCCGATGAAGAAGTACGGCTCGACGAAGGAGAAGGCGAGGGTAGAGAAGAACACGACCAGGAAAATGTTGATCATTCCTGCCTGGGCGTACTTGGTGCAGATCTCGACCACCTTCTTCGAGTCGGTCACCGAAGCCTTGGTGACGCCTTCCAGCTTGATGTTGGCCTTGATGAATTCCACGGCACGGTAGGCGCCGGTAGTGACGGCCTGGATCGAGGCGCCGGTGAACCAGTAGATCACAGCACCGCCGGTGATGAGACCCAGCAGAAAGGGCGGGTGCAGGATCGACAGGTTGGAGAGCAGCTCCGGCTCGAGCCCGTGGGTGAGAGCGACGATGATCGAAAAGATCATCGTGGTGGCCCCGACGACGGCGGTCCCGATGAGAACCGGCTTGGCGGTCGCCTTGAAGGTGTTGCCGGCGCCGTCATTCTCCTCCAGATGGCTCTTCGCCTCCTCGAAATTCGCGTCGAAGCCGAACTGCTGCTTCAGCTCGGCCTTGATGTTCGGGACGGTCTCGATGAGCGACAGCTCATACACCGACTGGGCGTTGTCGGTCACCGGGCCATAACTATCCACCGCGATGGTGACCGGGCCCATGCCCAGGAAGCCAAAGGCCACCAGGCCGAAGGCGAATACCGCCGGCGCGAGCATGATGCCTTCGGGGAAGGTCGTGCTGACTCCGTAGGCGATGCCCATCAGGAGCAGCATCGTCATACCGAGCCAGTAGGCCGAGAAATTCCCGGCGACCAGGCCGGAGAGAATGTTGAGCGATGCCCCGCCCTGCTCCGAGCTGGTCACCACTTCCCGCACGTGCCGTGAGTTGACCGACGTGAAGACCTTCACCAGCTCGGGAATGATGGCGCCGGCCAGAGTACCGCAGGTGATGACGGTCGCCAGCTTCCACCAGAAGCCGGAGCCGGCGCCGCCCAGGTCGGGGATCAGCTGCATCGATACGACGTAGGTGATCGCCACCGAGACGATCGAGGTGATCCACACCAGCCGGGTGAGCGGGTGCTCGTAGTCCATCTTGTCCTTCTCGGCGTCCTGCGACTTGGTCCAGGCCGCATTGATGAAGTAGGACACCGCCGAGGCGACGATCATCATGATGCGCATCACGAAGATCCAGACCAGCAGCTGCACCTGCACGGTCGGATCCTTTACCGCAAGCAGGATGAAGACGATCAGCGCGACCCCGGTGACGCCGTAGGTCTCGAAACCGTCGGCCGAGGGGCCCACCGAGTCGCCCGCATTGTCACCGGTGCAGTCGGCGATGACTCCCGGATTCCGCGCGTCGTCTTCCTTGATTTTGAAGACGATCTTCATCAGGTCGGAGCCGATGTCGGCGATCTTGGTGAAGATCCCGCCCGCCACCCGGAGCACGGCGGCCCCGAGCGATTCCCCGATCGCGAAGCCGATGAAGCAGGCCCCGGCGTATGCCCCGGGAATGAACAACAGGATGATGAGCATCAGCAGCAGCTCGACGCTGATCAGGAGCATGCCGATGCTCATGCCGGCCTGAAGCGGGATGGCATAGCAGGGATAGGGCTTGCCCTTAAGCGCCGCGAACGCGGTGCGGGAATTGGCGAAGGTGTTCACCCGGATGCCAAACCAGGCCACGCTGTAGCTGCCGGCGATGCCGATCAGGCTCCAGGTCAGGATGATCGCTACCCGCCCGAGCGGGAAGTGCTGCAGCACCGCGAAATAGAAGGCGATTACCACTGCGATGAGCGCCCAGAGAATCATCAGGAACTTGCCCTGGGTCAGCAGGTAGGTCTTGCAGGTCTCGTAGATCAGCTCCGAGACCTCCAGCATCGACTTATGAACCGGCAGGTTCCGGAGCCGGCTGTAGGTGACCAACCCGAAGACCAGACCCAGTCCGGCGACCAGCAGCCCGAACATGAGCAGGGTTCGCCCGCTGGTCCCGCCGAGGAAACTGACCGTTCCCAGATCGGGGAGAACCAGGTTGGCCTCGCCGCCGGCGTGCTGCGCGGGTTCCTGGGCCAGCATCAGTCCAGGCAGGGTGAGCCAGGCAGTCATCGTCACCAGCAGCGCCGTCATGGCGCGCCGGACGGTGTCCATCCAATTCGTCATCGGGGTCTCCTCAGGGTTGTTCGACAAAAGGCCGCGGACGAACGGGCTCTGCGCGGATGATCGCCTGCCGGATCGCCCCCGCGTCCACCTCGTACATCCGCGGTCTGTAGTGCTCTGCTCAGTAGGCCCCCCGCGGCTCGTGCGCGGGATCGGCCATGGTATGCACCACGGTGAGGAAGCGCTTGGCCAGCTTGTCGGCTTCACTCTCACCGGGTTGGTTGGTCTCGACCGTGACCAACGTGTAGTGCCCGCCCTCCATCTCGACGCTTACCCCGATCTGCCCCACCGATCCGGAGAATCGGCGACTGCGCTGGGCCTGATCGGTCGCGGCCAGCCGCGGCCCGAAGAACGCGGTCGCCCGCGCCATGACCTGATCGGGAGATAGATGCGTGCGATGGAAGTACTTCATACGACGTTTAGGCTCCGTGTTTGGGAGTAAGGAGTGAGGAGTGAGGCGTGAGGAGTGACTCCCCAGACCACTCCTTACTCCTTACTCCTTACCCATCACTCCTTACTCCTTACTTCTCCCCGTACTCGTAGTACTCCACCCCAAGGTGGGTAATCGCCTGCTCGCCCACCATCCAGCGCAGCGTGTTCTTGAGCTTGGTGAGCTGGATGAAGAGATCGTGCTCCGGATACAGTCCGGGAGCCGCCTGCGGGCTCTTGAAGTAGAAGGAGAGCCATTCCTGGATCCCGGAGAGACCGGCACGCTGGGCCAGGTCGAAGAAGATGGCGAGGTCCAGGACCAGCGGTGCTGCGAGAATGGAATCGCGGCAGAGGAAGTCAACCTTGATCTGCATCGGGTAGCCCAGCCACCCGAAGATATCAATGTTGTCCCACCCTTCTTTGTTGTCTCCCCGGGGGGGGTAGTAGTTGATCCGCACCTTGTGGTACATGTTGGCGTAGAGATCCGGGTACACCTGGGGCTGCAGGATGTACTCCAGCACGCCGAGCTTCGACTCCTCCTTGGTCTTGAAGCTCTCCGGATCGTCCAGCACTTCGCCGTCCCGGTTGCCCAGGATGTTGGTCGAGTACCAGCCCGCGACACCGAGCATCCGCGCCTTGAACATCGGCGAGAGCACGGTCTTGAGCATGGTCTGGCCGGTCTTGAAGTCCTTCCCGCCGATCGGGACGTGCTTCTCCTTGGCCAGGTTCTCAATGGCCGGGAAGTCGCAGGAAAGATTCGGGGCGCCGTTGGCGAAGGGCACGCCTTCCATGACGGCGGCATAGGCGTACAGCATCGATGGGGCGATGGTGGGGTCGTTGGCCTCCATCGCCTTCTCGAACGCCGCCAGCGACTCGTGGGCCGGTCCCGGGACGATGAAAATCTCGGTCGAGGCACACCAGACCATCACCAGCCGGTCACACTTGTTCTTCGCCTTGAAGTCGCGGATGTCCTTCCGCAGCGCCTCGGCCAGCTCCTTCTTGTTCTTGCCGCTCTTTACGTTCTTGCCCTCGAGGCGCTTCACATAGTGCTGGTCGAAGACGGCGGGCATCGGCTTGACGCCCTGCAGAAAATCCTTGATCGGCTCGACGTGCTCGTGCTTGTCCAGCACACCGCAATGCAGACAGGATTCGTAGGCGTTGTCCGGAACCGGATCCCAGGCGCCGAAGACGAGGTCTTCCAGACGCGCGAGAGAGACAAAATCCTTGATGAGGGGAGACCGGTTCTCGGTCCGCTTGCCGAGCCGGATGGTGCCCATCTGGGTCAGCGAGCCGAACGGCTTCCCCTTGCCGCCGCGGGCCAGCTCGACGCCGGCGATGAACGTCGTAGCGACAGCGCCCAGGCCCACACAGAGGACTCCAAGAGTGCCTTTGGCAGGCGCGATCGGCCGGGAGGTTGGAGTCGCCACTAGGGCCGTCCTTTCACAGAAGAGTCGGGCGCAGTCACCCGATACACGTATACGAAGCGCTGCACTACGGTGATCACCGACGTCACGGCGAGCAGCGTCACGATCCCGAAGAGAATCAGGCCTTGGGGTCCCTGGCCGAAGATCACCGTGGGGACTCCGGTCAGCACGATACGCTCAGCCCGCTGAACCATTCCAACCTTGCAATCGATGCCCAGGCCCTCGGCCCGGGCCCTGGCATACGACACGATCAGCGAGGCGATCATCGCCACCATCGAGATGATGACAGCTCCCTCGCGCCACACCACCAGATCGGGCGGAGCCATGAGGTAGTAGACCGCGATCCCCATGAACGTCGCCCCGTCGCCCACCCGGTCCAGCGTCGAATCGTAGAAGGCGCCGAACTTGGTCACCTGCCCGTTGGCCCGGGCCACCGCACCATCCAGCGTGTCAACGATTCCACTCACCAGATACAGCAGCCCGCCCAGACGAATGTGCCCCACCGCAAACGCCAGCGCGGAGGCCACTACCAGCAGCGTCCCCACCGTAGTGATGACGTTGGGTGACACTCCCCGCCGGACCAGGCCGTCCACCACCGGTCTGGTCAGGCCGTAAAACACCCGCTCGATCGGCTTGGTGATGAGCTTCACCTGGGGAGCCACCTCGGGGTTCGACGGGAGGAGCCACTCCGGAGGCCCCGAAAACCGCGGCAAACTATAACCGAGAGAACGGGTTAGGGGAAGGCGCCGAAAGGGAATTCCGACCCTCCGTCCACGGGGGTCGGGGACTTGAGCTTGGGGATCACTCAGGATAAAGCAGAAACGGCCTCCGGCGAGTGAGAAAACCTCCCCGAACCCGCTCCCAGTCGGCGATTTGATCGGTGAAGATCTCCCTACCCAACTCCCCTCCATCCCCGGCCAGCCGGTCGAACTGCCGTTGCAGGAGACTCAGGCCCGAATGACTGAGGATCTGAAGCAGGGTGACCGCCGTGCGGGTGGGGTCATACGTGGACCGATCCACCACCCGGAACCGGATTCCCTCAACCAGGGTATCGGCATACTTCCCATCGCCCGGCTGCCGCGGAGTAAACGTCACGCCGCTGAACTCGATACCTGGCAGCCTCTCCTCGCGAAGGCGTGATAAGACCTTCGCGGTGTCCAGCCACGGAGCGCCGACCTGCTCGAAGGGATACTCGGTTCCCCGTCCTACCGAGAGATTGGTTCCCTCGAACAGACACACCCCTGGATAGTGAATTAGGGCTTCGACGCTCTTGAGGTTGGGACTGGGCGGCAGGAAGGGGAGCCCGGTCTGGTCGAAGTACAGGGAGCGTTTCCATCCCTTGGCCGGAACTACATGAAGCTCGGTATCGAGTTTCAGATCGTGCCGAGCGAGCAGAGCGAGTTCGCCCAGCGTCATTCCGTGGCGCATCGGGATCGCCAGCAGGCCAACGGGCGAAGCAAAGGCCGGGTCGAGCACGTTGCCCTGCACCACACCTCCGATCGGATTCGGCCGGTCGAGCACCACCACCGGAATGCGACGCCGGGCGGCAGATCGCATGACCTCGGTCGTCGTAAACAGGTAGGTGTAGTAACGGGCCCCGGCGTCCTGAAGGTCCACCAGCAGAACATCGATACCGGTCAGCATCGAGTCGGACGGGGCGGTATTAGCTCCGTAGAGGCTGTAGATTGGAAGACCAGTCGCAGAATCGGTCGAAGATCCCACGGCGGCGCCGGCCTCTGCGGTGCCGCGAAACCCGTGTTCAGGACTGAACAGCGCGACCAGATTGACACCGGCTCCACGGAGACGCTCGACATCGCTCACGCCTTTGGAATCCACGCCCGCCTGATTGGTCACGAGGCCCACCCGGCGGCGGCGCACCAATTGCATACTGTCGGAGATCAAGACCTCGATTCCCGGTCGAACCGCCATCCTGGTCGGCGGCGGCGGCACCGGCCCCTGGCCGGGACAGGTGACCGGCAGGCCCAGAACTCCCAGAACGCAGAGCCAAAATTGCGAAGCAGACGGTTTCATTCTGTTCGGTCGTTCCTCCCCATGATGGCCAGTGCTTCGCTCCTTCTCGGCGCGAGCCTTCTTGCGTCTCAAGCCAGCGGCCAAGACTCGGTTCGAGTGGCCCAGGCCCTGGACTCCGCACGGGTCGAGCACCTGATCGACTCCCTCCCGCTGCGGGATCGCATAGCCCAACTGATCATGCCGTGGATTCCCGGAAACTACGCTGCCTTCGATGACAGCGCGTTCTCGGTCATGCAGGGCTGGGTCGATTCGCTCCACGTGGGCGGCATCATTGTGTCGATCGGCTCGCCGCTGGATGTCGCCGCAAAGCTGAACCGGTTACAGGTCCGTTCTCCACTCGCGCTCCTGATCGGCGCCGACCTGGAAAGCGGAAGCACCTTCCGGCTGATTGGAGGCACGCCCTTCCCATCCAATATGGGTGTGGCCGCGACCGGATCGGAACGGGATGCCTATGAGGTGGGACGGGTGACGGCGCTGGAAGGTCGCGCCGTCGGCATTCATATCACGTTCGCCCCGGTGGCGGATGTCAACAACAATCCGGCCAATCCGATCATTAATACCCGCTCGTTCGGTGAAAATCCCCAGCTCGTCGGCGTGCTGGTAGCCGCGGCCATCCGCGGATTGCAGGAGAACGGGATGCTGGCCACCGCGAAGCACTTCCCCGGCCATGGAGACACCGACGTCGACTCCCATATCTCGATGCCGGTGATGAAGGGCGACTGGAGCCGGCTCAGCAATCTGGAGTTGCAACCGTTCCGCTCCGCGATCAATGCCGGAGTGGCCCTGGTTATGTCGGCTCACATCGCGATGCCGGGCCTGACCGGCGACAGCACCCGGCCTGCGACGCTCTCGCCCGAGGTGCTCACCGGAGTCCTGCGCGACTCATTGCACTTCAAGGGCATCGCGGTGACCGACGCGCTGGGTATGGGGGGTATCGTGAACCGCTATGGCGCCGGCGAAGCCGCGGTCCTGGCGCTCATTGCCGGAGCCGATCTCCTCCTGCAACCGGCTGATCCCAAGACGGCCCTCGACGCCGTCACCGCCGCGGTCGAGTCGGGACGGATCTCCCAGGAGCGGATCAATGTCTCGGTCCGCCGAATTCTGACGATGAAGAGCCAGCTCGGCTTGCTCGACCGGAGATCGGTACAGCTGGAGCGGGTTCCCGAAGTCGTGGGCCGGGCGGAGTTTCTCGCCGTCGCCCGCGATATCGCGCGACGCTCGATCGTGCTGGTGAAGGACAGTGGCTCCGTGGTGGACAGCCTGCGCGTGCGGCGCCGGCCGATCTCCCTCGTCATCTACGGTGACGAGAACATGCCCGCCGCAGGCAACCAGCTCGCCGCCCAGCTCCGGGCCGACGGATTTCCCGTGAACACCTTCCGGTTGTGGCCAGCAAGCGGTCCCGTGAGCTACGACTCGGCTAAGGCTGCGTTGCGGAAAAACAGCGTCGCGATGTTCGCCGTGTCGGTCAAGGCGACAGCGAACAAGGGAACCGTGGCCATGCCGGAGCCGCTCGCGAAACTCATTGACCAGACCGCCAAGAAGCGTCCCACGGTACTCGCTTCACTAGGTTCGCCGTACATCGCGCAGCAGACGCCCCACGTCGGCAGTTACATGCTGGCCTGGAATTCGAATGCGGTCACGGAGTGGGCCCTCGCCAAGGCCCTCGCGGGTGCGTCCGACATCACCGGACGCCTTCCCATCACCCTCACCCGGAGCTATCCGCTCGGCTATGGAATTCAGCGGAAAGCGACCCGGGACACCTTCGGCCAGGCGGCAAGCGGCCAGCCCTAACAGCGTGTCCGTTCTGCGTTGGTCCCGACTCATCGGCGCGTTGGTCGTTTCGGCCTGCCACTACTATCCGCCAAGCAAGCCCGCAGAACCGGTGGATGTACAGCCGGTCGAGTGGACCTCCGTCATCCACTACCTCGATTCGGTCACGGCCCAGGGCGCGGCACCCGGCGTCGTGCTCGGAGTCAGCCAAAGAGGGCACCGATTCGTATACGGGACCGGCCACCTCGGCGAAGGCGACTCCACTCGCCCCGACGGTGAGACCATCTACGATCTCGCCTCGCTGACCAAAGTCATAGCGCTGACCACCATGACCATGTTCGCCGTGCAGAACGGCAAGCTGGAGCTGGATACTCCGGTCTGGCGCTACGTGCCTGCCTTCCGTGGAGAAGCGAAGGACAGCATCACCATCCGCATGCTCCTGATGCACGCCAGCGGACTTCCGGCATGGCGGCCGCTGTATCGGGAGACCCGCTCTCGAGCGGCGGCGCTGGCGCTGGTGGATACCACCGCCCTCACCTCGAAGCCCGGGTCCCACTTCGAGTACTCCGACCTTGGCGCGATTGTGTTGACTCAGGCAGTTGAAGCCGTGCTCGGGCACCGGATCGATACTCTTGCGACCCGTGAGATCTTCACCAGGCTCGGGATGCAGTCCACGCGTTACCTCCCGCCTTCGAGCTGGGTTTCGCGCATCGCGCCGACCGAGGACGACCCCTGGCGCGGCAGAATGCTTCGCGGCGAAGTGCACGACGAGAACGCGTCGCGGCTGGAAGGGGTATCCGGACACGCGGGGCTATTCAGTGATGCAGACGACCTCTTGACCTTTGCGGAGTGGTTGTTGAGTCAGGAGGATCGAGGGATCGTCTCGGGGGAAAAGGCTCGCTCGTGCCTGGATGCGCCTCTGAGCGCCCCTTCGCTGCTTCCCGGCGTGCTCGCCGAGTTCACCAGAAGGCAGCGCCTGGTGCCGGGCTCGAGCCGGGCGCTCGGGTGGGACACTCCTTCGGAAGGGAGCAGCGCCGGCAATCGCCTCTCGGAACACGCCTTTGGCCATACCGGGTTCACCGGTACCTCCATCTGGATCGACCCGGACCGGTGTCTGGCCATCGTACTTCTGAGCAATCGGGTCCACCCCACCCGGGAGAACAACCGTTGGGGCCCAGTCAGGGCACAGGTAGCCGACCGAGTTGTCGTCACCCTCGACGCAAGTGCCGCTTCTCATTGAGCCGCAGTGAGTTAGCCCGTCCTCCCGAAGATTTCGCTTCGTTGACATAGCCCCTTGAAGGATCTAATTTTTACGGGTCTACCAAGGAGCATGAGATGGCAGCCATTCAGCCGCAGGTCGCGACCCAGGGATTTAACCTGATTATCACCGACCGTGCCGCCGAAGAGGTAAGGAAGTTCATGGAGGCGGAGCAGGTGCCGGTCGAGAGCGCAGGCCTCAGGGTCAGCGTGCTCCCCGGTGGATGCTCGGGATTCAAGTACAGCCTGAACATCGAAGAGCGGGCACTGGAGGATGACGCCGTCGTCGAAGTGAGTGGCGTGCGGGTGTTCGTTGATGGATTCAGCATGCAATACCTGACCGGAATCACGATCGATTACACCTCATCGATGCAGGGCTCCGGGTTCACATTTAATAATCCCAACGCCTCCGGCGGATGCGGGTGCGGGAGCAGCTTTACGGCGTAAGCAGTGAGAAGTAAGAAGTGAGAGGGGAGCGAAGCCTGGTTGGGCCGGCGCTCCCCTTCGCATATCTGGAAGTCGCGTTTTACCCTTCTGACTTCTCACTTCCTACTGCTCACGCAGTTGCAGGTCTCACATCTCGCGCTTTTAGGCTTTCACTTCTCGCGCCGTTGACCCGAAACCAGGCCTGACCCTGAGCGCCCTCGATCTCGGCATCATCGTCGTGTACTTCGTCCTGACGCTCGGCGTCGGGTTCTGGGTATCGCGACACCAGAAGACCGCGGGAGATTACTTCCTCGGCGCCCGCGACCTCCCCGGGTGGGCCATCCTCCTTTCGATCGTCGCGACCGAGACCTCGGCTCTCACGGTCATCTCGGTTCCCTCGATTGCCGCGCGAGGCGACCTCACCTTTCTGCAGCTTCCGCTCGGCTACCTGCTCGGACGCCTCGCCGTGGCGCGCTGGCTTCTGCCAGGATACTTCAGCGGACACCAGGACACGGCATACGTGCGCCTGGAGAAGCGGTTCGGACCCGGCACCCGCCGGCTGGCGTCGGTCATTTTCCTCGTCACGCGCCTCCTGGCCGACGGAGTCCGGGTCTATGCCAGCGCGGTTCCGCTGGCGCTCATCACCGGATGGGGGATTCCTCTCTCCATAGTGATGATGAGCCTCATCACTATGGTCTACACCTGGCACGGCGGTCTCAAGGCGGTAGTGTGGACCGACGTGGTCCAGTGGTGCGTGTATGTGTCGGCGGGCATCGCCGCGTTGCTGATTGCGTGCTCCCTCGCGGGAGGGGCGCCGGCCGCCCTCTCCGCCGCAGCGGCCGCCGGCAAGCTCCGGGTCTTCGATTTCCGCCTCGACCTCGCGATCCCTTACACCTTCCTCGGCGGCCTGATCGGCGGCGGGATGCTCACCGCCGCGTCACATGGGACCGACCAGCTGATCGTGCAGCGGCTGCTTGCGAGTCAGAGTCTTGGTAATGCACGTCGCGCCCTGGTGGGCTCCGGTATCGTGGTGCTCGCCCAGTTCACCCTCTTCATGTTGATCGGGACCGCGATCTGGTCCGCTGGATTCGCCCCGACAAACCTGCCCGCCGACCAGATATTTCCTCGCTTCATCGTGGAGCACCTGCCCGCCGGTCTCTCGGGACTGCTCATCGCGGCGATTCTCGCGGCAACCATGGGCACCCACAGCTCGGCGATCAGCGCCCTCGCGTCGTCGATGACCCACGATCTCTACTCGTCCTATACCGGGGTGACGGATCCCGCTCGTTTGCTCAAGATTGGTCGCGCCATGTCGTTGCTCTGGGGGATCCTGGTGACGGTCGCGGCGCTGGTCTTTCACCTGGTCGCCGGAGGCGGCCAGACCCCGGTCGTGGTGTTCGCGCTGTCGATCGCGTCGATCACCTATGGGGCGCTGCTTGGAGCGTACCTGCTGGCCGGACAGTGGCCCCGGGCCACCGGCCGTGACGTCATCGGCGGAATCAGCGTTGGACTTGCCCTCATGCTCGTCGTGTTTTTCGCTGGGCGCCTCTCCGGTTGGTCTCCCCTCGGTTTCCTCGCGCCAGTGAGCCACTTGGCCTGGCCCTGGTATGTGCCACTTGGTACCCTGCTTACCTTCGGAGCGGGTGTGCTGCTCAGTCTTCTCTCACAGCCGAGGACCCAGGCCGCATGAGTCGGATCACGATCGGCGTTGATGTTGGCGGTACCAAGACCGCCGCGGCCGTCGCGATTGACGGGAAGGAAGTCTCGCGCGCAGAGGGCGTGGGCGGCGCAGTACGCCCTGGACGGGCGCTCGCCTCGGCCACCGTCATCGCCGAAACAGTGCGGCGCGCTCTGGCCACTGCCGGCAAGCTGCGAGGGACCGTCCTGATGGTCGGAGCCTCGGGCGCCGGACGTCCCGAGGAACGGGAAGAACTGCGTTCCGCCCTCAGGTCGGAGGATCTCGCGGATCAGATCCACATTACCGGCGACATCGAGATTGCGCTGGCGGCGGCGTTCGGAAACGATCCTGGGATCGTGGTCACTTCGGGAACCGGCAGCGTCGCGGTGGCCCGTGATTCCTTCGGCCGGCTGCACCGGGCCGGAGGATACGGTTGGCAAATGGGCGACGAGGGGAGTGGCTACGCCGTGAGCCGCGCGGGCCTCGGTGCCGTGGGGCGCGCGGCGGACGGACGCAGTCCCACGACAGTGTTGAGTAAGCTGCTCCTGGAAGCCACTCACTCCGAGACCATGGACCAGCTCATCCGCTGGGCAGCCAAGGCCTCTCCGGCCGAGGTCGCCTCGCTGGCTCCCGCGATCATGATGGGCGCAGCCGAGGGCGATACTGTGGCGCAGGGTATTCTGGACTACGCCGCCCGCGAGCTGGCCCAGCTGGCCCTGCAGCTACTGCAGCACTTTGGCGCAGACGAGCGCACGCAGGTCGGCGTCGCGACCAACGGCGGGTTGCTCAAAGGTCAGAGCGCACTCCGTCGAATGCTGTTTCAGCGACTTCACGACGAGCCCCGCTTCAAACTCATCGAAGATCACATCGACCCGCCCCGAGGAGCCCTGTTCCTGGCGGAGGCGTTGGCAACAACGTGAGAAGTAAGGAGTAAGGAGTAAGGAGTAAGGAGTAAGGAGTAAGGAGTAAGGAGTAAGGAGTGAGGAGTGAGGAGTAAGGAGTGAGGAGTGAAGAGCGAAAATCACGAGGGGGGCACTGCCTTATGGCGATGCCCCCCTTCTTACTCCTTACTCCTTACTCCTCACTTCACCGGATTGCGCAGCCTGCTGTGCCGGGATCCATACAGGAAATAGATCACCAGGCCAACCAGCAGCCAGATGCCGAAGCGGATCCATGTGATCCCGGGCAGCTTGTACATCAGGTAGAAGCAGGCGACAACCGAAATCATCGGCGTGATGGGAACCCACGGTACCCGGAACGGGCGCGGGCGATCGGGGTCGGTCCGTCGCAGCACAATTACACCGATCGAGACCAGAATGAAGGCGAACAGCGTCCCGATGTTGGTCAAATCCACCACCTCCGCGATGTTGGCGAAGGCCGCGAAGGTCGCGACGAAGAGTCCGGTCAGGATGGTCCCGACGTACGGAGTCTTGAACCTGGGGTGAACTCGGCAGAACACCGGCGGCAGGAGCCCATCGCGAGACATCGACATGAAAATCCGCGGCTGGCCCAGCTGGAAAACCAGGAGAACGCTGCCCATCGCGATTACGGCGCCAATGGCGATGATCAATCGAGAGAGCTTGAGAATGGCCGGCGGGCCATCAGCGAACTGCAGTGCCGTGATCATGGGCTCGGCCGTGCCGAGTTGCTGCCATGGCGCGAGACCGGTCATCACCACCGAGATCGCGATGTAGAGAATCGTGGTAACCACCAGACTCATGATGATGCCGAACGGCATGTCCTTGGCCGGGTTCACTGCCTCCTCGGCAGCGGTCGAAACCGCATCGAAGCCGATGTAGCTGAAGAAAATGATGGCCGCCGCTGCGCTGATCCCCGCGAACCCGTTGGGCGCGAAGCCACCCGTCATCGGGTTATCCCAATTGGATGGCTTGATGAAGAACGCGCCCACCGCGAGGAAGAAAAGAATGATGGCGATCTTGAGCAGCACCATCGCGTTGTTGGAGTTGGCCGACTCTTTGATGCCGATGACGAGGAGCACGGTAATGGCCGCCACCACCAAGAACGCCGGCAGGTTGGCGATGACCGGGAATCCGAAGAGATGCGGTGCCGTCGTCAGCGCCGAAGCCACATACGCGTTGGTCGCATCCGTGGCGCCGGCCTTGATGGCGTCGGCCGCCATGTGCGCCGAGCGCACGTCGGTCGCCAGCCACGCCGGCAAGGAGAGTCCGAAATGGCTCAGCAATTCGCGGAAATAGCCGGCCCAGCCGATGGCCACCCCGATATTGCCCACCGCGTATTCGACGATCAGGTCCCACCCGATAATCCAAGCGACGAACTCGCCGAGTGAGGCGTAGGCATAGGTGTAGGCGGACCCGGCGATGGGCACCATCGCCGCGAACTCGGCGTAGCACAGCGCCGCAAACCCGCACGCCACAGCGGTCAGGATGAACGAGAGGGCAATCGCAGGCCCGGCCCCCGGCCGGAGCGGGTCACCTGCGATCGCGGTTCCCGTCGTGGCGAAAATCCCGGCGCCGATCGTGGCGCCGACACCCAGGGCGGTGAGATGCCACTTGTTGAGCGATCGCTTGAGTCCCCCTCGCTCGGCGATGTCGTTCTCGCAGTCGGCGATGGACTTCCTAACGAACAGATTGGCCATGAGCCTTGGGGAGGAGAGTCTTTGGGAGAGTTACAGCGTGATGGTGATTTCGGTCTTGCCTGCCACCGGGAGGCCGTCGGGGCCGCGAGCGGGGCGGAACTCGTAGTTCATCATCGCCTCGAGAAATTTCTTGGCATAGCCGCGGTCGCGAATTTCCGGATCAAGTTCGACCTTCTGAACCTTTCCCACGGCATCAACCCAGAAGGTGACCCGGATCGCCTTCCCCCGAAGCTCCTTGGGGCTGTTCTCCGGGGGAATAACCCATCGTTTCTGCTGTGGCCCGGTTCCGATTCCGCCAGCGCCACCGCCTTCCCCGGGACCGGTGCCGGTGCCAGTACCGGGACCGATTCCGCCGCCGGTTCCTCCTCCCGCGCCGGGACCGGTTCCGCCCCCGCTGTCTCCCACCTCCGCATTCGCCGGTCCCGCACTGGCCTGAGTTACGGGAGTATCCACCGGAACCGGTTGGGCCGGTTCAGGTGTCGGCGTGGGTTCTACGACGGGAGGAGCGGTGGTTACCGGAGCCACAGGAGCGGACGGCCGCGGAGCGCTCGCGGGGAGGGAAATATACGCCTCACGGTTGCCTCCGCCACCACCGCCACCCGCGGTCAGTGCCTGATGGCCCGCACTCAGCACGCGGTACAACTCGCTGCCCCAGGGAGCGAGGATCAGCAGGACAACCGCGATATGGAGAGCCAGGGATACCAGCATCCCCACCGGCGACCGACGTCGCCGGGGTAATGCGAGCGCCGGGCCGGCAGACGAACGAGAGCGAGCGACTGCGGAAGATTCTGCCATGGCTGACCATACGAAAAATACACCGGGGAGTGCCGCGTTCGGCGCTCCCCGGTGGTGACGAATGGTTCTGCTGCTACCGCACTACTTCTTGGGGGCTTCGTCGGCAGGCGTAAACCCGATGACCTGAACTCCCGCGCCCCGCGCGATATCCATCGCGTCGATCACATCCTGATAGATCCGGGTCGGCGCCGACTTCACGAACAACAGCTTTGCTGGACGGGCGTCGAAGATCGCGTGCATCTGGGTATCCAGCTGGTCGACCGGCACCGGCTGGGTATTGATGGCGTAGCCGCCGTCCGCCGTAAGCTCCAGCACGATCTGATTCGACTTGGCGTCCGACTTCGTCTGCTGCTCCTGCGG
>Ga0207706_10000242_pt1 | contig 60281 bp, 46 predicted proteins | sample KBSC53metaG_FD_184318 | JGI IMG/M metagenome (GOLD analysis project Ga0207706, IMG submission 184318) | Corn rhizosphere microbial communities from Kellogg Biological Station, Michigan, USA - KBS C5-3 metaG (SPAdes) (version 2) | ecosystem: Host-associated > Plants > Roots > Rhizosphere > Soil ... | reverse complement strand
TGCGAGACCCACTTGAGAGAGCTTCTGAAGCAGCCACAATCGCGTCCCGGCGCGCGCGTCGACGAAATATTCCATCCCGTGGAGCTCCATCAGGACGCGCGCGCCCGTCCTCCTGGCAATCAGTGCAGCGGCAAGCCCGCCAAGCGCCGGCGACTGGCAGACGATCACATCCGGCTCAATTCGCTCGCCGATCGGAACCGCGCTGAATTGCCGAAACAGGAACTCACCCTCGCGTTCGGTTCGGCTTCGCATGAGGTTGACGTGAAGATTGCCGTCCGACCATCGTGCAGGACGTCATGGATCGCTTTGCGGCGCGCACCGGCAGGCACTACCGCTTGTTCGACTATGTCGGCGCTCCCGATGCCGAACGGGTGATCGTGATGATGGGATCCGGGGCCGGCGCGGTGGAGGAAACCGTAGAACAACTATTGCAGCAGGGCGAAAAGGTGGGGCTGTTGAAGGTCCGTCTTTTTCGCCCCTTCGCGGCCGAGGCGTTCATCTCCGCGTTGCCGAAAACCGTGCAGAGCCTCGCTGTCCTGGATCGCACCAAGGAACCAGGCAGCCTGGGCGAGCCGCTCTACCTCGACGTGGTCACGGCGTTAAGCGAAGCGCGGACGGCAGGGAGCACGGATTCGCAGATCGTGCCGCGGGTGATTGGCGGGCGCTACGGTCTGGCGTCGAAAGAGTTCACCCCGGCCATGGCGAGGGCCATTTTCGATGAACTCAAGGGGTCAAAGCCCAAGAACCACTTTACGGTCGGGATTCACGACGACGTGACGCACACCAGCCTGGACTATGATCCCAAATTCTCCACCGAGGATCCCGGGACGGTTCGCGCGCTGTTCTACGGACTCGGTTCCGATGGAACCGTGGGAGCCAACAAGAATTCGATCAAGATCATTGGAAAGAATACAGATAATTATGCTCAGGGGTACTTCGTATATGACTCAAAGAAGGCGGGGTCGGTCACGGTTTCACACCTGCGCTTCGGTCCCCGCCCGATCCGGTCTTCCTATTTAATTACCCGGGCCAGCTTCGTGGCCTGCCACCAGTTCCAGTTTCTGGAGCGCATGGATGTTTTGGATTGCGCTGAACCCGGCGCCACCTTTCTGCTGAACGCCCCCATTGGGGCGGACGAAGTATGGGGCCACCTTCCGCAGTCGGTGCAGGAAGTCATCATCCAGAAGAAACTCAAGTTCTATCTGATCGACGGTTATAAAGTCGCGCGCGAGACCGGGATGGGCAACCGCATCAACACCATCATGCAGACCTGCTTCTTTGCCATCAGCGGGGTGCTGCCGCGGGAGCAGGCAATCGAGGCCATAAAAGGCGCGATTCGCGAGACCTACGGAAAACGCGGTGAGGCTGTCGTCAGCAAGAACTTTGTCGCCGTGGACCACACTCTCAGTCATCTTCAGCAGGTCACGGTCCCGGCCGCGGCCAACAGCAGGTTAAGAGTTCTGCCGCCTGTCCCCGAGCGGGCGCCGGCGTTCGTGCGGGATGTAATTGGCCCCATGATCTCTGGTCGCGGAGACGATCTTCCTGTAAGCGCGATGCCGGTGGACGGCACCTTTCCTACCGGGACCGCCATGTGGGAAAAACGGAATATCGCGCAACAGATTCCGGTGTGGGACGAGCAGATTTGTATCCAGTGCGGCAAGTGCGTGCTGGTTTGTCCCCATGCGGTGATCCGCGCCAAGGTCTATGATGCCTTGCTGCTGGGGAATGCGCCGGAAGGGTTCAAGTCGGAGAAGCCGCGCTGGCGCGAATTCGAGAGTCTGCGCTACACCCTCCAGGTTTCTCCAGAAGACTGCACCGGGTGCGAGCTCTGCGTCGAGGTCTGCCCGGTAAAGAGCAAGAGCGAGGCCAAACACAAAGCCATCAACATGCAGCCGCAGGCGCCCCTGCGGGAGCGGGAAAGCGCGAATTGGGACTTCTTCACCCATCTTCCGGAGACCGGCCGGAACCAGCTTTCCCACAGTCAGGTAAAGGACGTCCAGCTTCTGGAGCCACTCTTCGAGTTTTCCGGGGCGTGTGCCGGCTGTGGTGAGACGCCATACATCAAACTGCTGACCCAACTTTTCGGGGACCGCTTGATGATTGCGAACGCGACTGGTTGCTCGTCGATCTACGGCGGCAATCTGCCGACGACTCCATACACTCTCAACTCTTTGGGGCGGGGCCCGGCCTGGTCCAATTCACTGTTCGAAGACAATGCCGAGTTTGGTCTGGGCATGCGACTGGCGGTGGACCAGCAGGCAGCCTATGCACGCGAGCTGGTCGCCCGGCTGGCCGCGCAACTCGGCGATTCACTGGCGAGCGGCCTCCTGAATGCGGAACAATCGAGCGAGGCGGGAATCGAAGCCCAGAGGGAGCGCCTGGCCGAATTGAAAAAGAAGATTGCCACGCTGGATTCGCCGGAAGCGCGCGATCTGCTGGCGATCGCTGACGCGCTGGTACGCAAGAGCGTTTGGCTGGTGGGCGGCGACGGATGGGCCTATGACATCGGGGCCGGCGGACTCGATCACGTGCTGGGTTCCGGGATGAACGTCAATGTTCTGGTGCTCGACACAGAAGTCTATTCCAATACGGGCGGACAGATGTCCAAGGCAACGCCGCGCGGCGCGGTGGCGAAATTTGCCACCGGCGGCAAACATGCCGGCAAGAAAGACCTGGCGATGGAGGCCATCAGCTACGGATCGGTTTACGTGGCTCGTGTCGCCATGGGAGGCAGCGACACCCACACGGTAAAGACATTTCTCGAAGCTGAGGCCTACAACGGGCCGTCACTGATCATCGCGTATAGCCACTGCATTGCTCACGGTTATGACATGAGCCAGGGGATGGCACAACAGAAGGCCGCCGTGCTCTCCGGGTACTGGCCCTTGATGCGCTACGACCCTGAGCTGCGCGCGGCCGGGAAGAACCCGTTTCAGCTCGATTCCAGGGCGCCCAGTATTCCGTTCAAGCAATACGCGTATCAGGAAGCCCGCTACACCATGCTGGCACGGAGCAATCCTGAAGCCGCGCGTGAACTGCTCCATCTCGCACAGGAAGACGTGGACCGGCAATGGAGGGTTTACTCGAGTCGTGCGGGAACGACAGAAGCCGCAGAAAGCCCGGACAGCGGTTCGCCGACAGCAGCCTTGGTCACACTGCAACCAGTTGCCGCAGGAGGAGAGAAGAAATGATCGATATCACAACCACTTATCTGGGTTTGCCAATGAAGTCTCCGATCGTTGCCTCGGCCTCTCCTCTGTGCGAGTCGCTGGAAAACATACGTCACATGGAAGACGCCGGGGCCGGTGGTGTGGTGCTGCCCTCCCTGTTTGAAGAACAGCTCGACCTGGAGAGCCAGGCGGTTGATTCTGACCTCTCGCGGGGCAGTGAAAGCTTTGCCGAGTCGCTCGACTACCTGCCCGACCTCCATACCTACAACCTCGGCGCCGATGGCTACCTCGAATTGATTCGAAAGGCCCGGGAACGGGTCTCAATTCCGGTCATCGCCAGCCTGAACGGAGTCTCGCCCGGCGGCTGGGCCCGCTACGCTGGGATGATGGAGCAAGCCGGTGCGGACGCGATCGAGTTGAACATCTACGCGATTATCACCGATCCCAACATAGAGAGCGCCGATGTGGAGCGCAACTATTGCGACCTGGTGCGACAGGTCAAGGCGAACGTCAGTATTCCGGTGGCGGTAAAGTTGTCGCACTTTTTCACCGCAGTGGGAAACATGGGCAAACAGCTGGACGCGGCCGGGGCGAACGGATTGGTTCTCTTCAACCGCTTTTACCAGCCGGATTTTGATATCGAATCTCTCGAAATCGTGCCCAGCCTGACGCTGAGCCGTCCGCAGGAATTGCTGCTGCGGTTGCACTGGGTCGCCATCCTCTATGGGTGGGTCAAAGCCGACCTGGCAGTTACGGGCGGCGTACACAGCGCCGAAGACGTCCTCAAATCCGTGATGGCGGGCGCTCATGTGGCAATGATGACTTCCGCGCTTTTACAGCACGGAATTGACCACGTGGCTTCGGTGCTGGCGCACCTGGTTCGCTGGATGGAAAAGCACGAATACGAATCGATCAACCAGATGCGCGGGAGCATGAGCCAGCGCTCGGTAGAGGACCCGGCGGCTTTCGAACGGGGAAACTACATGCGGGTGCTCAGTTCCTACACGCTGCAAAAGACGCGTTGAGGGATCACAACGAAGGGTGACTGGCATCACCGCCTGCGACCTGTCTGGCGTGTCATCCTCGCTCAAACCGGAGGAAGTTGGTATGGGACAATCAGAAAAGAAGCGGGTCCTGATCGTGGACAATGATGAAGAAGAATCGCGTAAGCTCGAGGGGATGCTGCAGCAGGAAGGCTACGATTCGAGTACCACGTGGAGTGGGCTCGAGGCCCTTGATCTGTTGCAATCTCGAAGGTATGACGTACTCCTGGTGAGCACGTACCTTCCCGATCTCTATGTCGGAGATTTTTGCGAGCGGTTACGTCGCTTGCCCTCGCAGCCCTGCACGATTCTGATGCAGGAGGATCACGACTCGGCCTCGATGGTGCAGAACGTAAGGTGCATGATCGGAGAGAGAAAAACTTCAGACACAATGAAGGCGGCCGGGTGTGATCCCAAATGACCTGGTGTGAACCACTGCGCTCGATGGACGATAAATGAAGGCCGCTGTCCTGAACCTGGCGCAGAACCCTCCCGGCCATCTGCTTCGAATGGGCGATGTTCCGCAACCCTCGGCCCGGACCGGACAAGTTCTTCTGCGAGTGCTGGCCTGCGGCGTATGCCGGACCGACCTGCATATCGCGGAAGGCGAGCTCCCGCCACTTCGTGAGGACCTGATTCCGGGCCATCAGATCGTAGGGGAGATTGTCGAAGGCGCCACGCCGGAGCTTCCCTTAGGAACCCGCGTTGGGGTTTCCTGGATAGGGGGCATCGATGGGACGTGCTGGTATTGCCAGCACAGCCTTGAAAATCTATGTGATTCGCCCACCTTCACCGGCTACACGGTAAACGGCGGGTATGCAGAATATGCAATTGCCCGGGCTGATTTTGTCTTTCCTCTTCCCGCCGCGCTCGACGATCTGCACGCTGCCCCTCTCTTGTGTGCCGGCATCATTGGTTTTCGCAGCCTCCGGGTGGCTGGGGTGGAGCACGAAGAGCGAGTGGGGCTCTTCGGTTTCGGGGCCTCGGCACATCTCGCCATCGCTGTCCTGCGCGCGTGGCGGTGCGAAGTATATGTCTCGACCCGAGGCGCCTCTCATCGCCGGCTGGCGGAATCGCTGGGGGCAACCTGGGTGGGAAGCGAGAAAGACAAGCCGCCCGTCGAACTGGACCGAGCCGTGACTTTTGCGCCCAGTGGGGATGTAGTGGTGACCGCTCTGAGCAGTCTGCGCAAAGGCGGCGTGGTTGCGATCAACGCAATTCATTTGGACCGGATTCCCGAGTTTGACTACGATCGCCTCCTGTGGGGCGAACGCCAGCTTCGGAGCGTGGCCAATATGACTCGCTCCGATGCCCGCGATTTTCTTCAACTCGCGGCTGCAATCAACCTTCGGCCCAAGGTCACAACCTTTCCTCTCGGACAGGCCAACGAAGCTCTGGCCGCTGTGAAGAACGACGCAATCAACGGTGCGGCTGTAATCGTCCCTTAACCGGCGGCGAATTCGACTCCGGTCCATGCGTTCCTTCCTGAGAGCCCTCTCCGTTTTGTGAACAGGAGTATTTCCCGTGAGCCTGATTACATTGCCGGGTGACGCTGGTCACATTCTTCGGAACCAGGATGAGAGCAGACTGGATGCGAACGAGGCTGGAGGCTCGACGTGGCGAACAAGAAGCGCGATCTCCTGGAAGTTTTAAGACTTGAACTCGAGTTCCTCGAGAATGGGGGCTACCGAAAGGGGTCCTCGTGGCGCCCTCAGTTCATTTTCGAGGATTCTCCTACATGCTTGAATTATGGAAATCCAGCGCCCAGGCGACCTTGTTCGGAGTGTGTCCTCATGCAGTTCGTGCCGCCGCCGTTTCGCGACGAAAAGGTGCCCTGCCGCTACATTCCGCTCGATCAGCAAAGTGAAACCATCCAGTCGCTGTATCGATGCGGCACAGCGGAAGAGCTGGAAGCGGCGGTGGGAGAATGGCTCATGAACACGATTCAGAAGCTGGAGCTGGAACGAACGCCCGTCCCGGACGGCCAGGCAAAAGGAAGCGTTGCCGAGGCGTAGAAGAGGTTTCGCAGTGAGGAGACAATGTTCCGCAGGTGCTCCAACCCGGACTGCCAGAACGCATTTGACTATCGCCGGGGCCGATTGTTTCGTTTTCACAACCAGCAGTCGGACAGTCAATCGTCGGTTGAGTTGTGCCACTGCGTGAGGCATTTTTGGCTGTGTGACGGCTGCTCCAGAAGCTACATACTTGAATTTCACCTCGGTATGGGGGTGGCGATCAGGCCAAGACTGGGGACGGAGGCGCCCCGTGCAATCTGCTGTTGTCCGGGGTCGAGGTCAAGTCCATGTCTCGCGGAGTGATGAGTTCGGATAGCCTTGCGCCGGGCCCGGCAGAATGCTAAGTTCCCTCCTGATGGGGCAGGCTGAAACCAACTACAATAAAAGTTTGAGCCACGAGGATGGAAAATTCCGCCGTCTGCTGGAAGCCGCGCCCGATGCCATGGTCATTGTGGATCGCTCCGGGCGGATGCTGCTGGTCAACGCGCAAACCGAAAGCATGTTTGGCTACACCAGGCAAGAACTGCTCGATCAACCAGTCGAAATCCTGATTCCGGAACATTTCCGCCACAGACATCAGCAACACCGGGAAGCCTATCACCGCGCTCCTCATCCGCGTCCCATGGGCAGCGGTCTCGAGTTGCTTGGACGACGTAAAGACGGCAGCACCTTTCCCGTGGAAATCAGCCTCAGTCTGTTGGACGATCAGGGCGGCGGTATTCTGGTCACGGCAGCGATTCGGGATGTGACCGAACGCAAGCGGGCGGAAGAGGCCCTGCGGCAGAGTCAGGAGCGTTTTCGTCTGGTGGTGGAGGAAGTCAAAGACTACGCCATCTTCATGCTCGATCCCAGCGGGAAGATTGTGAGTTGGAACGAAGGTGCGCAGAAAATCAAGGGGTACACTCCCGAGGAAATCATCGGGCAGCACTTTTCCTGTTTCTACACCTCCGAAGATCTGGAAAGTGGCAAGCCGGACGAGGAGTTGACGGTGGCCGCGGCGGAAGGCCGTTGGGAGGAGGAAGGCTGGCGGCTGCGAAAAGACGGTTCGCGCTTCTGGGCTGACGTGGTCATCACAGCCCTCCATGACAAAGCCGGCAACCTTCTTGGATTTACCAAGGTCACGCGCGACATCACGGAAGGCAAGCGTGCCCGGGAAGCCTTCCTGCTGGAGGTGACGAATGCCCTGGTAACGAACCTTGACATCCACCAGTTGCTCTCCGCTATTGCCTCCTGTGTCCGTCAGGTAAAAGCGTTCGACCACGCTACTCTGGCTCTCTACGACGCGATTAGCGGGCGGCTGCGCATGCATGTGCTCGAGCCCGCAGCGGGCGCTGAGGTGAGCTCTGTTATTGGAGAAGAACCTTTGGTATCGCTGGGCAAGTCACCGGCAGGTTGGGCCTATACAACCCGGAAGCCCCTGCTGCTCAAGGGACAGCCCGGCGAAAAGTGGGCATTCGAAACGCCGCCTCAATTGGGTCAGCATTCGTTGAAGTCCGGCTGCTGGATTCCGTTGATGGGCCGGGAAGGTGTAATGGGAACACTCAATGTATTCAGCAGCCGCCCCGGCAACTTTACCGATGACGATGTCATCATGCTCACCCAGATCGCGGGACAGGTGGCCATTGCGATGGGGAATGCCCTGGCGTTCCAGCACCTTTCCGAACTCAAGGACCAGCTCAGCGAACAGAAGCAGTACCTGGAAGATGAGCTGAAAACCGAATTCAATTTCGAGGAGATCATCGGCCACAGCAAATCCATCAGGCGGGTCCTTAAACAGGTCGAGACTGTGGCGGCCACTGACTCCACGGTTTTGATTCTCGGGGAGACCGGTACGGGCAAGGAATTGCTGGCCCGGTCAGTTCACGACCTGAGCCCGCGCCGGGGCCATGCATTTGTTCGCGTAAGCTGCGCTTCCATACCTGCGGGTCTGCTCGAGAGCGAGCTATTCGGCCACGAAAAAGGCGCCTTCACGGGGGCCATCGCGCAGCGTGTGGGCCGGCTGGAGTTAGCCCATCAGGGCACGATTTTTCTCGACGAAGTGGGCGACATTCCGCTCGAATTGCAGCCCAAACTGTTGCGGGCGCTGCAGGAAAGAGAGTTTGAACGGTTGGGCAGTACCCGCACCATCAAGACCGATGTCCGCATCGTCGCTGCCACCAACCGCGATTTGACGAAACTTGTGGCGTCCGGGCAGTTCCGCAGTGATCTGTTCTATCGTCTGAATGTTTTTCCCATTGTGGTGCCGCCGCTGCGCGACCGGGGCGATGATATTCCGCTGTTGGTCCAGTATTTCCTGTCGAAGTTCTCTCAGCGAATGAAGAAAAATATCGACATCGTGCCGCCCGAGGGAATGCGCGCATTGTGTAAATACTCGTGGCCGGGCAATATTCGTGAACTGGAACATGTCATCGAGCGCGCCGTGATTCTCTCGCCCGGCCCCATCCTGAAGGTCCCGGCATTCGAACCTGCTCCCGAACCGGCTGGCGGGTCGTCCACTATGCCGCCCTTGAAGACATCGGTGCTGGAAGATGTCGAGCGGGAACACATCGTCCGGGTGCTGCGCGAGACGAGGGGCAAAATCGGTGGGCCGGACGGCGCGGCCGAGCGTCTGGGCATGAATCGTACAACCTTGAACTCGCGCATGCGGAAGCTCAAAATTTCCCGCCAGCAGCCCTGATCATTCCCGATGGTTTTCGAGTGTGCCGGATCACCGACGGCCGTGACCCTCATCACTGTGCTTTTTGTTGCCTTCTGGCAATCTGTACCTGCAGCGCGGGTTTCTCCCCAGTTCGTCGGCGACGCCGAATAAAGGACGGGCAAGGCGGGGAACCGCCGGAACCAGAGCTGACTCCCCCAGGAAAGAGGAAATCACCATGTCCCAAACATCCATTGTTGTAAAGGGCGCCGAGGAAAAACCGGTCGCAATTACTCCAATCGAGCGTTTAACGAAGCAAATTGACAAGACATTTCAGGCGATCACTAAGAGAGCCTACGAGATCTTCGAAGGGAATGGACACCGATCTGGGCACGACCTCGACGACTGGTTCAAGGCTGAGACGGATCTGCTCCATCCGGTGCATGTAAACATCGCAGAGTCGGGAGAAAGCCTTGAGGTCAAAGCTGAAGTACCTGGCTTTAGCGAGAAGGAGATCGAGGTCAGTGTCGAACCGAGCCGTTTGACGATTACCGGCAAGCGGGAAACGGAGACCAAGAGCGAGAAGCAGGGCAAGACGGTCTATTCGGAATTTTGCTCGGACCAGATCCTGCGAGTCGTGGATTTGCCTACAAGCGTCGATGCCGAGAAGGCAACCGCAACTTTGAAGAACGGCGTGTTGCAGTTGACGATACCGAAGGCAGCCGCGGCGAAAACGATCGAAATCAAGTCCAAGGTTGCCTGATCGCCAGAGTTACGTATGGACGGACAATTCCCCGGTAAATCAGGTTTTGTCCGTCCGAAGTTGAATTGAGACTGATGCAATGTCGCCACTGACGATATTTCGCCTCGTCAGTGAAGCGCGTCATGGTTCTTGATTTCCATTAGAACCACTCCTGATACCTCCTATCTCGCTCTGGCTGAATCACTTAGACGGAAACCATTAATTCCTCCCTACTGTGGCTCGAGGCTTGCTCCGCAGTATGTGTGCTCAGGATCACAATGCAGAAGACCTCCGATGTGGTGGTTCTAAAGCTGGAAGGCGCCGTCAAGGGGCCCTGGGTCGAGGAACTGCGAAAGGCTTGGCTTACATCGGCAACGATGGCGGCCGGGGAGGCTTTACGTATTGACTTGGCGGCTGTGAGTTTTGTTGACGGAAGAGGCCGCGATCTCCTTTTGGAAATGAGGAGAGAGGGTGCCACTTTGGAGGGGAACTCGAGTTTCCTCCGCCATATCCTGGAGGACGGGGACACCGTCCGCGAGCAGTCGAAGAAAGGCAGGAGTTCGAAATGACTAGCCATGTACCGTACGGAATGGAAATCGCAGAAGATTGCGCGACTTGTCCAATGCGAAAAGACGGATTCTTTTGCCAAATGACCAGTGAAACCCTGGCAGACTTCCAGAAAATCAAATTCACCAGCTCGTATCCGGCTGGGTCGGTCTTGTTCGTCGAGGGGCAGGTGCCGCGCGGAGTGTACATGCTCTGCAAGGGACGTATAAAGCTGACTATGACCTCACCGGCGGGAAAAACCGTGATATCTCGGGTGGTTGAAGCAGGTGAACTGCTGGGCCTGCACTCCGCCATTTCCGGAGATGCTCACGAGGTCACCGCCGAGACCCTTCAGCCCTGCCAGGTGGATTTCATCCGTCGCGACGACTTTAACAAGCTGTTGCGCGACCACGGCGACGCCTCGGCCAACGCGATGCAGCAATTCACCAACTATTACCGCGGAGCCTGCCATCAGATTCGGTATCTGGGCCTCACTCCTTCGGCAACCGAAAAAATGGCTTCCTTCCTTCTCGAATCAGCTGTGCACGGGCAGGAAACGCCCACGGGAATACGCTTTAACCTGAGCTTGACGCATGAGGAGATCGCTCAGGTGGTTGGGGTAACCCGCGAAACCGTTACCCGAGCCCTGACGGAATTGAGAGCCAAGATGTTGATCTCTACGAAAGGTCCAAGCATCCTGATCAGGAATAAACCCGGGCTGGAAGCCATGATCGCGGCCCAATAAGTTCTATGATGGATGTGGGCTGCATTGCGCACCGACCGTCTTGTTCCTTAGAGGAGCAAAATCGCAGGGGACAGTCTCGATGTCCTGGCGGTTGCATTCCGGTATTGCTGTAGTCCAGATCTGCTTGCCCAAATCCTCTTCAGCCCTGCTCACAGGTATTACTTCCTAACTCGCCGGACGAGCGGTCAGGACGGGGCAGCGCGCTTGCAGGACTACGCGGTAAGCAACCGTGTTGCGGAAATGGGTGGTCATTTCTCCAGCCTGGCGCACACCCATCCCAATCAAGTCCGCGTTGCCAGTTTGAGCATGAGCCAGAATCCGCTCTGCAGTATCCCCGAAATCAACTGTGAACTCAGCCGGGCATCGCGCATCGATGTGCGAGGAGAAAATGTTCTTCATCTCCTGGCGCAGGGGCTCGGCCAGGGACCTGGCATCCGGATTCGTGGCGGTCTCAACGGGCAAAATGTGGAGCAATGTCAGGGATGCCTCGTATTCCGACGCCAGCGAAACAAGATACGGGAGTACCGACCGGGATTCATCGGAAAGATCGGTGGGAAACAGGATGTGCCTGACTTGAGTTTCCTCCATTGAACGCTTCGAAACATTGGGTCCAACTGTGAGCACCGGACACGGCAAATTGCGGAAAAGCTCCTCCGCCACCGAACCCATCAACAGGTGCTTCCATCCGGTGCGGCCGTGAGTGCCCAAGATGGCCAGATCGATATTCTTTTCACGCACCAACCGTGTCAGTTCCTGTGACGGAGCTCCTGATTTAAGGATTGCGGTCGCTGAAAGCCCAGCCAACTCCTTCGTGTTCAAGAGTTGCTGCACCTTGGATCGAGTTTCACGCTCGTCCTTATTTTGCAGAGCACCGGCAGCTTCAGGGCTGACCATCGTGTATGGAAGCGGCGTCCATACATTGGCCACAAACACGTGGGAACCGTATCTGCGGGCAATGGTTGAAACCAATGGCAGCGCCGCGAGAGACGCCTCGGAGAAATCAGTCGCGTAGAGGATTCGGTTAAGCGTGACCTCAGGCAGGATGGGAATGACAACAGCATCGTTCTTCATACTCGTCACCTGGCTCCATGTTCTGCTTGGGAAGACTTCTCATCGGTGACCGATGTCACGTCCGCATGTGACCGGAATCACGACGGGTGGCAAGGTGTGGTGGCCATGTTTCGCCGCAGGGAGTGTGAGGCTATGCTGCGGATTGTTCCGGCTTAGAAGTCGGTCAAGACTTCGACGGGAAACGCGACTCGAACCGCATTGACGACAGCTGCGAAATCGATGATTTCCTGAAGGATTGCGCCCTCCAGCGGAGGCAGATACCCGGCTGCGGCCGCGATCATGCCAACCATGCTGGCCGCCATCCCGCCGATGGCGCTTTGCAGGGCGATGGAGCGCATGCGATGACTGATGTGAATCAGTTCATCGACCTTCTCCAGTGACGTGGTTAATATGACTGCATCCGCAGCCTCGGATGTAATGTCACTGTTCGGACCGAACGCCACACCTACCGTGGCAGCCAACAGAGCCGGCGCATCATTAATTCCGTCGCCGATGAACAGCGTCCGCGCTTGCCTGGTTTCGCGCTCCACGATCTCGACTTTCTGCTCCGGACTCTGCCCTGCGAACACCTGGGTAATGCCGACCTGGTCTGCCAGGTAACGCACCTCCGATTCCCGGTCGCCTGATACCAGCATCACGCGGTTGACATAATGCCGGGGTGCGAGGTGATGCACAAACGGTTTTGTATCCTGCCGGGGCGCATCGTGGAAGCGGAAAGCGCCCGCATAACGGTCATCCACAAAAACCAGGCATTCGAGTCCGGAGACCGGCGGCGGGAGACCGGGCAGATCGGGATCGACTTTTCCCCGTCCGGTGATTGCCACGCTGCGTTCTCCGACCATCCCTTGCAGACCCTTCCCAGGAATTTCGCGTATTTCGGAAACGTCCAGCAGAGCTAACTTTTCGTCGCGCGCTGCCTGGGTCACTGCTCCCGCCAGCGGATGCTTGGAAAACTGCTCCAGGCTGGCGGTTGCCTGTAACAGGCTTTCACGTGTAAATCCGGGCGCGCTCAGGATTTCCGTCACCCTGGGTTTCCCATAGGTGAGCGTTCCAGTCTTATCGAAGATCAATGTGCGGCAGGTGGTGATCTGCTCGAGCGCCGCCGGACTCTTGATAATGATGCCGTGCTTCGCGGAGAGGGAAATGGCCCCGATCACTGCCACCGGAATTGCCAGAATCAATGGACACGGCGTGGCAATCACCACCACTGCCAGAAAGCGCATCGCATTCCCCGTGATCAACCATGTCAGTCCCGCAACCCCTACGGCGATCGGTGTGTACCATGCGCCCAGACGGTCTCCGATCCGTCGCAGTTGAGGGCGCTTCTCCTGCGTCTGTTCCATCACCTGCATGATCTTGGCATAGCGCGAATCCACCGCTCGCTTTTCGGCTTCGACCGTCAACGCCATTTCGCCATTGATCGCCCCTGAAAACACCTTTGAGCCCGGAGCCTTTGAAATCTCAAATGGCTCGCCCGTCAGGTAGGACTCATCCATGATCCCCCGGCCACCAACCACCACTCCATCCACCGGACATATCTCGTGGGGGAGAACAAGCAGCCGATCGCCCACCCGCACGTCATCCAACTGAATGTCCTCTATTTTTGGTCCCCGCTTGCGATGGGCCACTTGTGGCGTCCGCCTGGCCAGCGCGTCCAGCACTGACGATGCCCGGCCGGTGGCGAATTGTTCCAGAGCCTCGCCCCCCGAAAGCATCAATACAATGATGGTTCCGACCAGGTACTGGCCAAGCAAAACAGAAGTAAGGATCGAGACTCCAGCCAGCAGGTCGGAACCGAATTCCCGCGCCCACAACTTTCTCGCCAAAGTGGCCATGATCGGAATTCCCCCCACGGCCAGTGCAAGAAACAGCGGGGCCAGCACGGCCATCCGGGGAAAGTGGGTGAGATAGCGGAGTGCGAGATGGGCGGCAATTGCAACCGTAGTAAGGGCGGCAATATAAAGCGCTGTCGAAAAGCGGTGAATGACGCCGGTTTCCGATCGGCCAGATGAGCGGGTGAGATGCCCGGCAGACTGGGGATGGGCCTCCGGCACCGCGGTTGATCTATCGTGCATCACGATTCGATCTTATAGCGATGAGGGTCGGCGCAGTGGCAAAAGTGCCAAGCTTGACGAAGAAAATGTATTGTCTCCAGCACCCACGCCGGGTACGACGGGCTAGCCCCAGCGGGGTTGTTCATCCAGGCTGATGCCCAGTGCGGTCTTGGCCACCACTTCGTGCGTCAGGAAGGAATTAGCGGGATGGATTCGCCCCAGACGCGCATCGCGAATCAAACGCTCGTAACCGGCAGAGCGAAAGATGCCCAGGCCGCCCGTTACGTCCAGCCCAAGGTCCACGACGCGCCACGAGCCTTCGACCGCGTGGTACTTGGCGGCAAAGATTTTTGCCGGCCAGGCCGCGCCGTGATCCACGCCGTTTGACCAGTCCTCGGCGACGCTTTCCAGATGCGGTCCAATCGATTCCAGCTCGATGACCATGTTGGCAATGGCATGCTGGATCTCCGGGTGATATGCCATCGAACGCGTGAGCCCCAGTGAGCCCTTGCCTTTCACCGCTGCGATGCTCTGGTCGAGCGCGCGTCTGGCGAGTCCGTAGTAAACATTTCCAAAGCCCATCAGGGCCCAGGCAAAGACTGCGAGTACGAAGGAATCGACTCCCGCCCCGCCGGGGGAAACCACCCGGGCGATGTAGCGGTCTGGAACAAATGTATTCAGCAGAACCGTGTCGTCGCTGCGGGTCGCGCGCATGCCCAGAACGTCCCATGTCTCCTTGATTGTGTATCCCGGAGTATTGCGAGGCATGAACGCGTGGACGATTTTCGGCTGGTCCGGGTTGCTGGTATCCATTCCGTGCAAACCGAACCGGGTCCATACCGGCGTCAGACTGCCGAAATGCTTGTGGCCGGTGAACCTGTAGCCGCCCTCGACGCGCTCGGCGTTTGTGGTGGAGAGCAGAACGGGGATATCGTTGCCGCTCTCCGCGTGGCCGGCAGCGAAGATCTCGCCCGCCGCTGCCTCACGCAAGATCCACTCGAGTGAGGTATCTCCGCGGCGCCACAAATCAGCGGCAACGCCGAGCCAGTAAAGATGCATGTTTACCGCAAGGGCAGTGGCGGGCGCATGGTACGCCAGTCGGCGTTGCTCCCGGCAAACTTGCGCCAGGGTCATGCCGGCGCCGCCGAATTCGGTGGGCAGAGGCAGCAGCAGATATTTCGCTGCCCGAAGCTCCTCGAAATCTTCATCGACGAAGCGGTTTTCCCGGTCACAGGCGGGGGCGCGCGAAGCAAAACGCGTCAGCATTTCTTCACTTAGCACCGGCTTGACCGGCTGCGGCAAGGACGCCGCATGGTGGGAGGTGCCATCGTTGCCAGAGGACTCTCTCGAAAACGTTGTATCAGGAGCTGAATTCATATCGCACTTCCTGCTGAAGTTGAATTCTTACCGCTGTCCTGCCCGGTTGACGCAATCAGGTCCCAAGGCGCGAGGCCGCGCGAGGAGTGGAACGGTCACAACTCGCACGACCAGGCTTACCCCAGTTACGGACGAGCTTCGTAAACGATGTTGAACGGTGTTTCCGTAGCTCGCCGGAAGCGGTTGAATCCGGCCGAGTTCACAACCTCGCGAATTCTAGCCTCGCCCGCCTGCGCCCCCAAGCATAATCCAACTTCTTGTGAGCGGGAACAGGGCGTGCACAGCAGGGTCGAAAACGAGTAGTAAACCCGGCCGACAGGATTCAGGTTGTCTTTCAACTGATCGTTGGCAAAAGGCTCGACGATCATCCAGGTTCCATCCTTGGCCAGCGACTGCCGGACGTGCGCGGCCGCCCCAATCGGGTCGCCCATGTCGTGCAGGCAATCGAAGACCGCCACGAAGTCGTAGCCTTTGCCGGGAAACTCCTTTGCTTTCGAGACCTCGAAGGTGACGCGGTCGGCGACGCCTGCACGCCGGGCGGACTCGCGGGCTGCCTCAATGGATTTGTCGTGGTAGTCGAATCCGTAGAACTTTGACTTGGGGAACGCTTTGGCCATCAATATTGTGGAAGCTCCCAGGCCGCATCCCACATCGGCTACCTTCGCCCCTGCCTCCAGCTTCTCCTTGACATCGCTCAAGGCTGGAATCCACGCGCTCACGAGATTGGCGGCATATCCGGGACGAAAGAACTTTTCACAGCCATGGAAAACGCCGTCCGCGTGCTCGTGCCAACCCATACCGCTGCCCGTGCGGAAAGAATCCGCAATGCGCGGGACCGCCGCGAGCGAGCCCAGGGCAAGCTCAAAAGCCCCGGGGAGGTAGGCAGGGCTATCTTCTTTGGCCAGCGTGAAAGCCTGTTCCTCATTCAGGCCGAATTTGCCGGTCTTATCGTCATAAGTGACGTAGCCTCCTGCAGCTTGGGACGCCAGCCACTCGCGCAAATAGCGCTCATCGGTCTTTGTTCTAGCGGCAAGTTGGGCGGGCGTCATGGGTTCCCCGGCGAGGGCCTTGTAAAGTCCCAACCTCTCCCCGATGACGACCATGCCGGTATGAACCGCGGCGCCGAGATCAGTCACGAATTGACCGATAAAAGCATTCAGTTTGTTCATGTCAAGCGTAGGAACCTGTGCCGTACTCATTGCATTTGTCTCCTTTTTTGTGGACCGGTGAGCCTCGGCGCCGCTGTGGTTGCCTTCCTCGACAACTGGCCCTTTGTTAGAATCCGCTCTGCAGAGCTTCTTCCAGCTCAGTGGCCTCAAGCAACGTTTGCGACGGAGTGCTGAACCTCGCCCAGCCAATGCAAAATTACAAGCATCAGGACGGGATGTAACGAAACAACGCCAAAGAAACGCCGAAATTCAGGAACGGCCTGGCTTGGTTGAGAGGGGAGCAGACTTGGAGACGAGTCCTTTGAAATATCAATTCGGCGAGTTCACGCTGGACGTCGCAAGGGGCTGTGTCTTCAAGGCGGAAGAGGAGGTCAAGCTTCGCCCGAAGGTGTATGAGACTCTCAAATATCTCGTCGAACACCCGGGACGGTTGATCGGCAAGCAGGAATTGATGCAGGCGGTGTGGCCCGACGCCTTCGTTACCGAGGATTCACTGGTGCAGTGCACGCTCGAATTGCGTCGCGCGCTGGATGATCGCAGCCAGCGCTTGCTTAAGACAGTCCCTCGTCGCGGTTACCTGTTCACAGCTGAGGTGATCCAACCCGCGCCCACGCCGGACCGCGTACCTGTGAGTAGCTCTTTCGATCTGGCAAGTGAACGCGAGCCGTCCCCGGCGAAGATTGCCCGACGATGTCACGATCTGCCCGTCCCGCGGACGTCGCTCATCGGACGGGAGCAACAAGTTGCGGAGGCCACGGACTTGCTGCTGCGAGGGAATGTTCGGCTGTTGAGCATCACCGGTCCTGGGGGAGCAGGAAAAACCCGCCTGGCGGTGGCTCTGGCGACGGCGGCTGCGGACGGGTTCACGGGCGGCGTTCAATTCGTCAGCCTTGCATCCATTACTAATCCCGACCTGGTGGTCACCGCGCTGGCGGGCGCGCTCGACATCCAGCAAGTCGCCAGCCGTACCATCCCGCAACTTGTCGGCGATCAGTTGCGGCACGCGGGACCATTCCTGCTTCTGCTGGACAACTTCGAACAGGTCCTCCCGGCAGCGACCCTGGTGGCCGAAACATTGGAAGCATGTCCATCTCTCAAGATAGTGGTCACCAGCCGGTCGCGCCTGCGTATCTACGGCGAACAGGAATTCCCCGTAGCTCCGCTGGCGCAGAATTCCGCCGTGGAGTTGTTTGTGCAACGCGCGGCGGCAGTCTGGCCCGATTTTGCGATCACCTCCGAAAATGCAACCGCGGTCCAGGAAATCTGTTCACGCCTGGATGGACTGCCGCTGGCCATCGAACTGGCGGCTGCCCGAACCCGGCTACTGCCGCCCGGCGCCATACTGGAGCGTCTGCAAAGCCGCCTGCAACTGTTGACTGGCGGCGCGCTCGACCTGCCGGAGCGGCAACAAACCCTCCGCAAGACCATTGATTGGAGTCACGATCTGCTGAATGAGGCCGACCGGAAACTGTTCCGGAGGCTTGCCGTGTTTGTCGGAGGATGCACCTTGGAGGCGGCGGAGGCAGTCTGCAACACCGGTCGCGACCTGGGTATCGATCTGGTCGAAGGATTGTCATCGCTGGTTGACAAAAACCTGGTGCAGCGTGTGGACCGGGCCGGAGCCCAGCCGCGTTTCGCGATGTTGGAGACGATTCGCGAGTATGCTCTCGAACGCCTCATCGATGGCGGCGAGGAACCGGCTGCACGGCGGGCGCACGCAGCCTACTGCCTGGTCCTGGCCGAGGAAGGCAATCCGGAACTAAGCTCAGCGGACCGCGCTCGCTGGCTGTCGCAATGCGATGTCGAGATCGATAATTTGAGGTTTGCTCTCGACTGGCTGTTTCAGACCCGGGACCTGGACTGGGGGTTACGGCTATGCGTGGCCCTGTTTCGGTTCTGGGACATGCGCGAACATCTGGTCGAAGGCCGGGCCCGGCTGGAAACCGTTCTGCGCCTGGCCGGTGCCGACCACGCAAAAGAACGGGCCAGGATCTCGCTTTTTCTGGGCGCGTTAGCGACCACTCAGGGCGATTATCCCGCGGGCGAGCAGGCTCTGGAGCAGAGCCTCTCTCTTTATGAAGACCTGGGTGATGAATCGGGCATCGCCGCGTCCTTGAATGCTTTAGGAGTGTCGGCGCGGGACCGCGGCGACTACCTTACGGCCCAGAGAAATTTTGAGCGCAGCCTCGCCTGCTGGCGGATACTCTCGGACCGGCAGGCAACCGCACGCTGTTTGCACAACCTGGCTAACGTGGTCAAGGTTCGCGGCGACTATCCACGCGCTGAATGGGCCCTGCGCGAGGCCACGGACATTTTCGAGGAATTGGGTGATCGTACCGGCGCCGCCTGGTGTATCAGCCAGCAGGGTGACATAGCGCGTGCACGGGACGACCGCGATGCCGCTCGCGGCTTGTACCAACGTGCGCTTTCCATCTTCCGGGAAAGCGGAGATCCATGGGGTTCGGCGCGGTCACTGACGGATTTGGCCTACATCGACTGCGAGCAGGGAAACCATGCGGCGGCACACGCCGCATGTTCTGAAGCGCTGGAGATTTTTGCGGGTTTGGGGCACCGGCGCGGTATCGCACGCGCGCTCGAAGGCTCCGCCTGCCTGGCCCTGGCGCAAGGACATGCCGAACGCGCACTGAAGCTGGCCGCCGCCGCGGCGCATTTACGCCAGTTGATCAGTGCTCCTTTGCATCAAGCGGAACAATCCAAGCTGGAGCAGTCGCTGCTGGTGGCCTGGAAATCGCTCAATGAAGCGGAAGGAAAGCGCGCCTGGACGGAAGGCTCCGAGATGAGCCTTGAGCAAGCTATCCAGTTTTCTCTGGAGGGGCGAGAATCCACACGCTCAGGTTAGCAGTCTTGACGAGGCCCTTATCCGGCCTTGCTGTTGCCGTTAATGAACCTGCTTCAGCTCCTTGCCGACCCCGGGCCTGCCTTTGCCGGTGAGGCCCGCTGGCAAGGCTTTATTCGGCCTCTTTTCGCCATTCTCCAGGACCGGGCCCATGCTTTCGGCGGAGGAACTCAGACGAAAACTGGAATCCATCGCTCATCACGGGTTATCTTGTCTGGCTGGCCACGAATGCGGCTAGGGCCATCGATGAGGACATGGATATGGTAAGACGACGTGAGTTTCTCAATGCCCTTGCGGTTGGAGCGGCGGGTCTGGCGGTGGGAAGCACGGCTAAAAGCTATGGCCAGATACTCGGTTCCAACGATCGCCTGAACTTTGCCGTGATCGGCCTTAACGGGCGCGCCTACGCTCATCTCTCGGCGCTCAAGGCTAACCGCAGCGCCGCCCGCATTTCGCATGTCTGCGATGTGGACAGCAACATACTCAAAAAGTTCGCCGACAGCGTGCAGCAGGAGATGGGCGAAGCACCGGTCTCCGAAAAAGACTTCCGTCGAATTCTCGCACTGAAGGATGTGGACGCCATCACCATCGCCACTCCCGACCACTGGCATACGCCGATGGCGATTGCCGGCTTGCAGGCCGGGAAGCACGTTTTTCTGGAGAAGCCATGCAGCCACAATCCTGCCGAGGGCGCGATGCTGGTGCAGGCCCAGCAGAAATATCGCAAGCTGGTGCAGATGGGCACCCAGCAGCGATCTTCGCCGCACACCATCGAGATCATCGAAAAAATTGGCCAGGGCATGATCGGCCGGCCCTACTTCGCCAAGGCCTGGTACAGCAACGCGCGGAAGTCGATCGGCACAGGTAAGGAAACGCCGGTGCCGCCTCAGCTGGATTGGGACCTCTGGCAAGGCCCGGCGCCCAGGCGTCCTTATACGGACAATGTGCAGCCCTATAACTGGCACTGGTTCAGAATCTATGGCACCGGCGAAGCGCTCAACAATGGCACCCACGAAGTGGATGTCTGCCGCTGGGCCCTGGGCGTGGACTATCCGAGGCGCGTCACGGCGTCAGGCGGCAGATACCATTTCAAAGATGACTGGCAGTTTTACGACACGCTGGTGACCAGCTTTGAGTACGACGACAAGATGATTACCTGGGAAGGGAAGAGCTGCGAGGGAATGAAGTACTATGGCCGCGACCGGGGTTCGACCATCATGGGAACTACCGGCAGCGTGCTCGTCGATCGCGATGGCTACGAGATCTACGATCTGAACGGGAACAAGACGAGCGAATTTAAGACGGGCAGTACAACCTCATCCACCGACCTGCTCGGCCGCGATTCCATGACCGATGCACACTTCACTAACTTCATCGCGGGAATCCGCAAGGGCGAGAAACTCAATGCGCCCATTGCTGTCGGCAATGTTGCAGTTACCATGCTGCAGCTTTCCAACATCGCATGGGAAGTAGGCCGGGAGCTGCATCTCGACCCCGGGAATGGGCGGATCCAAGGTGACCCGGAAGCGATGAAAATGTGGGGCCGCGAATACGAAAAGGGCTGGGCGCCGCATATTTAAGGTGGCACCCGCCATGCGATTACGATCCGGGCGAGGGCTTGACCGCTTATGACAAAGGTGCTTTCCCGTCGCAACTTCATTCGCTCCGGCGCGGCCGGCGCCGCAGCGTTTGCTGCTTCAAGCAACGCTTTCGTTAAGGCTGAGGGACGGCCATCGGTGGAGCAGCCGTCGCCGATCCGTTTGGGCCTGGCTAGTTACACCTTCCGCAACTTCACCCGCGCGCAGTCCATCGGTTTCATGAAGCAGCTGAATGTGCGCGACCTGAACGCCAAGGACGTGAAAGATCATCTTCCGACAGATTCCCAGGACGAAGCCGCAGCGCTGGCGGACTATTCCTCGGCGGGCGTAAGGCTGCACGCTGCCGGTACCATCTATTTCCCGAACGATGAAGATGAGGACATCCGGGCCAAGATCGAATACTGCAAGCGGGCGGGAATCACCGTCATCGTCGCCGGCGATCCCGCACCCGAGACTTTGCCGCGAATAGAAAAATTCGTAAAGCAATACGACATCCGCATCGCAATCCATAATCATGGCCCTGAGGACAAGTTGTGGCATTCGCCCCTGGATGTATTGAAGGTGGTAAAGGGTATGGATCCGCGCATAGGGTGCTGCATCGATGCCGGGCACACCGCCCGTGCCGGAACCGATGTGGTCCAGGCGATCCACAAAGTTGGTCCTCGGTTGTTCAATGTGCATATGAAAGACCTGACGAATTTTCAGGATAAGGAGAGCCAGGTCGCGGTCGGAGAAGGCATCATGCCGGTGCGGAGGATGTTCGAAGCGCTGGTGTCGACAAAATACAAAGGTTTTGTAGATCTTGAGTATGAGATTCATCCTGATGATCCGATGCCGGGCGTGATCAGCAGCTTTGCCTATATGCGAGGCGTCCTGGCAGGCCTGGGGTACGCCAGATAAGGTCAACATCTGTTCCCCAGGACATAGGTGTTCGGAACGGACGATTTCGCCTGCAACGCCAGAACCCCGGATCTCCCAACCTCTTTCGCGTCCTTTGCGAAAGGGATGGTTGATGGAGATTTAACTGCCTCCGAACTGGTAATTCCCAGGATTTCGGGGATGAAGTCTGAACATCTTCAAGTGAAAATCCCTCCTTTTAACCAGCCGCGACAGCTCCAGAAAGTGTTTGACATCAGATATAGTGTTATAGTTAACTAACACAGTGCGAAGTGCCAAAGTTCGTTTGAACTCAACGAGGACAGAAAACAGTTCTGGCCGACGACAATAGCTTCGCAAGGAGAATGAAACATGAAATCCCATCGTTTTGTGCTGTCCGCAGTTCTGTTGTCGCTCTCCAGCCTGGCTTTCGCGCAATCTGATGCGCAGAAGTCTTTTGACCAATTGAAAACTCTGGCGGGTTCGTGGGAGGGCCATGTGACGACGGTCCCGCCCGCCGCCGACATAGAAGGCAAGCTCATGCAGGTCACGCTGCGCCCGACTTCCATGGGTAACGCACTCATGCATGAGATGACGGGAGCGGGAAGACCCGACGATCCGATCACCATGCTGTATGTGGACGAGGGCCGCCTGATGTTGACGCATTACTGTGACGCCGGCAACCGGCCTCGCATGGCGGGCAAGGTGTCTTCTGACGGCAAGACGGTGGAATTCGATTTTCTCGACGTTGCCGGCAGCACGCAGTACGGACACATGCACCATGCAGTGTTCACCTTCGTCGATGCGAACCACCACATCGAGGACTGGACTTATATGGAACCAGGAGACAAGCCCGTCCACGCCCACTTCGACCTGCAGCGTACAAGGTGACGGGAGCTATTCTGGTAAGGTTGCTGTCGGGAAAACAGGATGGACCGTGAGTGGAACGACAATCAGCCGATTTACCGCCAGCTGCGCGACCGTGTGGTCGCGATGATACTCGACGGCGTGCTTAAGGAAGGCGATCCGCTGCCATCCGTGCGTAATGTCGCCGCTGAATACCGGGTCAACCCGCTCACGGTGCTCAAGGGGTATCAAGAGTTGGTGGACGAGGAACTAGTCGAGAAGCGGCGCGGTCTTGGCATGTTCGTCAGCGCCGGTGCGCGTGCTCTGCTGCTGAAGGGCGAACGGCAGAAATTTCTGGCAGAAGATTGGCCCCGGATTTACGAAACCATCCAGCGACTCGGCCTGTCGCCGGAAGAATTGCTGGAGGATGGCGCAGACCGCCGTTCGAGATCGAAGAGCAAGAAGGAGGGAAGCTGAATTCATGGCCTGCATAGAAGCCCGCGGCCTGCACAAGGCCTTCGGCAGAACGGTCGCACTCGACTGCGTCGATTTGCGGGTGGAAGAGGGGCGCATCCTCGGAATTATCGGCCCCAACGGCGCCGGCAAGACCACCGCACTCAACGCGATTCTCGGCCTCACTCCGTACCAGGGCCAGCTGTCGGTGCTCGGACGCGATCCCTGGACCGAGCGCGATCAGCTCATGTGCGATGTCTGCTTTATCTCCGATGTCGCCGTACTGCCGCGCTGGATGCGGGTTTCGCAGGCGCTCGATTACGTCGGCGGCGTGCACCCGCGATTCGATCGCGCCAGGGCCCAGGGTCTTCTGGCGAAGACCAACATCCGCCATACCAGCAAAGTCCGGGAATTGTCGAAAGGTATGGTAACTCAACTGCACCTGGCGCTGATCATGGCGATTGATGCGAGATTGCTGGTGCTGGACGAGCCGACGCTGGGCCTCGACATCCTGTACCGCAAGCAGTTCTACGATACCCTGTTGAACGACTACTTCGATCGCAGCCGTACCATCGTGGTGGCGACACATCAGGTGGAAGAAATCCAGAACGTGCTCACCGATGTCATGTTCATCGATCGCGGCCGGATCGTGTTCGATCGCAGCATGGAAGAATTGGAGTCGCGCTATGTGGAACTCACCGTGAATCCCGAGCAGGTCGCGGCAGCGCGAACCCTCGGACCGATATACGAGCGCCAGGTTCTGGGGCGCAGTGTTCTGCTGTTCGATCGCGCTGATCGCGGGCAACTGGCCATGCTCGGTGACGAGCGCACGCCCAGCATTTCTGACCTGTTCGTTGCCGTCATGAGCAATCAGCCCGGCCCGGCGCAAGGAGGGGCGCGATGAATACCCGATCGAACTCCGTGTCCGAGCCGGCTCGCGACTTGAATATGAACGACTCGCGGGTAATTACGCCCGCGGGCATCTCGGCCATCCAGCGCCTGTACTGGTCGGTGCGGCGTGAATTGTGGGAATACCGTTCTATCTATATTGCGCCCCTGGCCGCCTCCGCATTGTTTCTGATCGGCTTCCTGATCGGCACGATTCGTCTGCCCGGCAAGATGCGCGCCGCGATGGCGCTCGATCCCATACAGCAGCACAAGATGATTGAGCAACCGTTCAGCTTCGCTTCGGGTCTGATCATGGCGATTGGTTTTGTGGTTGCGATTTTCTACAGTCTCGATGCGTTACATGGCGAGCGCCGCGATCGCAGCATCCTGTTCTGGAAGTCACTCCCGGTCTCCGATCTCACGACTGTGCTGTCGAAGGCGAGCATTCCAATCGTGGTGATCCCGTTGCTGACTTTTGCCATCACTCTTGCCCTGCAGTGGATCATGCTGGTGCTCAGCACAGCGGTACTGTTGGGCAACCGTGCAAGTATCGGGACGCTTTGGACACAGTTGTCGTGGTTCCAGATGTCGATGGCGCTGCTCTATCATCTTGTGGCCATCCATGCGCTCTGGTATGCGCCCATCTGGAGCTGGCTGCTGCTGGTTTCCGGCTGGGCGCGGCGCGCGGCCTTCCTCTGGGCTTTCCTGCCGATACTCGCGGTCGGCGTGGTGGAAAAGATTGCCTTCAACACTTCGCACTTCGCCGCCCTGCTGAAGTACCGCATGGGTGACAGCGTGGCAGGACTCGCCTACACCGAGGGTATCGTCTCGATGGATCCGCTGATGCATCTCACTCCGGGGAAATTTCTGCTCACTCCAGGCCTGTGGGTCGGTTTGGCCGTCGCTGCGTTATTCCTCTTCGCAGCCGCCCGCCTGCGCCGCTATCGCGGACCGATCTGATTCAGGACATGCTGGACCCTTCGGGCGCTTCAACAGGCATCGATTACTAGACTGGATTTCCGCAACCTCTCCGCGTTGCAGTGCGTCCAACCTGCTGAGGGTAGAGAGAACTTGGCATAATGGCCCGGTTCCGCCCCACACGGTCTCGGTTCTGGTTCCGACCATTTTGTTGTCTCGCGCCGCCTGTTTTATAGTCGATAATCTGCTCTGGCTCAACAATCGCCGAGAGCCTCGCTCCCGATGTGCAGTTTAGTGATCCCTTGGAGTGTTGAGCCGAGTTCTACCTATTATGGAGACGCCGCAGATAGACCCCACAATTGACGAATACCTGCGCAAGCGGCTTATGCCTGTGGAGGGTGCGATTCCCCACCTGGCCGGAATCGAGATGTACGGCAACTCCATTCCGGCGGGAGCCGTAGGCGGAGACCTCTTCGAGTACATCAATTTTCAGCAACGCTACAACATCGACGCGCGCATTGCGCGGGCGCTCAAATTGTCCCGGCAGTATCTCGAACCACTGCCCCCAGGCCAGAGTCCGCGAAATATGGTAGATGAACAAGTGCAGTGGCTGGAATCAAAGCCGGACCACAAACCGGCAGCGGCGGACGCATACAGAAATGCCAAAAGCTCGGAGCAGCTGAGAATTGCCGAAGACCTGCAGGAACTCCGGGCCACCGCCGGAGTGCTATTGGTGGATGCGGAGGGGCACGGGATCATCTCGGCGAAGATCGCATCGACGGTGCACGATACTTTTCATGCGTTGATGCTGGCTGAACTCGATCGCTACGGAAAGACGACCCCCGGGTTCTTCGAGAAGATCAACCTCCGGCTGGCCCAATCCATCACTGCGCGCAATGCTCTGGGGAGAAATCCGAACGACAATTCGCGCGAGATCGCGACCATGCTGTACGGCGAGACCCGCCCCGAGGGACACTTCCGCTTTGTGAATTTCGGTCACCCGCCGCCGCTGGTCTTTTCCGCGGAATTCGGCAGGTTCATGGAGATCAACCAGGGCACCATGGTGCAGTTCCTGGCTTTGGGCCTGGAAATTCCCGAAGATCATCCCGACCGCAACAAGTATTTCTCCATGAGCCTCAGGAAAAGACAGTTGAGGTCCTCAGACGTGGCGGAAATCACTCTGATGAGCCCGGGAGACATTCTGTTCCTCTATACCGACGGAGTCTATGACGGCAGTGACGAAGAGGACCGCCTGCAAATCGAGCGCGTGATCCGTGATCACAAGCGCGAGTCGGCTAGAGAGATCTGCAACGCGATTCTGGAATACGCGGTAAAGCAGGACCAGCACCTGCAGCAAATCGGAGAAGGGGACCGGATTGACGACAAGACAGTATTCATCATCAAGCGCAATTAGTCCCCGACCTGCTTAGTGACCGGCTCCGCAAAGCCGGCTTTACTGGCTGTTGCCCGGTTGCTCGGCGGCGACCGCAGTCAGGCTGCCCAACAAGCCATCGTTTTCGTCGTTGGGACCGGCGCTGAAGTAGAGGCTGGTGGCCAGTCCGTTGTTGGCCGCATCCCCGCCGAAGCTGATCGCCCATAAACCATCGACAGACAGTGCTGTCTTGGTGGTGTCATCGAGCATGGTGCCTTCGTGCTTTCCGGTCATCAGGTTGAAGGCATTGATGGTGCCGTCACCAAAATTGCCGATCAACAGGCGATGCGAGAACAGCCCGAAGTCTCCCGGTGCGAGAGCGACGCCCCAGGGCGCATTGAACCAGGGGCCGTGCTCCAGCTGCAATAAGAGCCGCCCGCGGCTGTCGAAAACCGCGGCGAAGCCCAGGCCTGGACCATGGTCTTCATCCTTGCTGCCCTCTTCGCGATGCGCGAAGGTCACCACCAGGTTTCCTCCGACATTCTGGATGTTGAAGGGCGCGTAGTCATGGGAGGGCCCGTGCAGGCGAAAGGCGTCGTCATCCAGGTGGAGCTTGTTGAAGTTGGCGTCGAATACCTCGACCCGGCCGGACTGGAAGTTGGTGGCGTAAAACTGTGGCCCGCTCTTTCCCTGAGCGATCGCGCAACCTTTATAGATTGCTTTGCCGGTACGATTCTTTAACACAATGGCATTCGGATTCACCCCGGGATTCCAACCCGAGATGGTTCCGTCCTCGGTGACAAACAGAAAAATTGCCTTCACGTTCGGTGCCACGGGGAATGCGGAGGTGGGATTGAAAACCGCGCCGGTCGGAGCCAACGTGCCCTTGCCGTCAGGGGTAAGAATCTTCACCACCAGAGATTGCGGAACGCCGGCGGCGTTATACAGGGTGGAGAGACCGGTCCCGTTGTCGGAAACCCACCAGGGACTGGTGCTGGCGCGGGCGAGACCCCAGGCGTTGACCAGATTGGGGTCAACATTAATTGTGGACGTGGACGGAGAGACAGAAGACGCGTTGGCGGTCAGGTCGGTGCGATGATACTGCTGGGCAACCGCGGAGCCGGACAACAGCAGCGCGAATGTCACAAATGCGAGAGCCATTTCACGAGCCGCGATGACGGACATATCTTTACCTCGACTGTCTGAATTGGTTGGCTGTAAACGAAAACCCGGTTCTGACGACGATGATCCTGGATCGCTTTGCAAGAACCATACGGCGATAGGGTCACGTATTTGTCACAGGATTATCGGTTCTTTGTAAATTCTTAAGAAGGTGAAGAGAACTCCAAGATTGAAGGTCCGCATTCGCATGCGCTGGGAGTCTGCAGCGATCAGTTTCGGTATCCTGGTGCAATCGCGCACTTTACATCCCATTCGCAGTCAGAGACGTAAGGTTGTACTACAGGCGAGGACTTACGATGACTCGCCAGCAGGACCTGATAGGCCAGTCGGAACGGGCGCTAAGAAAGGAGCGGAGCGAAGCGAGCGCAGTGGAGAGCATTGCCTGAGCGAACCCCGAGTGCACACGGGGGTATCGAATCGGGACCTGCGGTTTCAGCCACTCGATGCGCCGTTGACATTCCGATTATTTTGGGGAGTCTGAAGCAAGCTGGTACCAGAACACGGCACCCTTCGAAATCGGCGGCAGCGTATAGGAGACAACCCCGCCGTCACGCACCCCCCTCACTTCCTGTACTTCGCCCATGAAAGGCAGGAAGAAGGCCGGGCCGTTGTTCTCAGACGAAACAGTAACTCGAATTCCGCTCTGCACGGTCTGCACCGGATTCACTCCGCCCCGCAAGCCTGCGAAATTCGCCAGGAAAACGTGGGGTTTCCCCTCCACCATCGCCACGGAAGTGGCCACCTGCGAAGAAGCTTCGATCTGAATGCCCGGAGGACTTTGCAAGTTCTTAAGAAAAGCTGCTTGCGAATCGGGCGTGGAGTGTTCGAAGTCGGCCTCTAACGCAGCCATGTAGGCTTTCCCTGGGCAGGGTTCAATCCGGACGACGTTGGGGGCCGCCGGGGAGAGTTGGGCTGCGTCCGCGCCGGTAATGATCAGTTTCCTGCCGGCCCCAGCGTATTGCTGTAACCAGCTTTTCTCGGAATTACTCAAGAGACGGACGTCCGGCAGAATCAGGGTGTCACCTTTGAATTCGGCCAACGTGCGTGGGGTTACCACTTGAAACTCCAGGTGCTTCTGCATCAGTAAAATCAGGATGCCCCGATAGGAGCGAACGAACTCATCCGCGAAGTAGTTTCGCGTCGTGGGAGAAAAATAGACTCCAACCGGATGAATGGGGCTTCGGGGCAAGTAGAAAGTCTTCTGGTGAGCCTCAATCCAGGAGAAGATTTTCTTCCTGGTGGCGAGATCGTTTGAGCCGGCCATGGAGTGGCCGGGCGCGTCCCAGAAATTCGCGCCGGCCATGATCTGCGACATGGCCAGGTTCATCATGGATTCTCGCTTGTCCACTTTCTTGTCGCCATCCCATGAGTAATTCAGGATCCACGTAGGCTTGCCTTGGGCAAAAGCGCGGAAGGAGTGCATTCCCACCTGGTAAGCGAACCAATCCAGCGGGTTCCGGGAGGACGCCATGTGATTGCCGTTGCCGAATTCGTACTCGTGCGCAATCACGTCCACCACGGGGTAGAGACTGTACACATCCGCGCCCACCCGCACCGCCTCCTGCTCAATGCCGGGATAGATTTCAGGTATGGTCTTGATCTGGGGATTCACCGATTTCGCATTGACGTCGATCTCGTGCATGAAATCGGTAAATGTCTGGATGCGGAAATCAACCCACTTGCGGAAGTTGGCATCGTTAAAGTCACCTAGCTTCAAGTCCTTTCGCGCGTCGAGTCCGGACTGCTTCTTGAACTCCGCCACCGTGTAGTCGTCGAAGCTGGCCCAGGTGTTTTCCCAGCCTTCGAAGTGTGTCATCCAGTACGGGATGTCAACATAGATGCCGTCGATGCCGGTGGCTGCAATCTGCCGCACCCGCTGCATGTAGATCTTGCGCCACTCCGGCGCGTACGGGCTGATCCAGACATCTTCGTCGCCTTTTCTGATCCAGAAAGCGGTGCCGCCGCCAAAAATCGCCGGCTCGCCGGTGAGCTTCCGCTGCAGCCAGTCGGGATGTTCCTTGGCCATGGTGTGCGGAGTCTGGTCTGCATTCGCCGTGATACATTCCGTGCCCGCGATGTACACGAAGGCGCGATTGCCCGCCTGGTGTGCCTTCTCCGCCACCGCCCGGATGGCGCGCAGCTTTTCTTCGGGATTGACGAAACTCTCGTAGCGCCCGGGAATATCGTTGTCCACTTCAATGCCGAAGACGTTGCTCTCCTGGGCGTTGCGGACGATCTCTTCCGCATTGTCGGTCTTCAGACCATACGCCCCAATGCGCACGTAGTGGGTCCAGTCCTGGCCGGCGGGGAATTGCTGGGAGAGGCTGAGAGCAGCCACCAGGAGCAGGATGGCGAACGTCAGCAGGAGGCCAAAGCGCGCAACTGTACGCAACCGGGTAGGCACAGGATGATGTCTCCTTAACCGTTGAAACTTGTCTTTGCGTTTTCTCTGCGAATTTCCCTTGCGTCCTTTGCGGTTCAAGAGCTTGATGTAGCGTCGGCAAGATCAAACCCTTTTAACCGCAAAGGACGCAAAGGAAATTCCGCAAAGAACGCAAACCAACCCGCAAGACCGTCGGCCGGCGTCAAACCCGAGCCACGTCCCGACTAGAACTGGAAGCGCGCTCCGAATTGCATCCTGCGATAGTTGTTGGTGGTGGAAGTCACAGTCCCGAAACTGCCGTCTCCCGAGGCAGCGTCCGGAAAGGCAAAGCGCTGGTGGTTCGCCGCATTGAACATTTCGGCGCGCACCTGCACCAGCATGCCTTCCTTGACGGTAAATTCCTTGGAAAGCGAAAGATCGATGTTGCGAACCCCGTCCCCGCGCAAATTCGAAAAGTGCCGTGGCGCGTTGCCCGGAATGTTGTCTCCTGGATCGGCGAAGCAGTCCTGATTCAGGTATGGGTTTCCTGTCTTGGCCGCCTCGTGATAGCTGATTCCGGTGGTAAGCTGCGAGCACACCACGTTCGGTCGTTGGTTTCCGTCCGTCAGCCGGGAGTTGCTGTCAATGATCGCAATCGGCTGCCCGGTCTGTATGGTCAGATAAGTATTCAGCGACCAGCCGCCCACGATCGCATCCGCCAGGCTGCCCATGCCGCGCCCAATCCAGCGCCCGCGCCCCACCGGCAGATCAATAATAAAGGCCGTGGTCAGCCGGTGCGTGGCGTCGTTCGAACTGATCCCATGCTCGGCCTTCAGATTGTCCAGCAGTTGGGGATTGTCGAACTCCAGATTGGTCAGCCACGCATTTCGTCCCGCCGAGGAATCGTCGGTCGCCTTCGAGAGCGTGTAGTTTCCCTCGAAGCTGATGTAGTGGCTCGCTCGCTTCTGGAACCGAATCTGCAGCGAGTGATACCACGAGGTTGCAATCAGGCGCGGCAGGCCGGCAAAGCCTCCCGCGAACTGCGGAAACGGGTGCAAGAGGAGTCCCTGGGGGATCTGATCCTGCACGTAGAGCGAATCGGCCACATCGGCGGGGTTGAAGATCGGCGTCGCGGGACAGTACGATGCCGGCGATGCCACGGATACAAAGAAGCACTGAAAAGGATTGGGAACCGGGGTACCGAGGAAGTCGCTCACCGCCGTATTGTCCGGATCGTGCGTGGGATTCAGTTGCGCCACCAGCGCCTCGCGAATGCTCGAGGGCAGGAAGTTGCGCTCCCGCGTGGAAACGGATGCGCCTGCCCAGGGAAGGTGCGTGGCGCGGTTCGCAGCATAGTCCGCCGCAATCACGATTTGTCCCGGCAGCAGGTGCTGCACTCCCAAGTTCCACTGATAGATTTCGGCATTGCGTGCGACGCCCGTGTCCAGGTCGCTGCCGTTGTCGAATCCCCAGTTCGCCAGCTTCCCATAGGTCCTGCCTTGCGGCGGCGCCAGGCCGGCCGGGAAGGGGTTTTCCAGCGTCGCATATTGCGTCACATAGTTGTCGGTCGTGAAATACAGCGGCGCGGACTTGGAGAACGAAGGTCCGGCGTACTGGAAATTGGTGGCCACGTTCATCCCATAGAAAACACCCGCCCCGCCCCGGAGCACCGTGTTGCTCGCCAGTTGGTATGCGAATCCAAAGCGCGGAGCAAAGTTGTTCCGATCCACCCGGGCGTTGCGATGTCCAGAGTCCGCGAACACCGTCGTTCCCCTTACTTGCCCGATTTGCCCGAAGTCGAAGGTTGGGTCCGCACTGCGATCCACGGGGATGGTAATCCCCGTGTCCCCGGTAAAATTGCTGAACTGCAGCTGGTTGTTTCGCTCCGAATAAGGTGTGCTCCACTCGTAGCGCAGGCCAAAATTCAGGGTGAGTTTTGGAGTGACCTTCCAGTCATCCTGCACGTAAAAGGCGGTCTCGACCGATTTATCCGCTACCGACGGAATGATGTGCAGTTGGGAATCCTCGGGGGAGGGAAAACCAACCAGCATGGTCGCAAATGGATTGCCCTGATTGTTGTCTCCCAGGCCGCCATTGGGATCCTGGGTGGTCACGTCGCGGGTGAAGTTGAAAATTCCCGTGGGATTGTCCGGCTGAAAGAAGTTGTTAAAGAATTGCCGCTGCTCGCCGCCGAAGGTAATCGAATGCGGCCCTTTCACCCACTGCAACGACGACGAGTAACTGTACAGAGAGTGCGCAAAAGCAGTGTCCACGCAGCACTGGGTAAATATGGAGAGGAAAGGGTCTCCCACATTGATGGCGGGGATCCGGTCCAGGCCGTTCTGGTTCAAAATGGAGGGCAGCCCCACATCACTCAAGGTCGGATAGTGATTGCTGATACCGGGCGCGTGTACCCGATCGACGCTGAAGCGATTCGTCCAGAGCGCCGTTGGTTTGATCGCCCAGTTATATTCAAGGTTGCCGTTCTGTACTGTCGTCAGGTAGATCACTCCATCGCCCTGGTCCCCATTTCCGACGATGGTCGGAACGGTGTTCTCGCTATGTGCTCGGCTGTAACGGCCAGCGATCTTGTGGTTGTTGGTGATCTGGTGATCGATCTTCACATCGAACTGCCAGGCTGGGGAGGTCGACAACGTCACCGTACGGAAGTTTGGGTCCGGATAAACCGCGTTCGGCACATTGGCATGCGGATACAAATTCAAGATCGCCTGCCCGATGGGATCGATTTTGTTCGCAGGAATCTTGTTCAGAATTCCTCCGTCCGAAAACTGGTCGCGCGGACACACGAAGGTCGGATCCGTGTTCTTGGCACAGGGATCGTAAATCCCCGCGCTGGCCGTGTCGGGATTGCTTGGATCCGGCAGGTTCGCCAGGCTCTGCGAGAAGTCCCCGGCGCGCTCCAGGTCCGTGGGCACGATTCCTTCGATGTTGACGGGATCCTGTTGCCGGGTCTTTTCGAAATCCAGGAAGAAGAACGTGCGGTTCTTGACGATGGGCCCGCCCAACGCAAAGCCGTATTGGTCGCGGAGGTGATCGGGTTTTTCGCCAGTGTTGAAAAAATCCCGTGCGTCGAATGCCGACCGTTGCCCGTACCACCATCCGCTGCCGTGGAACTTGTTGGTGCCCTGCTTCAACACGATGTTGACGACGGTTCCTCCGTTGTTGCCGAACTCTGCCGAGAAGCTGTTGTTCTGGAGCTTGAACTCTTGCACGATCTCCACCGAAGGCTGGTAGTACACATTGGAGTTACCGCCCTCACCTTGCTCCGGCGCGCTGAGGGGGCTGCCGTCGAGGCTGATCTGCGCGGTCGCGTTGCGCTGGCCGTTGGAGACGAAGTTCGTGCCCGAGGGATAGTTATCGTTGATGCCGGAGCCGGTAGTCTCGGTCACTCCCCCAGCCAGAAACACCAGGCCGAAAAGGCTGCGGTTGTACAGCGGAATGTCGCGCACGTATTCGTTGCTGACGTCCGTTCCCAGGGTGGCGCTGTCGGTATCGAGCAGGGGAGGGGCTTCGCTTACCTCCACCGTGATGTTGAAGCCCACGGGCTTCAGGCTGAAGTTCAGGCTCGACTGCTGGTCAACCGCCAACACCACGTTCTTGCTCTCCGCCGACCGGAATCCCTCGGCCTCCACCTTGATGGTGTAGGTGCTGGGACGCAAACCAGTCAGGAGGTAGAGCCCATGGTCATCAGTGCGGACGCTGGTGGACACATTGGTGCCATCGTTGGTGATGGTGACCAGGGCATTGACCACCACGGCACCGGTCTGATCGGTCACGGTACCGCGCACCTGTGACGTATAGCTCGCCTGACCCACAGCATTCTGCGCCAGCAACAAGGCAATGGTTAGGGTGATGCCAAAGAGGAACTGAAGGCGGCGGAACTCGACGCGTAAGCCTGTCATGTCGATCCTCGGTGCGAACAGGATAGATTTAAAGAGAACGGTGCAATGTTTCAGATCATTGCGATAGTTATCTTTTACTTTCGATCATCCCCAAGAGTCAAGCGAAAACGTCAGAAAACAATCGATCAGTGCCGCCCTCGCGCTTGGCCGTGGGCTTCCGAAACTTACGTTTTCTTGCGTTCTATGTCATTTTGCAGGATTGACAGGGCGGAAAGACAATTCGCGGGAGGCCGGAAGCCCGCTGGGCAGATTGCCTATGCGGTGTTGGGGGGAGGCCGTATTGCAGGGTGCCGGAGGTTTGCGCCGCAACTGCGATGGAAGATGTCTGGATGCGGCTTGCCGAATACTCGGTCAGAATATGGATCTCGCCGTCGCTAGGCGAGCCTGCGGGCGAATTCGACGTTTTGCTTCATATCGCTGTCCACATCACCCTCTTTTTCATATTCGACCGCGACCGGGCCGGCGAAATTCTGGCGATGCAATTCTGTCATCACCTCAGAAATCCGGGAGATGCCTCTGCCCAGCAGCACGTTGACTTCGCCACCCGAGGCTTCGACGTCCTTTAGGTGCACCAACTTCAAGCGGGAGCCAAGTTTTCGGACGGCGTCCACCGTATCGTGACCGCAGGATGCGAAATGCCCCATGTCCGCCGTGGCGCCAACCGTGGGGGAGAGTCCTGACAGGGCCCGTAAAACATCCTCGGGACTCTCGTAAGCGAATTTTTCGCCCTTGAAGTAATGATTGTGGATTCCGAATGTCATGCCGGCTTGTGAAAACCTCTGGTCAATGCGGTTGAGAATACTGCCCGTGGCGTCACCGGTGACGTTACGTGCGCCCAGCAGTTGAGCAAAGCGCAGCGCGTTCTCGATGTCCCGGTCATCCTTGATGGTCGCGCTGTAGTAGGACACGCAGCGAATGCCGGCTGCGTCAAACTTGCTCCGGGCGGACCGGAATAGCTCATCGCCGGGATGGTTCATCAGCATGAACTCGCCCCGGGACATTTCGATCTCGGAAACATGGAGGGAGTTGAGCTGCACGATCATGGCATCCAGGGAAAGGTTGTGATAGCTATAGGTGCCGACGCCGATGTTGAGCTTTCCGGATGCGTGCATGGGCAAAGCAGCGGCAACCAACCCGCTGGCCGCGATTCTGGCGAATGTTCTCCGTGTGATGGCGTCTCGTACGACCCTGTCTGCCGCCACGGTTTTGGGCCGCTGACAGAAAACGCCGGCCTCGCCGCTGTTTTGGGAAGGGCACGACCTCGGTCGTGCCACTAAGCCGCGTACAATGTGCCACGCTTTAGCGCCTGAGGTTTGCCGTTCGCGTTCCACTCCCGTCCTTTCGCAGCGTGTTAGATCGGCATCTTGCCGTATTGATGGAGGGCGGGCGTCTCGCACGTCCAGCCGGGCGGGACGCCCGGCCTCCATCAACTAATGCGCGGGCATTGCGCGCGGAGTCGCGTCCGCGTCAATCATCCCAGTGGCCCATTTGATAGCTTCGATAATCATCTTCTGGAATTCCGGCTTGTCCCAGTTTTCCTCCACGTGTCCCAGGGTGGTATAGAAGACGCGCCCCTTGCCATACATTTTCGCCCAGGCCACGGCGAAATCGCGGTCGGTGCGATGGACATTCTTGTTTGCCAGGTCGAGCTTGCCGGCATCCAGGCGTATCAGCACGCGCACCTTGTCGCGCGAATAATTTCTCATCTGGTAAATTTCGTCGCGCAGCACGAAAGACTTTGGCCACTGCTGCATTCCCGGGAAAGCCGGGTCTTCCACGACAATGGGGGCGTCGAACGTCCCCCACGGATGCTCATCGTAATAGCCTCCGAGCATCTCGCCGTATTCCGGCCAGTTGACAAAGGTAATGGCGGCGCTGTGGATGCCGATAAAACCTTTGCCATCGTCATGAACGAACGAAAGGAAGCCGGCTTTCTGCTGCGCGTCCATTTCAAGATCGCCGCCCGTGAAGAAAAGCACGGCATCGAAGTTATCAAGATTCTTGGCGTTGTATTCCAGCTTTTTCTTGGTCAGGGCCTCGGTGTCGGTGCGCAGAGTCGTATCCCACAGGCCAGTCTCCCGTCCCAGTCGCTCAATCGTAGACATGGCGTGCGACACTGACTCATGCCGGTATCCTTTTTCTTCTCCAATCACTAGGAGGTGCTTCTTTTGCTGGCCGGCCGATTGGGCCAGGCAAAGCGTGCTCATTATGGCGGATATGAAAAGAGTGCGAAGGACGATCTTCATGTTTTCCTGTAGTCGACAGAATTCAATTGCTCGCTACCGGAGTCTTTTCGTTGGCTGGTTTCTCTTTCGGTTGCAAGTCCTTGGGCGGCATATCGGCGTCATAGACCAGGTTGAAAAAGCCAACCATCATCTCGTCCCAGCTTTGCTGGCCCCAGATCACCGTTTTTGTGGGATCCGGATTCTCCGGATTGTGCGCTGAATTGTCGAAGTGCGCAGTGCATTCAATGCGCGTGCCCTCGGGCAGGACAATCGGTTCTTCGAGGTTGTACCAGAGCTGCCAGTGCCAGTTGTACGCGGGCACGCGAAGCAGAGTCCGGGTCTCGCCGTTGGGGAACACCAGGCGGTATTCAAAATCCTTGCCGCGGGTGTGCATGTGCGGGTGCAGCGAAGCCAGCGTCACTTCCTTGCGTATTTCAAAAGATGCGTCCACGCGAAAATTCGGATCCTGGGGAGGAATCCTGAAGGTGCCGTTGCTGGCCGACAGCGTCTGCACCCGCTTGGCTGGCTTACCCTTCGCAAAAACCAGGCCGAGTTTCGTCCGATCCATCACCGCTTTTCCATTGGGAGTGTAGTGGACTTCGAACACAATATCGGAACCTGCTTTGATCAGCTTGGCTTCACCCAGAGGCAAAATTTCGGCAGGTTGACCCGGAGCGTAGCCGACCAGGAAATCACTGGGCAGCGCGCTGGTGTCAACTTTCTCGTCTGTCTTCGAGGGGACCGCTTCAAAAAATACGCCGGGCTTCTGATCCTTGAAGTAGTTGGAGCCAGGCTCGCGCACGTAAGCGATGATGTGGTGAACCACGGAACGTTCGGTGGGCCGCACCTCCGCCGCCTGAACCCACTTATCTTCCGTGAACCCGGTGGGAACGATGACGTACTGGTATTCCACCATGCCGGATTCAGGCACGGCGAACTCCCTGGGCAGTTGCAAGACTGCATCCGGTTTCGGAATGCCCCAGCCTTCGACAAAATTCAGCGGCGCGGGCATGTCTTTGGGATCGCCCTTTGGGGCCCCGGCCGTCACCCAGGCCACAATCGTATGAATGTCCTTCTGAGACAACGATCGATCATTGGCAAAATGGCCATGTTGCGGGTCAGCAAACCAGGGAGGCATGATCTTCTGCTGCACCGCCAGCTTGATGGCCCCCGCCCAAGGCCGCGTGTCCTCATACGTGAGCATCGAGAACGGGCCCGCTTCCCCCGGACGATGGCAGTTCTGGCAATTCTTCTGCAAAATGGGCGCTACATCTCTGGTAAATGTCGGGGCCGTCATATTGCCCATTTGCGCAAAGAGACATGCGGCAGAGCAAAATGCAAACAGAATTGCGAAAGCGCGTTTCATGCGATCGTTCCGTGGGTTCGAAGTCTGGTTTCGCAGATCATGAAGACAGGCCTGTGATCCTATCAATTTGTCAGTCCGAAGTGGAAGTTCCGTTTATTGGTTATCCAACGGGTGGGCGGGACGCCCGCGCTACACGAAATCTCCCCAAGCACCTCCAGCAGATACGGCAACTCGAGATTCTTCCGCGGCGGGCGAGGACGCCCGCCAGACAGCCGCCGGGACGGCGGCGCTACATGGTCAGGCACAGCTTGTACAGGGCCGGCCCGATGGGTATACTGACCTTGTTTCCCAATCATACCGGGGGGGTCTATGGACTCGACCAGCCCATCTACCAAGTGGACGCCTTACGAGGTAAAAGCGGCGTCGATTCTTTACGAACGCCGAACCGAAGATCTGCAGTTGGAACAACTTTGGATTCGTCTCCAGAAGAAGATACGCGAGGCGGAAAGTCGCGCCTCGGAACCGACCGCCGCATAATTTCTTCCAGGCAACTCAGCAACAGTCCTGACCTAGGCACGCCACACCCGCCCAGTTGCTTGGGGACCGTTGTCCGTCATTGTGGTTCCAGATCGAGACTGGGAACGACCGGTCAAAAAACAGTTTTCCCGCTCCGATACCGTTGTTTGGGAAGCTGTACAATACTCTTGCTTTGCCCAAACAAACCTGTCGCTCCCTGTGGTGGCGGCTCGGCCAGACCTTCACATTCGTTTTGAGGAAGATGTCATTGTGATTGTTGGCGTCCCGAGAGAAAGTTATCCCGGTGAACGGCGCGTGGGATTGGTTCCCATGGTCGTGCCGACACTGGCCAAAGCGGGCTTTGAGGTTGTCATCGAGACTGGCGCCGGGGTTGAAGCGGGCTACCGCGACGCACACTATGTTGAAAAGGGCGCGAAGATTCTTCCTGATCGAGCGGCCGTGTTTAGCGCGGCCGATATTGTTGTCCAGGTCCTTTGCTACGGCTCCAACGACGCCACGGGCGCGGCCGACCTTCCTCTTCTGCGCCGCGACCAGGTTCTGATCGGGTTTCTGCGCCCGCTGGGATCGCTGGAAGTAATTCAGCAGATCGCCGCCACCGGCGCTACTTCATTCGCCATCGAACTGATACCACGCACCACGCGCGCCCAGAGCATGGACGCGCTCTCCTCGATGGGAACAGTCTGCGGTTATAAAGCTGTGCTGATCGCGGCTGAGACTCTACCCCGGTTTTTCCCCATGCTGACGACCGCGGCCGGGACCATCACGCCGGCGCGCGTGTTTGTGATCGGCGCGGGCGTCGCCGGACTGCAGGCTATCTCCACCGCCCGCAGGCTGGGCGCGGTAGCCATGGCATATGATCTGCGTCCCGCGGCCAAGGAGCAGGTGCAGAGTCTGGGAGGCCGATTCGTTGAGCTCCCCATCGAGGCCAAGGACGCCCAGGATGCGCGCGGCTATGGCACCCAGCAGGACGAATCTTTCTATCGCCGGCAGCGCGAGCTTCTGGGGCGGGTCGTGGCGGAGAGCGATGTAGTGATTGCAGCGGCCGTGATTCCCGGCAAGAAGCCCCCTGTACTGGTGACGGAAGAAATGGTAAAGGGCATGGCGCCCGGTTCGGTGATTGTCGATCTGGCAGCGGAGCGCGGGGGAAATTGCGAACTGACCCGCGCCGGCGAAACCGTGGTCGCCCACGACGTCACCATCATTGGGCGAATCAATGTCTCCACGGGCGTGCCTTACCATGCCAGCCAGATGTACGCGCGCAATATCACCGCATTTCTGCTGCACCTGGTGAAGGATGGCAAGGTGCGGCTTGATCTGCAGGACGAAATCATTCGTGAAACCTTGCTGACCCGGAGCGGGGAACTGGTCAACCCGCGGGTGCGGGAGTTTTTCTCTCAGCCCGCGCTGGTTTCCGCGGGCGGAAATTAGATTTCGGCATTTCCGTCAGGAAATTTATTTGGAGTGGAGGAACAATGAGTTCCACGCTGATCAACGGCCTGTTCGTTTTCATGTTGGCGGCATTCATCGGGTTTGAAGTCATCCGCCGGGTTTCACCTTTACTTCATACCCCGCTAATGTCGTTGACCAATGCCCTTGACGCCATCGCGGTGGTGGGCGCCATCGTGCTCGTCGGCCGGCACGAGAGCAGGCTTTCCTATATGCTCGGCATGCTGGCCATCATTGCCGCCACCAGCAATATCGTCGGCGGCTTCCTGATTACCGACCGCATGCTCAAGATGTTCCACAGCAGCCGGCCGACCAAACCATGAACACGCTGCCCGTTACCCAGCCCGTCATCGAAATCACCTACCTGGTTGCCAGCGTCCTTTTCATTCTCTCGCTGAAATGGATGAGTTCGCCGAGCACCGCCCGGCGCGGTATCTGGGCCGGTGAAATTGGCATGCTGCTGGCCATCGCCGGCACCTTGTTGCAACACGGCATCGTTGACTACCTGGGGATTGCGATCGCCCTGGTCATTGGGACCTGCATCGGGGTTCCTCTCGGCCTGGTGCAGATGACCGCTGTTCCCCAGCGGACCGCGCTCAGCCACGCTTTCGGCGCGCTCTGTGTCACGCTGGTGGGCACCGCCGAGTTCTATCTTCGAAGTCCAGGCATCCCCCGCTTTACCATGGCCGTCCTCTCCGCTGAGGTTATCCTCGGTTCGCTGACCTTCACCGGTAGTCTGATGGCTGCGGGAAAACTGCAGGAGGTCCTGCCGCAGCGCCCGCTCACGTATAAGGGCCAGAACGTGGTCAACCTGTTATTTCTCGCCGTCGCGGTGGCGGGAGCCGGCTACCTCGTCCTGCACCCCGGCGCGAAGCAGGTGTTTCCGGTGATGATGGGGATTTCGCTTCTCTTCGGAGTGCTCATGATCATCCCGATCGGCGGAGCGGACATGCCGACCGTCATCTCCCTGCTCAACTCTTACGCAGGATTGTCCGCAGCGGCAATGGGGTTCGTGGTGGACAGCAAGCTCCTTATTATTGCGGGTGCGCTTGACGGTTCTTCGGGTTTCATCCTGTCCGTCATCATGTCGAAAGCCATGAATCGTTCGTTCGGCAATGTCCTGTTCGGCGCCTTCGGCCAGGTCCAGCCCGCGGCTGTGGCCGGGCAGGAAGCCAAGACGGTGCGCAGCGCGACTGCGGAAGAAGCCGCCGCCATTCTTGCCGCCGCCAACCGGGTCGTCATCATTCCAGGCTACGGAATGGCGGTGGCCCAGGCGCAGCACAAAGTGCGGGAGCTCTTTGACGCGCTGAGCAAGCGCGGCGTGGACGTGCGCTTCGCCATCCATCCCGTGGCCGGCCGCATGCCGGGCCACATGAACGTGCTGCTGGCCGAGGCCGACATTCCTTACGACCGACTGGTTGAGATGGACGACATTAACGGCGAGTTTTCACAGACCGATGTTGCCCTGGTGATTGGCGCCAACGACGTCACCAATCCCGCCGCCCGCACCGATTCCTCCAGCCCCATCTTCGGCATGCCCATTCTCGACGTGGACAAGGCCCGCACCGTCATGGTCATCAAACGCAGCATGAGCCCAGGCTTTGCCGGCATCGACAATCCTCTCTACTATCTTGGCAAAACGCTTATGCTCTTTGGCGACGCCAAGTCGTTCGTCAATGACATCGTTCGCGAGCTGGCCGGCGGCGGCCATTGAACTGGTTGACATTCACGATTGCCCGGCGAAAGCCGTATTGGATCGCTTGAAGCCTGGAGGTTTTTGGTGAGCCGAAAACAAATCGTATGGTTACCGGTTGTAACCGCGGCAGTCTTTCTATTTGCAAGTGAAGCGAATCATTCCTGGGCGACCCCCGCGGCCGTGCCCCTTGGAATATTCGAGGATCATGCCGATGTCGGTACGGTCTTGCATCCGGGCTCCGTTGAATATGACGCTTCGAAGCAAACCTACACCCTCAGCGGCAGCGGCGAGAACATGTGGTTTGCCGCCGATGCCTTTCAGTTTGTCTGGAAGAAAGTTTCGGGCGATGTCACCTTGACCGCCGACATTTCGTTTCCCACCAGCACCGGAAATCCGCATAAGAAAGCCGTGCTCATGCTGCGGCAGAGCCTCGACGCCGATTCCGTATATGCCGACATCGCGCTGCATGGGGTGGGGATGACTGCACTGCAATATCGCGATGAAAAGGGAGCGATCACACGAGAGATTCAATCGAATCTGTCCGGCCCCAAACGGTTGCGTATCGCAAAGCGGGGCGATTACGTGTATATGGCGCTGGCCGCCGCCGACAGCGAGCCCGAGGTTGCGGGCGGTTGGCTGCGCGTTCCTCTGCAGGGAGCCTTCTACGTTGGCATCGGCGTGTGTTCGCACGATAAGGATGTCATCGAAAGGGCCGTATTTTCGAAAGTAGATTTAACCACGCCGGCATCCACTACGGCCAAGCCCGCGCTGTACAGCACGCTTGAAACAGTAGCAGTCAGCTCCGGGGACCGGCAGGTGGCGTATATCGCGCGTGAGCATTTCGAAGCTCCCAACTGGACCCGCGATGGCTCTTCTTTCATCTTCAACAGCGACGGCCATCTCCTGCGACTGCCTGTGGGCGGGAGCAAACCGGAAGTCATCGATACGGGTTTCGCCACGCGCTGCAACAACGATCACGGCATTTCCCCGGACGCGACTCAGATCGCCATCAGCGACCAGTCTCAGGAGGACCACCGTTCCCTCGTCTATATCCTGCCGCTTGGCGGCGGCACTCCCCGGCGCGTCACGAAGAACTCACCTTCGTACTGGCATGGCTGGTCGCCGGATGGAAAAACCTTGGCGTTCGTGGGTCAGCGCAGTGACGAATTCGACATCTACACCATCCCTGTCGCCGGGGGCGAAGAAGCGCGTCTGACTGCTGCCAAGGGTTTGGACGACGGTCCGGAATATTCACCCGATGGAAATTTCATTTACTTCAACTCCGAGCGCACCGGTACCATGCAGATATGGCGCATGCACAGCGATGGCAGCCAGCAGGAGCAGGTCACAGCGGATGAGTTCAACAATTGGTTTCCGCATATCTCGCCCGACGGAAAGTGGATGGTGTTTCTCTCCTACGACCATAGTGTGACCGGGCATCCCGAGAACAAGGATGTGACGCTTCGCCTGATGTCGCTCAGTGACAAGAAAATTAAGCTGCTGGCCAAACTCTTCGGCGGGCAGGGAACAATCAACGTGCCTTCCTGGTCACCTGACAGCAGGCAGTTGGCCTTCGTGAGCTATCAGCTGATTCCGGACGAGTCTAAATAGGCTCCTCGGGTTGCGTTCGTTTGTCATTTCCACTGAATGACCCCGGCCTCCCGGCAGGCATCGAGATAGTCGCTCACCAGTTGCACCGGCAGAGGGCCGTACTCGGCTGATACCGCATCCCGAATCTCTCCCACGGTTCGTTTGCCATCGACAAAGTTTACGATCTCGTAGGCAAAGAGTTCCGAGAGATCCTGCACGTTGAGTAGCGGCGTTGCCTCGCTGTTGAGCAGCTTCACTCTCGCAAATCGCTCGGGCGAAAGGCGTGCCTTAAGAACATCGTCGTTCTGATAGGTAAGCGGTCCGAACTCGCCGACGCGAAGGGGAATCTTCTGCGCTGCTGCGTCTCCCGCCCACGGTGCTTTCGGTTCTACGCCCTTTGCTCCTCGAGCCCGCGCCTGACTATCGATCCAGGAATTGAAATTTGATACCTGATCTGCAAGTGCTTTCTCCTGAGCCGAACCATTCGCATCGGAGCCGGCAAACTTCAGCAGTGACGAGAGCGTAGCAACCTCGCGCCGCAGACCCTGGCGCAGCAGATTGCGCGCTTCGTACCACGCCGCGCCGGAATCCAGTTTCGGGTCCGCCACTACTTGCTGTGCCTGTTGGAACAATTGCGCCAACCGTATTTCAGACTGCGATGTGTAGAAGGGAAGCAGGTCACGAGATCGCTCCGTATCCAGAGTGGCATACACATATCCGGCGGCGGCGCCCAGAAGTACTACCCGGCGCAGCTTGGTGGGATCGATCTGTTGCAGCGTGTCATGGTCGGTATGAATGTAAATGTCGGGCCAGTCGCGCAGGTAGAGCGAGGGAACCGCAACGGTGGACGAGTCATAATCGTCGTGATCACTACCCGCGGCATAGGGTGTCACGTCCGCGAGAAACTGGTTGCGCGTGCCTTGCTCACCGGCGCGAGTCTCGATTACGGCTGCGTCCGGAGCGTCGCCGCTGCCTGCATAGTTGGCGGCTCCGGTGCGGATCACGTCTGCCAGGGCGGCGCCCACGTCGGTCACAAAACTGGGCAGGGACCACGGAGTCTCGCTCACGTGCAGTATGGATTTGTTCTTGAAGGGATCGCCGCCGACCATGTCCATGTGAATGTCGGCGCGCAGCCGTGCCCGGATATCGGGATGGCGGCTGAGATAGGCCATGGTGCCTTCAACCTCCGGTCCCCAGACAAAGCGCAGCGTGCGTTTGGGACGGGGCAGGGCTCCGCTGCCAATCAGCCGCGCCAGCACACGGGCCGATTCCAGGATGGTCACGCAGCCGCTTCCGTTGTCGTTGGCTCCCGGCCGCTCGTGATCCAGATGACAGCTGTAAACTATTTCGCCTGCGCCGGGATCGGTCCCGGGAATGACTCCGCTCACCACCGTCCAGTGTCCGGGCCCGACTTCGGCTTTCACCCTGGCATGCAGGACAATCTGCTCTCCGGCGTGCAGTCGCGTCCGCAATGACTCAGCGGTGTCGCGCGAAATCATGAAAGCAAATCCCGCCGGCTGGCGCGCATCCAGATGGCCCCAACGCACCACGGTGCGATCCAGGCCTGACCACGCCGTGCTCTGGTTGGGCATATCACTTACAATGCCGGCGGCACCGTATTTGGCCACGGCCAGAGCCTGCACCCGGGCGAGAACGCCATCGGCCAGGACAATCTTTCCGCGCACATCCTTGCTGCCGTAGTCAGACTCATGGGAACCGTCGCCCACATCCACCAAAGCGGCTTCCACATCGGCGCTGTGACTGTAGTCAGCCAGTCGAATCGGATCGGTCGCCCAATCGCCCAGCAGCAGGTGTTGCGGCCGCACCTCCCAAAGCTGTCCGGCCTCGACGCTCCAACCCAGATAAGAACGCATCAGGCCGTATGAAGTCTTTCCGTCGATGGGGAACTGCTCGCTCTGGACTTCCGCCAGCCCGTACTCTCGGGCTCGCTGTAAAACAAACTGCGCGGCCTGGTCAAATTCCGCGGTAGCGGGCACGCGATGCAAACGCGTCAGGTAGCGCAGATTTTCGTAGGGTGCCGCGCCGCTGGCCTCATCGCGCAGTTTGATCCATTGCTCCGACGAAAGAAATGGCTGCTGGGCTAAGGCAAAAGTTGCGGCGGAGAGGAGTAGAACAGCAGAGAGAATTGTGCGGAGCATGGAAGGGAGAGCATACATTTTGCCCGTCCCTCGGTGCAACGCAAGCCGTTCGTAGCGCCGGCGTCCCGCCGGCTGTCGGGAGGGCATCCTGCCCTCCCAGCGGCGAGCTTAAACATCCTCCAGCGACTACGCGCTAAGCGCGGTCATCCTCGAACCGTCAAACCTGACCCGATCCGACCGCCTTGCCTGAGGCGAGCAATGCCGGTCGTACACCCGATTCGCGATGCTCAACACACTTTCAAAGCCGGCATTCTGGGATAAAATCGCGCTGGCGATTTCACGAATGAACTGGTTTCGACGGTTGAGACCGTCTATCTGCCTTACAACCCTGGGATCCTCAATATTGCGGATCAGAGGCATGGCGCTTACCTCCTAATTTTCACTACACAAATAGATGATCGGTCCGACGCGGGAGAGGCGCAATCCGGTAAATCGGGGATTACTTTAGTACTAGAAGAGAACAGGCAACTGGGCACGTCCGCTACTGGCCGGTTGCGGTCTGCGACCGCGATTCAACCCTCGCCGACGGCAGGCTCGCGGAACTCCATCCTCCGCCCAGGGCCTTGATCAGGGAAACGCTGGCGGTCATGCGCCGCCGGAGAATATCAACCGCGGCGCGTTCGTCAGCCAGAGCCGTGCTTTGCGCAGTGGTCACTTCCAGATAGCTGACCACGCCGCCTTTGTAGCGATTGGTGGAAAGCTGGAGCGAGTGCTCGGCCGCGGTCACAGCGGCCTGCTGGGCCTGGGCCTCGTCATTGAGAATGCGCAGGACCGCCAGGCTGTCTTCCACTTCCTGAAAGGCGGTGAGCACGGTCTGGCGATAATCTGCCACGGACTCATCGTAGGCTGCCCGGGCTTGTTCGGAGACGGCGCGGCGCCGGCCCCCGTCGAAAGCAGTGACAGCAGCGGACGCTCCCGCGGTCAGAAACCCGCTCGGCCCCTGAATCAGAGTTGTGATTGCGGTGCTTTCAAATCCGCCTGAACCGGTCAGAGTAAAAATCGGAAAGTAAGCCGCCCGGGCGACGCCCACCTGGGCATTGGCGGCGGCCACGCGACGTTCCGCGGCCGCGATATCCGGCCGGCGCTCCAGCAGGTCTGACGGAAGTCCCGGCGGGATATCAGGCGGCGGAGAATTCCAGGCCGCCTGGGGAACAGCGAAGGTAGAAGCGGGCTGTCCGATCAGGGTCGCAATCGCATGTTCGTTCTGCGCCCGCTGAATCAGCACATCGATGGCCTGGGTGCGGGTATTTTCCAGCTGGGTCTGGGCCTGCGCCACATCGACCGCAGAGGCCACTCCACCCGTGTACCGGCTCTTTGTAAGTTCGAGCGCCCGTTCAAAAGAGGTCACATTCGATCGCAGCAATTGCTCTTCCGCGTCCAGCGTCCGCATCTGGAAGTAATCGAGGGCGAGTTCGGCATGCATGCTCAGCCGCACCGATTCCAGATCGCCCGCGCTGGCCTGGGCGTTGGAACGCGCGGCTTCCACCGTGCGCCGCACCCGTCCAAATACGTCTGCCTCGTACGAAACATCCACCGGGATTACAAAGTCCGTCACATTGGTTTGAGCGGTCGTGGAAACCAGGGGACGGTGTTCCGAGAGATGTTCGCGCGCCGCCGACGCGCCCGCCGTTACCGTGGGATAGTAAGCCGCCCGGTTGAAGCGCACCAGCGCCCGCGCTTGCCGGAACTGCGCCTCCGCCGCCTTCAGGTGCTCATTGGAAACATTGATTTGTTCTTCCAACGCGTTCAGCTGCGGATCCTGGAAAATCTCCCACCACTTGCCACGAGCCACCTGATCGCTGGGTTGAGCAGTCTTCCAGGGTGGCGGCGTTTCTTTATACGCCGGAGGCGCCGGCGCCGCAGGTTTGGTATAGCGCGGGCCAACTGCGCAACCACTGAGCAGAAATATGAGAACTAGAAGGCCGACTACGGGCCTCGGGCGTCGGACCTCAGGCGTTAGACCTCGGCCGTCAGACCTCGGACGACGGCTGAAATGCCCGACGTCCGACGTCCGATGTCCGACGTCCGCCTTCACTGTGCCCCCTGCGCGATCCGGACCGTCTCACCTTCCACCACCGAGTCCGGCGGATTGACGATTACGTTTTCATCTCCATTCAAGCCCGCAACCACTTCGACCTCGTTGCCGAAATCATGGCCCAGGGTGATCGCCTTCAGCGCCACCTTCTGGCCCTGGCCGACGGTCGCTACTCGAAGCCCCTCGGAGCGAAACAGCAGTGCATTGACCGGCAGAATCAGAGAGGACGCCGCGGTGGGCAGCTTGAGATGCACTTCCGCGTAAGAGCCGGTGAAAAGCTGTCCGGTTGGATTGTCCACGGCAATCTCGACCAGCAGGGTGCGCGACGCCGGATCGATCGCATTCGCGGTGCGCACCAGCTTGCCGGCGAAGCGGCGTCCGGGGAACTCCGCCAGAGTCAGGTCGGCGGTAAGCCCCGGCTTGGCCGCCTGAGAATAGGCCTGGGGCACGCTGACATACACCCGCAGCTTGCCCGGTTGCGCGATGTGAAACAGCTCGTTCCCATTGCCTCCGCTGCTGCCCGAGTTGATCAAGGCGCCGATATCAGTGTTGCGCGCCGTGATTACACCGGAGAAAGGAGCGTAGATCTTTTGAAACGATTGCAGCTCTTCCAGGCGCTTCACGTTGGCCTGGGAAGACTGCAATGCAGCTTGCTTGGCCTCGAAGTCTCCGGCGGCATTGTCAGATTCCTGCTTCGAAACTGAATCCGTCTTTAGCAATCCTTCATAGCGGTCGGCGGTGATCTTTGAAAGATTGAGATTAGCCTGGGCCGTGGCCAGGTCGGCGCGGGCTTGCCGCAGCTGCTGGTTCACTTCCGGAGTGTCAATTTCCGCCAGCAGCTGGCCCTGCTTTACATGACTCCCAATGTCCACATACCAGCGCTTCAGGTAACCGCTGGTGCGGGCGTAGATGGGAGCGTCGGCAAAGGCCTGCACGTTGGCGGGAAGAATAATTTCCTGCGCGGGGGACGAATGCTTGGCCTGCACCACGGCCACCGTCGGCACCGCCATCTCCGCGGTCTCGCGGCGCAGGGCCGTCCGCGCCTGGATGCGGGGAAGAATGCCGGCGATCACCAGCAGCACCGCCGTGGCCACCGCAAGCACCAGAATCCACCAATGTGAGCGTCTTGCTTTCGTCGTGCCCTCTGACCCGTTTCCGGCGCCCACGCCGGTCCCCCTATAAATGCCGCTGTCGTTTTCAACCTTCATTTGCAACCATTCGCGCACCCAGGATATGAAAATACTGATGATCTCAACTAAACGCCGGGTTCAACATTCATCTCCGCCTTCGCCCGGCTGCGCCGTCCGTGCAGCAGGCTGAAGAACACGGGAACAAAGAACAGAGTGGCGGCCGTGGCAAAAATCAGGCCGCCGATTACCGCCCGGCCGAGCGGCGCATTCTGCTCTCCGCCTTCGCCTAAACCAATGGCCATGGGCACCATGCCGATGATCATGGCCAGGGCGGTCATCAGGACCGGGCGGAAGCGGGTGAATCCCGCCGCCAGCGCGGCTGTCACCGCGTCCTTGCCTTCTTCCATCTGTTCCTTGGCAAAACTGACAACCAGAATGCTGTTGGCGGTAGCCACGCCCATACACATGATAGATCCGATCAACGCCGGCACGCTGATGCTGGTGCCGGTAATGAACAGCAACCACACGATTCCCGCCAGAGCTGCGGGCAGCGCCGAGATGATGATGAACGGGTCCAGCCAGGATTGAAAGTTCACCACGATCAGCAGGTACACCAGCAGGATGGCGAATGCCAGGCCGGAAAACAGGCCCGAGTAAGAGGACTGCATGGTCAGCACCTGGCCGCGCACTACCATCTCGGAGCCGCGCGGCAACTGCTTGCGGCTGTCGTCGATGATCTTCTTGATGTCGTCGGCCACTCCGCCCAGGTCACGCCGCTGCACCGATCCGTAAATATCAATCACGGGTTGTATGTCGTAATGCGAGACCAGGGCCATTCCCGTGTCCCGCTGGATGGACGCCAGCGAGCCCAGAATCGCCGGAGTCGCCCCGCTGGACCCGGTAATCGGAATGTTTTCCAGCCCCTGCAGAGAGTCCAGCCGGTATTGCGGAGTCTGAGTGGCGATGGAGTAGCTCACTCCATTCTTGGGATTGAGCCAGTAGGTCGGCGAAGTCTGAAAACTTCCGCTCAGCGAAATCAGCAGGTTGGTGGCAACGTCGCGCTGGGTGAACCCGGCCAGTTGCGCCTTGGTACGGTCCACATTAATACGCAGGTGCGGTTCATCGAAGGGCTGCTGGATGCGCAGGTCGGCCGTGCCCGGGACCATCTGGATCCGGCGCAGCAGTTGGTTGGCAAAGCGCCGGTTGTCCTCCAGGTTGTACCCGGTCACCTGGATGTCGATGGGTGAAGGCAGGCCAAAATTCAGAATCTGGCTCACGATATCCGCGGGAAGAAATGAAAAATCGACGCCGGCAAATCGTTGCCCCAGTTTCAGGCGCAAATCGTGGACATATTGTTCGGTCGGCTGGTGGCCGGGAGTCAGTGTGACCAGAATGTCGGCATCCGCCGGTCCGGTCGGGGCCGAACTGCTATACGAGAGATTGATGCTGCTATAAGGCAAACCGATGTTGTCGATGATGCTCGAAATCTCACTGGGCGGAATCTCTTCGCGTATGAAGCTTTCGATCCGGTCACAAAGGCCCGCGGTTTCCTCAATGCGCGTGCCGGCCCGCGCCCGCAGATGCAGTTTGAATTGTCCGGCGTCCACTCGGGGAAAGAAATCCCGTCCCAGCCATGGCACCAGGAGCACGCACGAGCCCACGCATACCGCGGCAAAGCCCCACAGGAATGCGCTCCGGTTATGCAGGCTGCTCTCCAGCATCTGGTGGTAGCGGTCGCGGAACCTTTCGAACCCCAGTTCAAACGCCACCTGCAGCCGGATCAGCGGATTGCGGCTGGTTGTGTTCAGGTGTCCAGACTCCTGTTCATGGCCTTTGAGCAGGTACTTGGCCATGGTCGGGACCAGCGTCCGCGAGAGCAGGTAGGATGCGAGCATCGCGAATACCACGGCCTCCGCCAGCGGCACGAACAGGTAGCGCGCCACGCCGGTGAGAAAGAACATGGGCGCAAACACGATGCAGATGGCCAGCGTGGAAACAAAGGCGGGGACCGCGATCTGTTGCGCGCCATCCAGGATCGCCTTCTGAATCTCCTTGCCTTGCGCCACATTCCGGTTGATGTTCTCAATTTCCACGGTGGCGTCGTCCACCAGAATGCCCACCGCGAGCGCCAGTCCTCCCAGGGTCATGATGTTGATGGTCTCGCCCAGCGCGCTCATGACAATGATGGAAGTTAGAATCGACAGCGGGATGGAAACCGCGATGATCACCGTGCTGCGCCAGCTTCCCAGGAAAATCAGAATCATCAGGCCGGTCAGGCAAGCGGCAATCAGGCCTTCCCGCAAGACGCCGTTGATGGAGGCGCGCACGAAAACCGACTGGTCCGCCAGGGGCTTTATCTCGAGTTCGGGAGGAAGCTGCGCCTGGATTCGTGGCAGCAGGCGCTTGATTCCGGAAATGATGTCCAGGGTCGAAGCGTTACCGGTTTTCTGGATGGTCAGCAGCGATGCTCGCTTCCCATCCACCCGCACAATGTTGGTTTGGGGCGGGAATCCGTCGCGCACGTAGGCCACGTCCCGGATGTAAATGGTCGTGTTGCCTACTCGTTTGATGGGAAGGTCATTCAGTTCGGCCACCGTCTGCGGGCTGCCGTTCAGATCAACGTCATATTCGAACTGTCCGATTTTGGAAGTTCCGGAGGGCAGAATCAGGTTCTGCGCGCTGATGGCGTTGACCACATCGCTCGGCGACAGGCCCTTCGCTTGCAATGCGTTGGTATCCAGATCCACTTGGATCTGTCGCAGCTTGCCGCCGTATGGGTAAGGAATGGCTGCACCCGAAACCGTGACCAGCCGGGTGCGGATAAAATTCACGCCGTAGTCGAAGAGCTGCTGCTCGGAAAGTTTTTGTCCTGACAAGGCCAGCTGGAGAATGGGCACCGTGGAGGCGTTGTAGGTAATGATCAGCGGCGGCGTCGTGCCCGGCGGCAGCTGCCGCAACTGGGTCTGACAAATCGCGGTGATCTGCGCAATCGCCTTCTCGATATTGGCGTGCGGCTGGAAGAACACCTTCACCACCGCAATGCCGTTCAGGGATTGCGATTCACTGTGCTCGACGTCGTCCACGGTGGTGGTCAGCACGCGCTCGTTCAGGGTCACGATCCGGCTGGAGAGGTCCTGTGCGTTCAAGCCGGAGTAGTTCCACAGAATGCTCACTACTGGAATGTCAATGTTCGGAAAAATATCGGTGGGCGTGCGGAAGATAACAATCGGACCCAGGATCAGCAGAAGCAGAGCGACAACCACGAAGGTGTAAGGCCGGCGCAGCGCCAGCGCAACAATCCACATGAAGGCCTCTTGAGGTTTACTACCGGTGTAACCCTATATCGATGTGGGAAGCCGCGCTTTGGTCGGTAAATTTTGTATTGATCGGGAAATGAAAAAGGCCGGCACAAGGCCGGCCTGAAGGGATTTACAAAACTTTACTGATTGGGGTCCGGCTGGCTGGAGTCGGATGTGTCATCCGGACGACTTAAACGCGGCCGGTTCGGGTCTGACTGATTGGGGTCGGAGCGATTGGGATCCAGCCGGTGGCGTCCTTCATTCGGCCCCCGGTTGCTGGCTATGACAGTGACGGGAGCCTGCAGGGTAAAGTTCAGCACGGTCTCGGACGGCAGCTTGATTTGCTGACCCTTGGTGGCCGCCTGCACGCCGCCACCGAGTCCGCCGCCGGCGGCCGCGCCTATCGCGGCCCCTTTGCCGCCGCCTGCGATGGCGCCGATGATGGCTCCAATGCCGGCTCCGGCGCCGACCTTGGCGGCCGTGTTCTTGCCTCGCGATGAACCTTGCCGCCGGTATTGATCGGTCTGCAGGCTGTAATACTTGCCTCCCGACGAAATACGGTCCAATTGCAACGCTACCACCGACTGGCCGGCAAATTTGCCCGCGCTCTTGACCTCAACGAGATGACCTTCAACGTCATAACCGGCTGGGATGACCACGTCACCATCAACCGCCAGCGGAGTATCCAGCGTGGCATGGAAGGTCTGGCCCTGCTGACTGGTTTCGGAGTCGATGGTATCGACCAGCCGTACCGCCAGCGTTGTGCCTGAAGGAATGGTAACTTTCTTCGGCGGCGGCGGAGGCGGCGGGGTAGATGGCACCGCAGCCACCGGCGCCGGAGGCGTCATGGCAGCAACTGGAGCAGCCGAGCTCGTGTCGCTGGACGAAGGGGGCAGGCTGCGCTGGCGCGGTTCATGCCTTCGAGACTTGGGCGCCGGGGCCGGCGAAGGCTTTGCCTCCTCGACCGGCGGGGCAGCGTCGGCGGTTTGCGCCGGAGGCGGAGGGGCCACCTGCAAATTATTGATGATCTGCTTAACCCCGGGCTCGGAAGAAGCGTACCGGGCGGCCGCGTCGCGCTGCGCCTCATTGTCCACCGTGCCCGTCAGGGTCACGGTCCCGGCTTCTGCTTTCACGCCTAACTGCTTGCCCTGCAAACCCGAGTCTGAAGCCAGTTTGGTCTGGATGTCGCTGGCAAGTTGGGCGTCATTCGGGGCCTTGGTGCAGCCCACGCCTACGGTCAGAATCGCGACCAGCATGATCGCGGTGACGTAGAGGGAAAGTTTTGCCGTCATAGGAATGCTCCTGGTTGAGCTAACCGAGTATAACTAGTTTAGATGCAGAAAATGCGCTGGTCTCGGGCAAAATTCTACCCTTAGCTGCCGCCGACACCAAACTGTAACTGGGTGGTCTGGAACCACTTAGACCCGGCACTCGGCGCCTGATTGGAGCAGGATGCGGTTTTGCCGCACTCGGCTCAGTGCTGGCGGAGGAACTTGTAATCGAGAATGGATGCGGCCAGGCCGACCGTCTCCCCATCACGGACGTCTTTGCGCCGGATGATCCGGCCCTGGCACAAAACGGTGCTGTTCTTCTGGCCGGAAATCTCTTCCGGCATTTCGAACACCATTTCCACCAGAGTGTTATCCGGCAATTGCTGAGGCCCAAGCAGCAGTACGCCCGACTGGCTGAGGTTTTCAACCGTTCCCTCGTGCCATGTTCCCAGGCCCTTGGGGCGGTAGCGGACCGGGGTCTGCAGCGCCAGCCGCCGGGCGCGCGGAACCCAGGTCGGCTTCCTGGTGTTCTTGCCGCGCTGGGTCTCGGTGGTTGCTTCCGGCGCGCTAGGCACGCGCTTGACGCGCTTCATCGTCTTCCAGTCGTACTTGTACTCTGCCGCGCAAAGCAGACACACCTGGTAGTACTGACCGTCGGCAGCCCGCCGAGGCCAGGAAAATTCATGGGAGCAGCGGCCAAGCATGAGGACATCCATTAACTTCTGTGGCATGGTCGTTTCTTCCGGAGAGGATCGCCGGGACGACCTATCATCCAACAGGGGTTGCCACTTGGGCTAGGTTACTTTCGTCTAATAAAACAGGGTCCCGCAACTGACTGGAAATACTGGCAGTTCTGTGATCGGGGAGCAGACGGACCTGGCCAGAAGAAGCACATTGCCCACCGCCTCCGAAATTGATGAGTGGCAGTCAGAAGTACGCTCAAGATCGCGAGGACGACGATGCGTGCGTGTATCATCGCGGCGTGGATTCTGTGTCTGGATTTGTTCTGGCCGGCGGCCAGAGCTCCCGCATGGGCCGGGACAAGGCGTTCATGCAGTTAGGGGGGCGCACCCTGCTGGCGCATGCCCTGCAATCGGCCATGGCCGCGACCGGAAGCGTACAGATTGTCGGCAGCGCCGAAAAATTCGCCGCCTTTGGTTCTGCAGTCGAAGACATTTATCCGGGACAGGGACCCCTGGCAGGAATTCATGCGGCATTAGCCGGCACGCGCACTGAGCTGAATCTGATCATGGCAGTCGATATGCCATTTCTGGAAACGGAGTTGTTAAACTATCTGGTCGTTCAGGCGCGCCGCACCTCCGCGATTCTAGTGGTGCCGGAGGCAGGTGGACGTCTGCAGCCACTCTGTGCGGTTTACCGCCGGGCTTTTGCGGAAGTTGCGGAACGCTCTCTGCGTGCCGGAGAGAACAAGATCGACCGGTTGTTCTGCGAAGTGGAGACCAGGGTAATCGAGCATGAAGAGCTGGAACGGAATGGCTTCACCGAGAAGATGTTTCGTAACCTGAACACCGAACAGGACTGGCAGGAAGCGAAGCTGCAGCTGTCAGCCCGGTGACCCGAAGCGTTTATTATTAAGCACACGAACTCCAACTGACAACTGACAACTGAAGACTGACAACTGGTCCATGGCTACCAACAGCAAAGCTGGGCCCTATATCGAGTTCAAGGATGTCTCCAAGGCCTTTGGTGACAATCACGTGCTTGACCACGTCAGCTTCACCGTGATGGATGGCGAAACGGTCTGCATTCTGGGCCGCAGCGGCGTGGGCAAATCGGTCTCGTTGATGAACATCATGGGATTTCTCAAGCCCGACTCAGGCCGGGTGATTGTGGCCCACGAGGACATCACTGACTACGGACCGGAAGATCTGGAACGCATCCGCAAGAAGGTCACCATCGTCTTCCAGAACGGGGCGTTGTTCGATTCGCTCACGGTGGGCGAGAACGTGGCCTTTCCCCTGCGCGAGCGGCGCCAGCTTTCGGAAGAGCAGATCTACCAGATCGTGGACGGCCTGCTGGACATGGTGGGAGTCAAAGAGATGCGCGACCAGTTGCCCTCGGACCTATCGACCGGGATGAAGCGCTCGGTGGCAATCGCCCGAGCCCTGGCCGCCCAGCCGGAATGCGTCCTCTATGACGAACCCACAACCATGGTCGATCCCCTGATGGCGCAACTGCTCGGGGACCTGATCAAGCGCCTGAAAATTCAGTTGCACCTGACCAGCGTGGTGGTGACTCACGATATGCGCCTGGCCAAAAAACTTGCCGACCGGGTGGTATTTCTCCACGAAGCCAGGGCGATCTTCTTCGGGACTTATGACGAGATGGAGAAATGCGACGAGCCGATCGTGCAGGAGTTCCTGAAGCTGGATGCGCCGGGCATAGAGGCGTCGATTGAAGTGACGTGATGGTGTGGGGCGGGCGCCCTCGCCCGCCCCTTTGCCCTTGATTTTGATGGTCGTCGCCGGGTGTGGATGTGATGAGCGCAATAAATCCGGCCGCTAAAACCCCTCGCCCACCAGCCTCTCCACGGTGAGCCCGGAGTTCGCAGATTCTCCCTTAATCATCTTTTCCACGTACTTTGCCACCATGTCCACTTCGAGGTTTACCGGGTCGCCGGGCCTGAGTGACTTCAGGTTGGTCATAGTCACTGTATGCGGAATAATCGCGACCGATACTTTCGCGCCTTCGACTTTGGCCACGGTCAGGCTGATGCCTTCGATGCATAACGAACCCTTGAAGATCACATAGCGCGCCAGGTCCGAAGGTATTTCAATCCGCAGCCAGTAATCGTTCGCTCCCTGGACTCGATCCAGTGCGAGAAACTCGCCGGTGCCGTCCACATGGCCCTGAACGATGTGGCCGCCGAAGCGCCCATCGGCACGCATGGGCAACTCCAGATTCACAAACGCATCTTTCTTGATCCGGGAGAAGGAGGTGCGCTTCCAGGTTTCAGCCGCCAGGTCCGCGGAGAAAGACTGAGGGGTAGTCTCGACCGCAGTAAGGCAAACGCCGCTGACGGCGATGCTGTCGCCGGTCTTGAGTTCCTGGTTCAGCCGGGAAGCTGCCACCGTGAGACGCCGGTTGCCGTTCTCCTGAGCGACGCCTGTGACCCGCCCAACCTCTTCGATGATGCCGGTAAACATGAATTGTATTGTAGCGCCAGCGTCCCGCCGGCTGGCCCGGGGGCGCCCCGCCCCCGAATTCGGCAGCTTGATTTGCCTGACGCTTGTTCTCCGAATTCACCGGGGTGGGCAGGATGCCCACCCGACAGCCGGCGGGACGCCGGCGCTACTAAACTTCTCCGTATGGGTCGCGCAAGTATCCCTCGACCGCAAAGTCTTCGCCGAAGCGGTGCAGCCTGATCGCCTTCACGTATGCCGCCTCGCTCATACGGGCGAAGCCGGGACCGGTGGCAAAGGGGACTGAGCCGGTTCCTGCCAGAATCTTGGGCGCGTAGTACAGAAATACCTTGTCCACGATTCCCGAGGCCAGGGCCGCGCCGTTGATCATGGCGCCGCCCTCGACCAGCAGGCTGGTGATTTCCATCGTCCCCAAACGGCGAGCGATTTGCGTCATGTCCGGACGGCCGTCTCCCACTCCTACCGGGACCTGCTCCACCATAATGCCCTGGCCTTGCAGTTCGCGCTTGCGTTTCTCCTCCGCGAAGGAGCAGAGCACCAGCACATCTTCCTTCGCCGTCTTGACCACGCGCGACTCCGGTGGCAGCCGCAGCCGCGAATCAACAATCACCCGCAGCAGTGGCCGGCGCCGTGGCAGGCCGCTGCGATCAGTCAGCAAGGGGTCGTCCGCGATGATCGTGCCCACGCCCACCATGATGGCATCGTGGCAGTGACGAAGCTGCTGCACATGGGCGCGGGCCACATCGCTGCTGATCCATCCACCGGTTGCGCCCCCGCCGCCGAGCGCCGCGGGATGATTCAACTCGCCTGGAGGCGGGGCGATCTTGCCGTCCAGCGTCATAGCCGATTTGAGTGTGACCAGTGGCGTGCGCTGGCGAATATATTTGGCGAAGGCTTCATTTAACGGTCTAGCTTCTTCCTGCAAGACGCCTGACGCCACGGAGATTCCCGCGTTGCGCAGGCGTTCGAATCCCTTTCCGGCGACCAGCGGGTTGGGATCCTGCATGCAGGCGACCACGCGGCGAACTCCGGCCGCGATGACGGCGTCGGCGCAAGCCCCGGTTCGGCCCTGGTGCGAGCAAGGCTCCAGATTGATGTAAAGAGTTGCCCCGCGAGCTTTGTCGCCGGCCTGCTCCAACGCCAGGACTTCGGCATGCTTGATGCCCTCAAAGGCGTGCGATCCCTCTCCGATCATTTGGCCGGCGCTGTCCACAATCACGGCGCCCACGCAGGGATTGGGAGAAGTTAGACCGATACCTTTACGGGCCAGCTCAAGTGCGCGATGAAGAAAGTATTCATCACTTTCGCGGCTTGACGAACTCGGGCCGGCCGGACCCGGGGACCCGCGCGCCGTTTTACGGCTTTCGTGTTTGATCGCTTTCTTGGAAGTCATCAGGAATCTTCGGCCCAGGTAAGGTTTGATGCCGCCGCAGGCTAAGCAAAAAGCGAATCCACAAAATCCCTCGGATCGAAGGGCAACAGGTCGCCGGCCTTTTCGCCCACCCCCACGTAGCGCACTGGAACGCCCAGTTCACGCGATATGGCGACCACCACGCCGCCCTTGGCCGTGCCATCGAGCTTGGTCAGAACGATGCCGGTCACGCCTGCAGACTCGGTGAACATCCTCGCCTGTTGCAACCCATTTTGCCCGGTGGTGGCGTCCATGACGAGCAGAGTCTCGTGAGGAGCGCCGGGAATGATGCGTTGCGCCGTGCGCCGCATCTTCTCCAACTCCGCCATCAGATTGGTTTTGGTGTGCAGGCGTCCCGCGGTATCGACGATCACGTAATCGGTGTGCCGGGCCGACGCGGCCTGCAGCGCATCGTAAAGCACCGCCGAAGGATCTCCGCCCGCCTTGGTGCGAATGACTTCGGTCCCCGTCCGCTGTCCCCAGACTTCGAGCTGCTCGATGGCCGCGGCGCGAAAAGTATCGGCCGCACACAACAGCACCGTTTTGCCCTCCGAGCGCAACACCTGGGCCAGTTTGCCGATGGTCGTGGTCTTGCCCGTACCGTTCACGCCCACCACCAGAATTACCTCGGGAGTTCCGTCCACGCGCGCCACTGGTTGAGAATCGGCGGTGTTCAGGATGGCTAGAATCTCTTCTTTCAGCAACCGCTTGAGTTCATCCACGTTTCCGATCTGCTTGCGATCAGCTTTCTCGCGAAGCTTCTCCAGGACTTCGTGGGTGGTGGTCGTGCCCAGGTCAGCTCCTAGAAGCGTCGCCTCCAGGTCATCCAGCGTGTTCCGGTCGATCTCCTTGCCGAAGGAGACCACCTCTTCGATGCGTTCGCTGAGATTTTCCCGGGTGCGGGTCACCGCTTCCTTCATGCGATCAAGGAAGCTGGGTTTCTGCTGCTCGTCGAGGCTGCCAAAGAGAGTCTGAATCATGAAATTTTCGGGAAGCTGGGAGTGCTAAATCAATTATAGCGGGCGGGAGGCTTTGTTCGTCGCGGCTTCAAGATCAAAGAGCTCTTGACCGCAAAGGCCGCAAAGATAACCGCAAAGGACGCAAAGGGGTGACGGGGGTTCAGTTCTTTGCGTTCTTCGCGGCCTTTGCGGTTAAGAGCTCCTGGCTGCGAACATGCGGAAAGCTATCGTCCTGAGAATTCCGCAGCGGCCACGGCGGCGCGCGCCTCGGGAGCAGACGAGGGCGTCACCGAAGTTTGAGCCGGCTGAGGCGGAGCGTTGGGGACGGCCACGACCGGTGCCTGGATGCGAATTTCGCCGCGCTTGTAAATCGCAGTCAAAGCGGCGACCGCGGTGGGATCAAGCCGTTTGCCGGAAAGATTGTGGATGATGCGCAATGCAGCTTCAGGATCGTGCGCCTGCTGATAAGGACGGTTGGTGGTTAGAGCGTCAAAGGTGTCGGCGACCGCAATGATGCGCGGCAGCAGGGGAATCTCCGCATCCAGCAGGCCTCGCGGATAGCCGCGTCCGTCGAGCGATTCGTGGTGCAGCTCGATCCCCGGAATCATATCTTTCAACTGGGCCACCGGACGCAGAATGTTGGCGCCTTTGGTGGTGTGGGTCTTCATGATTTCGAATTCTTCCGGGGTAAGCGCTCCCGGCTTTTTGAGGATGCGATCTTCAATGCCAATCTTGCCCACGTCATGCAGCTGGGCCGACACGCGCACGATCTCCAGAAATTCCTCGGGGTGACCCATTTCGCGCGCGATCATCATCGAATAGCGGGTCACGCGGTCGGAGTGTCCGCGAGTGTACGGGTCCTTTTCGTCAACCGCGCCCGCCAGCATCTGAATGGAACTCATGAACAGGTCGCGATTTTCCGTGGCCGCCCGTTTGAGGTCGAGCACGAAATGCTCGAGCTCGTCAGACATGGTGTTGAAGGTCGAGGCCAGTTCTCCGATCTCGGTGCGGCTCCTGAGCTTGACTCGTTGCGAGAAGTCGCCGCGAGCGATGGCGCGGCTGGAGGCAGTGAGAATCTCCAGCGGATTGGTGATGCGGCGGGCGGCAAAAATGCTGATGCCCACACTCAACAGAATGGCCAGCATCGCCAGCAGGCGGGCGCTGCGCTGCATCTCGTACACGCCGCGGTACGCCTCGTCACGTGGCTTTTGCACGATCACGGCCCAGTCCAGGTTGCCGACCGGGCTGTAGGTGCCGAGCATCTTAGTGCTCTTCTTGCCCTGGGTGACGCTGAATTCCCGGGTGGCCGCCACCAGCTGAGACCGGCCGCCCTGCTCCAGGAAGTTGCGCACGATCTCCGAGTTGGTCAAGTCCTGGCCAGTGGCGTAGTCGGGGGTGGCGCCGGCCACCAGCCGGCCCTCACTGTCCACCACATAAGGTGTGAGCCCGCCGCGATTGACTTCCTGCAGACGGCGGATCAAAAACTGCAGGTCTTCCACCGCTCCAATCATTCCCAGAAAGCGTCCGCCATACATCACCGGAGTGCTGACCAGCATTACGGTGCGGGCCGACTTTCCACTACCCACGACCAGTGCCTGGCCGCTGTAGGCGCGGCCTTCACGGGCGGCGTCATAGGCGCGTACCAGGTCGCGTTGCAGAAACGCGTCGGGAGCGATGCGGCCCGCGGAAATTCCCTTGGACTCCGAGTTCACCAGGGTGGCGTAAGCCAGGTCAGCGGACGAAGAAACAAAGTGCTCCAGCAGGGCGCGCAGTTCGGGCGCCTCTACGTGCTCCGCGGTAATGTCCCCGCCGCTGGCTACTTGCAGGGCGGACGACAGGTTGGCCAGCATCATGCGCAGCGATTCCTGGTGCTGTGAGATGTCGTCGGCCAGGGAGCGGGTCACCGTGTTCTGCAGCAGACGCTCGTTCGTGATCAGGCGTTCCCGGTTGATTGCCTCCACGTGCTCCGAATAAAAATACATCGGCACCACGCTGATGAGCGCGAGCACACTCAGGATGACGTACAAAATCGGAACGCGTGATGGAAGGGGTAGTCTCAAGACAAAGTGGCCCGGCCCCGCCTCTTGCCCACCGCTGGCGGCTACAGCAACCTCCTGGAATTTTAACGGGAGAGGCCGGTCACAAGGTCAAGACCGAAGGCCATTGTCTATTACCAAAGTGCCAGTAAAATTCCCGCGGCAGAGCCTCAGG